>Ga0210057_1002705_pt1 | contig 25141 bp, 23 predicted proteins | sample CryGeyCG2114_010_2_FD_183968 | JGI IMG/M metagenome (GOLD analysis project Ga0210057, IMG submission 183968) | Groundwater microbial communities from aquifer - Crystal Geyser CG10_big_fil_rev_8/21/14_0.10 (SPAdes) (version 2) | ecosystem: Environmental > Aquatic > Deep subsurface > Groundwater ...
TTTTTCTTTTTTAATGCTCAAGCCGAGTTCGTCAAGTTGCTTTGCTTCTACCGATGAAGGAGTGTCCATCATTAGGTCGCGGCCTTCTCCGGTTTTCGGGAAAGCGATTACCTCTCTGATGTTTGGTTCGTTCATAAGCGCGGCAATCAAACGGTCAACACCCCACGCGATACCACCGTGTGGCGGCGCGCCGGATCCGAGAGCTGATAGCATATGGCCGAAGTCCGACTTGATTCGTTCCGGTGAGAAGCCGATGATTTCTAAAACGGCCTCGAGTGCTTTTGGTTGATGGTTTCTCAAGCTTCCGCCAGCGATTTCAAAACCGTTTAACGCAAGGTCATATTGTTCCGCCAAGATATTCCCGATGTTCTCTTTTTTCAGAAGTTCGTCGCGATGTTCAGTTTTCGGCGCCGAAAACGGGTTATGCGTAAAGGTCCATCCGCCTCGCTCATCTTTTTCAAAAAACGGAAAATCAACAATCCATGCGAATGCGAGTAGGTTTGGGTTATTTTTATCCTTTCGCAGGTCGGGTCGGTCGGTGCCGTATTGCTCCATCGCGTTTTTGTAACTGATGCGCGGAAATGGCTTTTCCTGAATTATTTTATCTGGAAAACATTCTTCAATGACGGCGATTGCAAATGCTTCGTTTAGCGCAAGCATTGCATCCCGTTCAATGAATGCTTCTTCAATATCAAGTTGTGTAAACTCGGGTTGGCGGTCGCCTCGCGTGTCTTCGTCGCGAAATACGCGGGCGATTTGGAAATATTTTTCAAATCCGCTTGCCATCAAAATCTGCTTGTACTGTTGAGGCGCCTGCGGGAGCGCGTAGAATTGCCCGGGATAGAGCCGTGATGGTACCAGATAATCACGCGCGCCTTCAGGAGTGGATTTTGTTAAAATCGGCGTTTCAATTTCCACAAAACCGCGCGCGTCAAAAAAGTCACGGGCTTTTTTCAGAATTTTGTGGCGCATGCGGATGTTTTTCTGAAGGCGCGCACGGCGCAAATCAATATAGCGATATCGCAAGCGGTGCTCCTCGCCGACATCATAACCGTCGGTGCTGATATCAAACGGTGGTGTTGTCGCTTCATTAAGTATCTCAATTGATGATAGTACGAGCTCAATATCCCCGTTCTCCTGTTCCGAGTTCACCATCTTCTCCGGCCGCTTTTTCACTGTTCCGCTGACGCGGATTGACCACTCCGGACGGAGCTTGTCTGCCATTTCGTGCGCGCCAACTTCTTTAGGTAAAGCGACTGCCTGTACAAAACCGGTTTCATCCCGTATGTCTAAGAATATCAGCTTGCCGTGGTCGCGCCGCACGGACACAAACCCCGATACGGACACTTCAGTATCCACAGCCCCATGCAGATTTTTTATATAGATTCGTTCCATAGCCATATACTCTATATTATGAAAGACCGACGCGCTCTCTGATAAATGACATCTTCTTCCGCGCGCGTTCACGCGCCCTCTCTCCTCCCTTTTCCAGAATTGCCGTGACACGCGCCGTGTCTTTGGCAATATCTTCGCGCCGCTCGCGGAGTGGCGCTATAAACGCGCGCATATTCTTTATGAGCATTTCCTTGGACTCTTTGTAGCCGATACCGCCCTCGCGGTATCGCCGTTCAATCTCTGGCAGTTCACCGGTACTGAAAAGCCGGTGGTATGAAAAAAGCGTATCACCTTCCGTGTTTTTCGGCTCGCCCACTCCTTTTGAGTCAGTTACAATGCTCATAACGGATTGTTCTATTTCATCATCGGACGCGAAAAGCGGAATAATATTTCCGTAACTCTTACTCATTTTTTTACCGTCAATTCCCGGCACAGTTTCTGTTTCAGACAATATAAGGTGTTCTGGCAATGTGAACATATCACCGTAAATACGATTGAATTTTTCCGCGGTGTCACGAGTAATTTCCACATGTTGTTTCTGGTCTTGCCCCACGGGCACGGCATCCGCGTCTTGTATCAGAATGTCTGCCGCCATAAGCATTGGATAGTCAAAAAGCCCAACATTCACTTCTTTATCTTTTGCGAGGGCGTCTTTGTATGCGTGAGCGCGCGATAGATACGGCATTGTGGTGATGCAGTTAAATATCCACGCGAGCTCGACCACTTCCGGCACATCAGATTGCTTGAAGAGGAGTGTTTTTTCAGGATTCAGACCGATTGCAAGATAATCCATCGCGATGGCGATGGTTTGTTCACGAAGTGTTTTCGGGTTGCGTTCGGTGGTGAGCGCGTGATAATCGGCGATGAATATCATCGCATGATATGAGTCCTGCAAAGCAACGAATTGCCGCATTGCCCCGAAATAATTTCCAATGTGTATCCGTCCGGTCGGTTTAACGCCCGAAACCAAGGTTTTTTTAGCCATGTCTATCATGAGGAAATAATAGCGTATTATGTCTCTTTCGTCACATGAGTCGGTAATTCAACATAAAACACAGAGCCCCTTCCTTCTCCTTCGGATTCAGCCCATGCGCGGCCATGGTGAGCTAGTGCTATTTGCGCCACCACATAGAGTCCCAATCCGGTACCGCTGGTATTTGTTTTTGCCGCGTCTTTCGCGCGTGAGAATTTTTGGAAAAGTTTTTCCTGTTCTACCGCCGGAATGCCGATGCCCGTGTCTTTGACGGCAATCAAGACGGTGTCCGCTTTCTTTTTTTCAAGTATGACCGATACTGACCCATGCGGAGTGTACTTGATAGCGTTGTCAATCAAGTTTGAAATAATTTGGGTGATTTTGCCGGCATCAGCGGTAATGTTCATATCGCCGGCAGGTGCCGCGAAAGAAAGCGCGAGCCCCCTGTGTTCCGCGATCGGTTGCATATCCAGAACCGTATCCGCGATTGTTTTTTTCAGGTCAAATTCAATGAAATCATATTTCATTCTTCCTTGTTCAATACGCGATACATTCAAAAGGTCGTTCACAATAACGACGAGTCGCTGGCTTGATTCAAAAATACGGTCAATCGCTTCGCTGATTTTTTTGCTCGTAATTTCCCCAAACGAGCCTTCAAGAAGCATAGAGGAGTACCCTTTTATCGCAGTGAGTGGCGAACGGAGTTGGTGCGATGCGATAGAAAGAAATTCTGATTTTTGTTGGTCAAGCTCACGCAGTCGCGCGTTAGCGCGCGCAAGGTCCTTTGCAAGCCTCTCCATTTTTTCGCGGGTTTCAATTTCCCGCAATATACCGCGGATAAGCAGGATACCCACGGTAAGAACCAATAGAAAGGTACTAATCCTAAAGATAAGGACGCTGTTGCTGTCAGAAAATATTACTTCAAGCAATACGGCAATTGCCAGTACAAAAATAAGAAATGAAGTGCCCAAAACTTTAATATCAAATAATCGTTGACGAAAAATTGCATAAGCCGTGAACATTACAAACGGGAGCAGGAAAACCGCTCCCAATGGAATATAGTCAGAATTGTTGAAGAACGCGGGGAGAATAAAATTAAAAATGATGAGCAATATAAATGTGAGAAGAGTCCCGATTAAGATAATCCGCAACTGATGTTTTTCTGTACCGGTAGCGCTTCTCATTTTTTGTATTAAGAGATACAAACCCGTGAGGATAAAGCTTAGGACTGTGGTGCCGAAGAGCGCTATTGCCGGACCGTTGATAATTTTTGTAATATGCCCGTCTTGGCCGATTGCTCCAATGGATTCAAACACAAGCGGTGTCAATGTCACGAGTGACGCGATTGCTACGAATGGAATTAGTACGCGCTTATATATGTTCGGCAACGCAAAATGCTCTTTCGGAAAAACATAAAACAAATGAAAGAACAAAAAAGCGTGCCATGTTGCCAAGTATATGACTATTTTTGTAAGCCGGAACGAAAACTCAGGATCTGAAATGTTGTATTGGAAATAATTTGCGATACTCCACGCAATCGTAATGATTGAGAAAAGAAAAAATGCGAGCGCGGTTGCGCTTTTTTTATTGCTGTAGTAAACCGTAAAACCCAAAACACCGATTGCGGCAACCGCAATAGCAACGGACAACAAGTCAAGGTTAGAAAAAATATCTATTGTGCCGATTCCTTGTATCATTACATTATATTTTTTCTGTTATATGTGGAACAGAACGCGACGAACGGCTAGTCGGCTCGGTTCCGTGTCCGATTCTGAATACAAACGCAATTGCTTCATTCCTAACCCCAAATATATCTTTTAGGCGGCGGTATGCGCCGAGTGCCTGTCTGATATGGCGGTCTTCAAACTCTTTAGTATCTCCGGCTTCGAATCGGCGCGCCATGAACACAAGGCCTGTAATCGGCTGGAAAGAGAGTCCGAGTTTGGTGCCGGTGAGCCAGACCCTCTGCGCCGCGCGACCTGCAGTAATAAAATCTTTCGCGTTGTCCCCGACTGCAATAATAGCACCTGCCGCCGCGCTTTTGGCGTAGGTTGCAGCGTTGCCTGAAGCGGCAATTTTTGAAAAACCTATTGTGTTGAGAGCGCGCGCAATCGGCCAATGTTTTAATGCGCGGAACATGACACGCGCCGGCGGCGGCAGTTCCAAACTTTGTATAGGCAGGCCTTTTTCCGAGCGGCTTTGTTCATCGTTCCGCCAGATAATTTCCTCGAAAAAAAGCCGGTGCAGCTCACGCATTTCAAGAGCGATTCGTTCCATTGTAGCCGAACATTTCCCTATTATTTCGCGCTCTTTTTTGTTTGTTTTAAGAACAAGGCTTGCGCCTTTTAGTCCGGCGATACTTTTTTCAAGCTCTTTTGTTTCCGTTTCGGTAAGCTGGGTATCCGCATACGCTTTCCGATTGGTAACTCGTTGTCTGATAAATGGGTACAAGGAACTTTCAACAGTGTTGCCGGCTACCATGCTGATTCGTGCGGTCAAATTTGCATTATTGTGTTCCGGAAACAGCAAAACCTCCGCGGTATATCCGTGATGCATTGCTGACAAAACGATATTTTCAATCAGTGCGCCGTGCGCTATGTATGTTCCGCCTTGTTTGTAATTTAAAATAGGGTGGTCACGGTCCGGAATCATATGCACATCAATCGTGTCACCTGAAACCTCAAATCGCCACGGTTGTGAATTGCTTCCCGATGGCGCCCATACGGCATCTTCAATAATTAGGCGGATAGCTTCGTTCATATATAGCGCGGATATTATTCAAGTCCGATAATTGTTAAAAATTTTTTCCGCACCGCTTCCCGCTCGGCACGGTTTTGTTCATAGTCGGGGTCAAAAATTGTGTCCAAGTTGACTTCTAATTTTCCTGTTTTGAGCGGTTCGCCGAGCGCGATGCGTTTTGCGGTATATGCAATTGCTACGCCGGCAAGCGTTGCCGCGTCTCCGAGTTGTGGCCATGAGTAGAGAGTTTTTCCGACTAGGAGAAGTGATTCCATCATACGAGGGACGATTCGGTCGGCACCGGCGATTTTTGTCGCGAGTTTCGGCATATCCGGCGGAGCAATTTTTTTGAACTCTTCCACCGTCAGATCTCCGGCCGCGCCATTAAATATTTTAGTATCTGGATTAAGGTCATATCGCTCAATATCAACGATGATATTATCGCCGTTGTCGGTTGCCATAACGACGGGCAGGCGCCGTTTTTTTGCCTCAATCCGGAGACTGATTTTCATTTCAAGATTGTCCATTTCTTCAACCACCAGGTCGGCACCGTCAAGGAAAGCATTCATATTGGCGTCCGTGATGCCTTCTTTGAAAATTTCTATTGTCGCATATGGATTCATCTGATAGAGATAGCGTGCGGCAGTGGTGGCTTTGTTTTCGCCAACTTTCGTAAAATCGTAGCGCATGCGATTCAGGTTTGACCCGGAAATTTCATCCGGGTCGGCAAGTTTGATGCGTCGTGCTCCCCCCATCATGCCGATAGTCAGTGCCGCATGGCTTCCTACCGAGAGACCTGCGACCGCGATCGTAAAATCATACCAGCGTTTCTGCTCCGCTTCCGTAATAATATTTTTATTGCGCGCGGTTCGAAGCTCTTGGTGGAGGCTGTCGTCAAGGTAGTGTACAAGCCGTCCGTTCCACGGAAAATAAAACCAGCGACCGGTGTTTTCAAGAGACGCGCCAAGCAAATGCTCTTTTTTAAAGGCCTCATACTCGCCGGTATGGTCTGGGCTGAACTTGAAGCGCGGATTTCGTATTAAAAAAAGCTCTTCAAGAAGCGTGTCGTATTTGTCTATAACTTTTAAGATTGGATACTTCTTGTTAAATGCTTCACGCGTCATATCCGACTGCTTGTATTCAATTGGCGTGTCCATATGCGCTTTATTTTAGCATTTGTGTATAGGCACGACAAATACTTGAGCACACAGATGTCTATTCTGTATATTGTCTGAAAGCGTTTTTGACCGCCCCCATGTCTTTGTGTGTCGGTATATTGATTCGGATTGCATTGTCCAACATCCCAAATGCACCTGGTGCGCGAAATATATGGTTTGCAAGTATGTTGGATTTTTTGAGTGACGCAAGAAAATTTTCCGGCTTGTCTACGCGAACAATAATCGCATTTGTGCAGGAATCATATGCTTGCAGGCCACATGTACCGCGCAGAAATTCTGTAAATTCCTTTCTGCGGTTTTGAAAATCAGGCATGAGAGCCAAAATGCTCTTTTGGTGTTTGAGGACAACTGTTCCGACATGCGCCGCAACTCCGCTTACACTCCACGGTAGGCGGAGCGTCAAAAAGGCATCTATTATCTCTGGTGCCGCAAGCACATAGCCGAGCCGAAGACCGGCACATCCGAACGCTTTTGAAAACGAACGGGTTATCATTACATTCGGATACCGCATCAAGTATGGAGCGCTTGTTGTTTCAGGCGCATACTCAAAATACGCCTCGTCAACCAATGTCGGGATATTCTTTTCCGCTGTTATAGAAAGAATGTGTTGCAACGCAGTATTCGGTATTGGCGAACCGAGCGGATTATTTGGATTACATAATATCAGCCCGTTTACGCCTCCTGTTTCAAGCGCGGCAATTGTTTCTTCCACAGGAAATGAAAATGATGGATAAGTATTTCGGTATGCAATTAGCTGAATGTCAGTATCAAAAATTTTTGCAAGATGGTGATAGATGGAAAATACCGGCGATGGCATAATAACTCGCGCGCCATTTCCAAAATACATCAAAAAGAGAAGTTGGATCGCGTGGTCGGAGCCGTTCGCAAGGGCAATCATCTGTTTTGGCAGTTTGGTATACGCCGACAGCTGTTCAAGCAGCGTGTCATATTCCGGATAACGGTTCCAAGTATCAGATGGCATTGTTTCAGCTATCGTATGTGCTGAAAGCATGCCAGAGACATCAGGATTTTCATTTAAATCAAGCCGAATGGTACCAGCACGGTCTGTCGGCGGTTTCCAGCGCGCTGTCTTTCGCAGTTGCGCTATGAGCGCCTGCTTTATTTCTTTTGTGCGATTCCCCATTTTTGTTTTGCTCCTGTTTTGAAAAATCGAGTGTCTCCGTAAGGATACAGTAGCACATGAGGGCGCGCACGCTTTCCTATTTCGCGGTGTAAGCGTTTGTATTCAAGATTTGTATCACAGAGTGTTGTGACAAGCGTATTGGCGATAGTGCGCGAAAGTGCCCGTTCCGGCCGCCGTCCGTCTCGGAGCTCAATATGTACTTCAAGATATTGATTGTGCCTGTTATCTGTCTTTGAGAATGCCGTAAACTTGCCGGTAATCGCGTTTTGTATTCCATTTTTCATAAGTCCGTCACGGATATTTTCAGGGTAGATATTAATACCATAGAGGAATGTCGTGTGGTCGCTTTTTCCAAAAACGATTGCGAACGGCAATTTCCAGATTGTATCGGCTATGCCCGCCCTCTCCGCTTCTTTTTCCAAGTCTATGCCGTTCTTTTTGAAGAGCATTTTCATACCGGCGTAGGAAATAATCTTGCCGTCATCGCTGATATCATAGCGGACAAGCGGCAGTCCGCTATATGCCGAAAAAATAAGATGTCCGTCGTTTTCTTCAAAATATCGGAACATCGGGTTGTATTGTACTAAACTTGGTTCGCGGTTTGTATCGCCAAATACATCTTTTTCCAGTGCGCTGTGTTTTCGCGCGGTACGCTTGATGAAAAGCGAAAGCGGCGTCTCATGTCCTAAAATGAGCGCGTCGGCAGTGCCGTAGATATTGAGTGAGTCGCGTAGCGGTTTCGTACTGCCGACTTTTTTATACAAATAGTCGCGCCAGCGTTCATTGACAGGTTCTGCGGCAAACAAAAATTTAATATTGTATTTTTTCAGCGTCATATGTTGCGATGACGCAGCGTCAATAATGTCTTTCACGAATGGCGGATAGCCGGCAATAATAATTTGGTCATATTTACCGCCGAACGCCTGTATGATGCGAAGTGTCTCGTTTTTGTCTATGCCAGGCGTAAGTACGGTGAGCGGGTACCGCCCTGCAATATCTTGAACGCTTTTGTAGGTAATTGTGCCGGCAACCCACATACCCATTGCAAATGTGACGATGAATAAAGTAGATTTTTTATCAATATCAAAATTTGTTTTGAGAAATGCCTCATGTGAATATATAGCTTCTTCTTCTTGCGCAACGCTCCGTGGCCAAAAAAAGGGCGTGCCGCTTGAGCCGGAGCTCATTGAGACCATTGTTGCATCCTGCAATTTGCCGTCCCACGCAAGCTTCTCCAGTGGATACTCCATAAGGTAATTTTTTTTGCTGACAAGCGGAATTTGTGAGAAATCCTTGATTGTCCGTATTGATGCCGCCCGAGTACGGTTTTTGGCAAGAAAATGTTTATATGCAGGTACACGCTGCGCTGCTTCTTTAAATAGCTCAAGCGCCATACTCTCTCCGCGCGTCTGCCAAAAGAGCTCGCCCTTTTTTTGGAGCGCTTTGCCATATTCATCAGCGTTTTTAAATTGTGTAACCGGGTGTTTCATCAGAGATATTTTTTGTATTTAAGCATATTTTTATACAAAAGTCAAGAGTATGGTACATTGCCTCGTGGCTGTGTGTGCTTCTATATATTGATATTGTATGAAAAAAACGGGTTTCCCGCTACCGGAAATCTCGTTTTTTCTTTATCGCTGAAGGTCACTCTAAAATCGGGAACCTTTTTACTAATTGGTTTTGTCTCCACCAATTTCCAAAGCCGAGCACCGTGCCTGCTTGAAGCGGGATAAAAAGCAATACAAGCAACGCGTATATAATGTGTTCGTCTATAACCGGATTATGTTCCGGCGGAAGCGCGGCAAGATATATGAGAGTCATCATAAGCGCGCCACTGATTCCGGCAATTTTCATGCCGATACCAAGCATAAGCGCCAGACCGACACCAAGAAGTCCTGCCATGTATAAAAAATCAACAATTGCGTTTCCGGCAAGCGATTGGAAAAACGGAGCAAATGGTCCGGAGGTGCCGTATGTAAGAAAGCCGTATGCTGGTGAAGTACCGGATAGCGCGGCGGGAACCTTTTCAATAAATGCCCAAAGAAAAATAAAACCAAGCGCGATGCGAAGCGTGCCTACCAAGTGTGAAAACACCGCTTCTTTTTTAACATTTGCATCAATGTCCGTATCTATATTTATATTCATATATTGTAAATATTATACCGATACCAAAAGAAGGATTGCAAAGAATGCGGCAGACCATGCCGATAGAGCCATTTCAGTTATGAAAAATGGCGTCATGGTGTCGGAAAGCGGAATATAATCACCTGCAAAAAGCATCAGACCGGCAATAATAAGCGCGCCGACCGATATCGTGCTTAAAAGGAGTGCCTCTATTCCCTTTCTGAACAGACCGTCAGGATATTCAATAAATATAAGGCGGTTGAGCCGCCAATGCAGTACAAGCGTTATGATAATAAAGAAAACGCTTTGATACCAAAACGCCTCCTTTGCTGAATTGCCTAGGGCATCTAATGTGTCTGAAGCAGGAACGACTATCCAAAGAAGCGATGTCAGCAGTATAGACAAAGGAAGTGATATCGCGCGCGTTTTGCCTCCATAGAGTGCGTATACTAAAAAAACACCTAGGAGCGCGAGAAGCACCATTGTCTCAAGTGAGAGCTCAAGCACCGAATTTGCCGCGGCCGCGGCAAATGGAATGCCGGTAATGTATTCCATAGTATAAGTATAGTATAGATACTGCTAAATTCCCTCCTTTTTGAGTTCGTCAATAAGTTTCTTCGCTTTTTGTGAGAGTTTATTTGGCATCAGTATGTTGATACGAACAAGAAGATCGCCGCGTTTACCCGCGGGACCCGGTATGCCTTTGCCACGAACTCTTAGCACTTCACCGAATACAATTCCTGCCGGAATACCCACGGTTACCGTACCGTCAAGCGTATTTATTTTTTGTTTCGCGCCGAGAAGCGCGTCAGAAAGCTTCACATTTAAATCCATAGCGAGATTCATACCTTCCCGTCGGAATGTAGTATGCGGAGCGACATGTATTTTAATATACAAGTCTCCCGATGTGCCATGCGGTATAGCTTCGCCCTTGCCCGTCATGCGTATAATTTCACCGTTCTGAATACCGGTCGGAATTTGGATGCTTATTTCTTCTCTGCCTTTCTTAATGCCTAAGCCGCCGCAGGAAGCGCATTTTTCCTTCGGAACTTGTCCGCCACCACCGCAGGTTTCGCACTCGCGCATACTCGTGAAGGTGCCGAAGAAGGAACGGCGCGATTCGTGGATCTTTCCCTTGCCGTTACAAGTTTTACATGTCACTGTGCCAGTATCTTTTTTTGCGCCAGTGCCAGTGCATGTCTCGCAGGAGGATGTTTTAGTCAAAACTACATTTCTGACGGTTCCGAAGACCGCCTCTTCAAAAGAAAGTTCAAGGTCAATTGAAATATCGCTTCCCCTACGCCTGCCACCGCGCCCACCACCCATGCCGCCGAAAAATTCGCTGAAGATGTCATTGATGTCGCCGAAATCCGCGTTCGCGCCTCCAAATCCCTGGAAACCGCTGAATCCTTCAAAACCGTTTGCGCCTTGTCCCGAAAAGACGCGCCCGTACGCATCGTATTCCGCGCGTTTCTTGTCGTCGGAGAGAATCTGGTACGCTTCGTTCACTTCTTTGAATTTTTGTTCGTCCCCGCCTTTCTTGTCCGGGTGGTAGGTATGAGCCAAGCGCCGGAATGCCTTCTTAATGTCGTCTTTTGAAGCGCTTTTTTCAATGCCGAGGATATCATAGTAGTTTTTATTCATATTAAAATATTATACGCCGCTTTCATGAGATGGTCAAACAAAATGTATCCGGCCACCACACATGGGACTCCCTTAAAAATTTAGAGAGTTTTTTTCCAGAGCATTCCCGGATAACCGTCATCCGGATCATTAATAATACCATGCTTGGTAAATCCAAGTTTCTCGTAGAATCTCCAAGAACTATCGTGAGTTTCAGGACTATAACAAACTATCTCAGTAAATTTTAACTTTTTTGACCCTTCAATTATTTTTTGTCCTAACAAATTTCCAGTACCCTTATTTTTATATTTTGAAGCTATAATATATAATTCTGCTGGCTTTTTTGTATCAGCGTGATTGCGAAGATGTGTTGGCGCCTCCCTCAAACCTGCCACGCCAACAATTTCATTATCGTCTTCAGCAACATAAAATCTACAATTATCTGAATCCAACTCTTCCGCCAACTCATCAAGAAATTCATTATCAGTCCAATATTTAGAAAAAATGTTTTTTACCTCAATCTCATCTTTTTTATTATATTTTCGCGCTTTCATTTTAAGTAATTAAAATATTAATTTAAATTTAATAAAGCATATAAAATACACCACCACAAGGGCTGGCTCGTGGTGGTGTTTTATTCTTGCTCTGTCAAAGCAAGATGTGGCATGCGACGACTTGAATTGACACCGAGGTCATTTCTTGCACCAAGAACACGCCGTATTTTCCGCCACTTGTCATCATAGCGATGATCGAGCCCTCTTTCAGTTGAACAACGGCTTGTCGCCTAAGACACGCTTCTCGACATACATCGACGAGCTTTGCCGCATCTTTGCATGAATGGATTTCATAAAACTCCTCTACTGTAATTTTGGACAGGGCGAGCCATGTCTCACAAAGGGTTTTCTCGTCAGCGAAAGAGTCCAAAAAACTGAGGGCGCGAGCGTTTTTGATTGAATGAGCCATGGCCTGAGTCGAATCACCAAACTGAAAAAAGATGTTGGCTTCGGAAAAAAGATTCGGCAACTGTTCAATCGGGCGATTCTTGTTCGCCTTGCACTTCATGAGAACAAAGACTGGTCGCTCGGCTGTGAATTCAGAAGTGTAGCTATAGAACTCTCCCGGCTCAGCAGGAATCACTCTATCACTGAGGACTGCGCGGTCTGTCACTGCAAACATAGATTACTCCCTGTATGTTGTGTTTTAAGAACATCAGTAAAAAAATTTTACTGATTCCAAAATAAACATAACATCTTTTTATTTTTTGTCAATTAAGCTGTCGTTAGCCGACGAGGGTTTTGATAAATGCGCCCATTCCATATGCTACCACGGCCGCAAGGCCTCCTATGGCGAATGTGCGTATGCCGCTTACCATCCAATTTTGTTTGGTAAAAAATGTTTTTGCGGCGCCAACGAGAAAGAATGTAAACGATGTAAGGACTGCTGAGATTACGAAGGTGCGTTCCGCAAAGAATGGTAGAAAGTACGAAAGTACATACGCAAGAAGCGGAATGATGCCCACCAGTACAAACGAAAGGAATGTCGCGAGCGCATGTTTTTTGGGGTCGTTGTTACCTACCATAATACCCAATTCTTCATGCATCATGGTATCTATCCAGTGTTCCTTATTTGAAGTGATAATTTCCACGGCCGTTTCAAGCTCTTTGCCGTTAAATCCTTTTTTTAGAAGAATCTCACGGATTTCTTCTCGCTCTTCGTCCGGTGTATTCTCTACCTCCCAGGTCTCGCGTTTTCGTGCACGCGCGGCGTAGTCGCGGTCCGCCTTGATGGAAAGATAATTAGAGATTGCCATTGAAAAGCCGTCAGCAAATAGGTTTGCAAAACCAAGAATCAAGACAATCGCTGGCGACAATGCCGCGCCGGCAACTCCGGCAACGACGGCAAATGTGGTTACGGTGCCGTCTACGGCGCCGTATACGAGGTCTTTTAAGTAGATGCCGTTTCCGTGGTGATGCGGTTCGGGTTCCGAAATGTGAACCATATGTCCCTCATTCTAGCAAATTCGTGCCCTGTGCTACAATGGGCGGCATGAAGACATCGTATTCAGCACTGGAAACATTTAAAAACTGTCCGCAGAAATTCAAATACGCGCAGATAGATAAGTTGCGCGAACCAAAACGCGTTGAATCCGTGTTCGGGACTATTATCCATTCGTCGCTTAAGTTTATGTTTGAGCGGAATCCGCTATACCCGACGCTTGACGAGGTGATTGATAATTTTACGCGAAAATGGAGTGAAAAATCGGAATCAATCGTTTGGAGGCATCCTGACAAAAAAACAGAGGAAGAAAAGCTATATGTTGAAGAAGGTTTGAAACTCTTGAAGCATTTCTACGCAAAAAATAAGCCGTGGCAGTATAATGCGGTAGAATTGGAAGGTCGTTTCAGTATCCCTCTGTCTGATGAGGCGACTGGCCGTACGCACACGCTTTCCGGCACGATTGACAGGATAGATAAAGACCCGGACTCGGGCGTATACGAAATTATTGACTATAAAACCGGAAAGAAAATGCCGGCAGAGGATTCGCTTCAGGATAATCTTCAGCTCGGGCTATATGCGCTTGCTCTCATAAATCGTTGGCCGTCCGGCAGTGTGAAAACATCGCTCTATTTCCTAAAGCATAATGAAAAGATAAGCGTAGTGCCGACAAAAGAAATTCTTGTCGCTACGCGCGAAGGCGTGCTCGCCACGATACGCGAGATTGAGAAAAGGCTTGAAGGAAATGATTTTCCTCCAACGCCGGGGCCGCTCTGCGGTTGGTGCGGTTTTCGGAATATCTGTCCGATGTGGGCGCATGAATATAAGACGAATGAGGAAAAGAAAGCACCCGACGAGGCGGAGCTTGCGCAGGCAATCCGTGATTTTTTTGCACTAAAAGCAAGCGAAACGGACATTAAAAAGCAGATTGCGGAAGCGCGTGAAAAAATCGTTTCATATATGTTGGATAAAAATTTACCGCGCGTGTTTGGAAGCGACGGTTCCATTACAAAGACCGAAATTCCGCGATATGAATACGATATGGAAAAAATAAAGCCGGTCCTGGAAAAGACCGGTCGATGGTTTGAGATACTTTCTCCTGACCAGAAATTGCTGAATCAGCTTATGATAATACTTCCTGATGCCGTGCGGGAAGAATTAGAGTCGCTACGCAAAGAAAAAAAGACGATTATCTTGAAGCCGTTGAAAAAATAAGGCAATGCAAAATAAAATGTAATTTGCGCGATGATATTGAGTGAAGATTTTCTCTACATTCTCGGCGCTTTTTTAATCCACCTCCATCCGAAAACAGCCGTAAGGATAAGCCCGCCTATGGATATAATATTAATATCTGATGATGTTGGTGAGAGAACGATTATTAAGCAAATAGCACCTAACGCGCATGTCAGCATAATCCGTATATCTTTTTCAAACGGCAAGAGCTGATGCGTGTAGCAAAACCAGATAAATTTCGTCCATCTCTTTCCCATCTGTTCCTCCTTTTTATGTGGTTACCCGAATATTGTTTTCACCTCCGTAAGCGCGTCTGTCAAGAGCATAACATCCTCTCTCGTGTTGTAAAGGTAAAAACTTGCACGCGTTGTGGCGGGGGCACCGATTGCCTGGCCAAGCGGCATTGCGCAGTGGTGTCCCGCGCGTACGGCGACACGATGCTCCGCAAGTATCTGCGCGACATCGTGAGCGTGAGCACTCGCCATAGTAAATGAAATAATACCGACATTTTTTGCCGGATTTTTTTCGGCGTATATTGTTATGCCCGGGATTTTTGCTAAGCGTTCATATGCTTCAGCAAGCATGGTTTGCGTGTGCTCATGAATCGTTTTTACACCGATTGACGACAGATAGTGGCACGCGGCACCTAACCCGATTGCGCCAGAAATATTCGGTGTACCTGTTTCAAAGCGTTCCGGCGGCGGTAAGTAGCGCGCGCCCTCAAAAGAAACATCGGCGACTATTCCGCCGCCAACGAAGCCGGGCGGCAGGTTCTCCAGATGTTTCTTTTTACCGTATAGGACGCCGATACCGGTCGGTCCGCACATTTTGTGCCCGCTAAAAAAAAGAAAATCACAGTCAAGAAGGGCGACATCTATAGGAATATGTCCAGCTGCCGCAGTGGCATCGCAGACAAGAAGCGCTCCGTGTGAGTGTGCGATATCGGCAATACGCCGTATATCATTGATACTGCCTAAAACATTGCTCGCAAGTGTGACCGCGACTATTTTTGTTTTATGCGTTATGATTTTTTCCGCGAAGGCATAATCAATGGAAAATAAGTTTGTTCTAAGTGGAATTGTTGTAAACACCGCTTTACGCCGTGACGCAAACTCCTGCCACGGTAGAAAATTCGCGTGGTGCTCCATAATACTTGCGACAATTTCATCGCCGTGTGTAACAATGCCCGCATGCTCAAGTGACGCGGCGAGCATATTTGAGGAAATGGTCGCGCCTCCTGTAAATATGATTTCTTTTTCGTCGGCGTTGATAAATACCGCGACTTCTTTCCGCGCTTGTGCGTATTCATCGGTTGCCAGCTTACTTTCGCGATAAATACCCCGATGAATATTTGCACGGTAGGTTGTGTAATATTCCAGCATCGCTTGGAGTACGGGTCCCGGCGTCTGTGAGGAAGCTGCGGAATCAAGGTACGCAAGATCCGGATTATTGGAAAAGATAGGAAAATCTTTTTTAATTTTTTCGGAGATTATCATGAAATGATTAAGACATAACTATATTTGATAGTCAATACTATTGTTTTTTTGCAGGTATTCCGGTGTTTCGGTAGACATCCACCGAAAGAGTTCGCGCATTATGAATAGAGCGCCGATAGTATTGTCGCGCGGACCTTTTTCCATAACAGTAGCAAACGCATATTTAGGGTTTTCATACGGGAAAAAACCGATAACCCATGAGTTTACAAATTGTTTGCCACCCCATTCTGCAGTGCCTGTTTTTGCGCCGATGGCGATTTCTGGGATATCAAGCCCTTTGGCGGTGCCTGAACGCACCGCGTCGCGCATACCTTCACGCACAACTTGAAACGCTTCCGGCAAAATCCCGCCTGTAATGTTTTGTGCCGGCGGCGAACTGTTTTTGTTCAAGTGTGGCGTTACGAGCATTCCGCCGTTCGCGATTACCGCAACCGCGCGCGCCATTTCTATAGGAGTAACCTGAAAACCATATTGTCCGATGGCGGTGTTGTATGTATCTCCGATACGCCACTGTTCGCCATTGAATGTTTCTTTTTTCCAGCGCGGGTTCGGGATTACACCAACGGTTCCCCCGCCCAAATCAATACCGGTCTCGCTACCGATACCGAACCGTCTCAAGTACGACTCCATGCGTTCAATGCCTAATCCGGGTTGTTCTTTGAAGCCGCCACCGACTTCGTAGAAATACACATTTGAAGACACCGCGAGAGCTTTACGCATATCCACAAAGCCGTGTGCTTTCCAGTCGGTAAAAACGGAGAATGTCTCCGGGATATACGGATGCGGAAGTGAAATAGAACCGGTACTCTCTATTTCTTTTTCAGGCGTGATGATGTTTTCTGTTAGCGCGGCGAGCGCGATAAACGGCTTTACGATTGAGCCCGGCGTATAGAGGCCCGCGATAACCCTGTTTAAGAAAGGTTTTTTAGGGTCGGATACATATTCTGCTATGGTATCTCCACGAGCGCCTGAAACAAGCACATTTGAATCGTATTCCGGGTAGTTTACCGCTGCAAGCACTGAGCCGTCAGAAACATCTATGATGACACCGGCACCACCTCCAAAACCGTTGCTGTTAGCAAGCTTCTCCATCATACCGTACCACACATGTTGTATGCGCGCGTCAATGGAGAGCGTGATGTTCGCGCCATTTTTGGGGGCGCGAATAACACTTTCTGAAATGTGTTCGCCGAGCGCGTTGGTTTCCGTGATTTTTAAACCATTTTTGCCGCCGATAATTACGTTGTAGTACTCCTCAAGTCCCTCGATTCCGATTGTATCGGTTTGATAGTAGAAGCCGCCGGTATCCTTTTTTGGATAGCTGACATATCCAAGAAGATGCGAGATGCCTTTTTGGTCTTTGTATTCGCGAAGAGAAAAAAAATCCGCTTCCGAGTCGTTTGCCGTTTCAGAGTCATTTGCCGTGTTCCATGCGAGCGGCGTGCCTGTGCGGTCGGTAATGATACCGCGATCAGTAAAGATAAGTTCGTGTGTCAGCCGATTCTCTTCGCTTTCCGAAGCATACGCCGCGCCTGCGATTATCTGGAGTGTCCAGAGACGAAATAGAAATATTCCGCCGACCAACGCGCAGAATATTGAAATCACTAGCGTTGTTTTTTGTGAGAGCGGCTTTTCAAACTGCCCCTCCATCTGGTGTGTGTTGAATTCGGGAAGATTTGACGCGTCAATCAAGATTTCTTCCGGATCAATTCCATATTTTTTTTTTCGTCTACCAAACATATTTATTTTATTGAAAAATGCGGAGACGCGTCCGAATAAATTCTATCAACAAAAGCATACCGATTGCGCCGATAGTAAATAGATATGTAAAATGCGCGACTGAAGCTCCATAGAACAGGTCTATTAACAGACCACCGACGACGAGCTCAAAGAATTTCGGGAAACGAAACGCAAGCGCCGCACCGAACATAGCCGAAAGCCACCACGGAAAAATAAAAACGCTTACTATAAAAATGGTGTCAAGAATAATTCGTAATTGCATGATTATTTTTTGGTATTCTACGGGTATGCTTCTTTGTTGGATTCATTCTGCGTTTCAGCGCGTGTCTCGTCCGTATCGGTAATGAAATGGGGCCGGACTAGAACGGTTTCAAGCGCGTAAATATTTGCCGGCAAGCCAGCAAGAACCCTCACAAAAGACTTTGTCGGCTCATCCTCTACGGCTCTGACAACTCCGATAATAATCGGCATAATGCCTGGAAGGCGAAGCAGGTCGCCTTCTTTGATATCCGTTCCACGCGGGATATTTATTTCAAATTCGCTTCCGCGTCCGCGGGCTTTTACAGGAAACGGCGCGTCACCTAGCATGGCGTTTACTTCGCGTCCCGCCGCGGAATATAACAGCACTTTCGCGGTCTCGTTAAACACATCGGAAATTGTGCCTAGTGCTAGGTTACCGCCGAGAAAGACAAGCGCGCCCCGTGTAATGCCGTGTCGTGCACCGATATCAAGGACAAGCGTACCGTATGTGGAACGCGGTGGTGAAGCAAGCACTGTTGCGAGGACTGTTTCAGAGTCAGTGTCCCCCATATTACGGCCGAGAAGCGCTTTCAGTTCACGGTTTTCTTTTTCCAAAAGCGTAAACGACCAGAGTTTCGCGTTTGCCTCGCCGAGGCGTTTTTTTAGGTCTTTGTTTTCTTCAAAAAGCGTCTGCTTGTCGGCAAGGAGTGCCGCTTCAAATGTCGCTGCCGTCTGCTTGAGCGCTGTTTCCGCTTTTAATACGGACGCGCCAAATGACATAACCCCGCTTTCAAGAGTTCTGATAAAGACCGCGATTAGAATAATCGCGGCAAACGCGCCTGCAAATACGAGTGATGGTATGCGCGTGCGCGAGCGGCGGTTAAGACTGTTGAATCGGAGAAAGCTCATCTTCATTTGTAATAAGAATATCTCGGTAGCCGGCGATATCCTCAAGGATTATGCCGGTACCGCGCGCCACGGCAGTGAGCGGGTCTTCCGCTATGAAAATCGGTATTTTCAATTCTTCACGAAGGAGATCCGGGAGGCCTTTGATAAGTGCCCCGCCCCCCGCAAGAACAATACCTCGCTTCATGATATCACCAAGAATTTCTGGCGGAGTATGTTCAAGCACCTCCTTAACGGCAACTATAAGTTGTCTTACTGACGGCGCTATAGCTTCTTTAATGTCAGAATCGGTAATAACAACTTCGCGCGGCAAACCCGTGATTAAGTCGCGACCGCGGACTGCTGATTCAGCAGAATCGTCACGGTCTTCTCCTACGCCACCAATCGCAATTTTAATATCTTCGGCGGTTCTGTCACCAATTAAGATTTTAAATTCATTTTTTAGATATGCAATGATATCGTTATTCAACCTATCGCCGGCTACCTTCACATTTTTTGAGCTCACTATTCCACTAAGTGAGATAACTGCAATGTCAGTTGTTCCACCGCCAATATCAATAATCATAGTGCCGGCCGGTTCTTTTACCGGCAGACGGATACCGATAGCGGCCGCCATCGGTTCTTCTACAATATGCACTTCACGCGCGCCTGCGCTTTTTGCCGCATCGCGTACTGCGCGCACTTCAACATTTGTGATATTGGATGGCACGCCGATGAGTACGCGGGGCGGAAGCATTTTTTTTGAAATTTTCCTTGCCTTGTTAAAAAGATACGCAAGCATTTCTTCAGTAACCTCAAAATCGGAAATTACACCTTCCACCAGCGGTCGTATTGCAACTATATGCGCGGGAGTTCTCCCAATCATCTGCTTCGCATCGTTACCGACCGCAACGACTCTATCAGTTTTTTGGTTCACGGCGACGACTGACGGCTCGTTAATTATGATGCCGTGTCCGCGCAAATAGACCAGGGTGTTCGCCGTGCCCAAGTCAACGCCGATATCGTGAGAAAATATGTTAAAAAATTTTTCAAACATGGTGTCATATGTGATACGCATCCAGAATATGCCGTACTGTCTCCTCTGATGACGCGACGCGCGTTTCCGTTTCAGTGCGCCGTTTGATTTCGGCACCTCCCGAATCAAGGCTTTTTGTGCTGACGACGATTCGGAATGGAATACCAATCAAGTCCGCGTCCGCAAATTTTTCACCGGTTTGCGCCGTCTGCCTGTCGTCGTAGAGAGTTTCAATACCTGCCCGGTCAAGCGCGTCAAAGAGACGGTCTGCTTCTTCGCGCACCTCATCGGTTCCGCCTACTGCAACAAGATGCGCCGCAAACGGAGCAACTGCATCCGGCCATTTTAGACCGGAGTTGTCAGAATATATTTCCGCGATGGTTCCGAAGAGACGGCTTGGACCGATGCCATAGCTTCCCATCACCACCGGTACAAGCGCGCCTGCTTCATCTTTGTAGGAAAGCCCTATTGGCTCGGAAAAACGCGTACCTAGTTTGAAGATGTTCCCTACCTCAATCGCGCTCTGTTCTTCAAGCTCATTTTTCAAGAGACCGTATTCCGCGAGTACATCGTCAGACAGTATTTCTTTGTTCACAGCGAGCTTTTTCTGTCTGGCGAGATATATCGTATCCTCGCCACTTTTAGAGAGCGTTTGAAACTCAAATGAGTATTTTGAGAAATGCCCGCCGCTTGCAACGGTCAAGTATGTATGTTCACCCAATCCTATTTGTCTAAAAATAGAGAGATACGCGTCACGACAGCGTTCGTGGAATGCTTCAAGGTCAGCCGTATCGGCATGGAACGAGTAAAGGTCCTTCATCATAAATTCGCGTCCGCGGAGAAGGCCGCTTTTCGCGCGTTCTTCGTTTCTGAATTTGGTCTGTATTTGGTATACGGCTTTTGGAAGGTCTTTGTATGAAGCGATGTGGTTTTTCATAATTGCGGTAATCGCTTCTTCATGCGTCCATCCGAGACCCAACTCGCCACCCGAAACGAGTTTTGTCTTAAACCATACCGGCAAATCCCAGCGGTTTGTTTTCTGCCATGCTTCGGCTGGCTGGAATGCGGATAAAAAAACTTCTTGTCCGCCGAGAGCGTTCATTTCGTTGCGAATTATATTTGAAATTTTTGTGAGAACCCGTTCGCCGAGCGGAAGATAGGAGTAAATACCAGCGGCTTCCTTGTGGATAAATCCTGCTTTTATCAGAAGAGCCGCATTTTTAGCGACCTCATCAGCCGGTGCGTCTTTGCGCGTTTTTGTAAGGAGATGCGTTTGTCTCATGCTCATGCACGCTATCATAGCACAAGAATGGTACGCGCAAAAGCGGCATTATTGCCCGCGTTCATACTCAAATTTGGTGCCGAACACTGTATTACGCATTGTGTCAAACTCTGCTTCAAAGGAGCTGAAAACACCACCTGTGTTTTTGGTTGTGGATGATGTATCCGCGGAATCATCCGGCTCATCACCGCCGTTGTTTAATATCACTAGGTCAAATGTTGCAAGCCAGATAAAGAAAATAAAAGCTGTCAAAATAATTGTACTCGTGATAAGAATACGGCGGCGTACCGGTTCCGGTTTTTGTCGTAGTTTATTCAGCAAATCAAACATATCTTATGTCAATCGGCGTCACGGACCTTAGCTTGCTAGGAAAGCGCCGATGAAAGTACTACGACTTCCCCCTCTTTTCCCTCAATGTCTTTCTTTTTAACCGTCAGTTTCTCAATTGGAGATACCTCGCTCCCCTCTTCTTTCAGAAAGATGGCGAGTGAGTTTTTGTCATGTCGCATAGGGATGATGATATGCGGTTCAAACGATGTTGCGAGTCGGTGCGCATCTTTCGGGTCAAGCGTACCGTCACCGTAGGCCGGCACGAGCAGAATATCTATTTCACCGAGCTCATTTCGTACCTCCGCCGGCAATTCGCCGCTCGTTAGCGCACCGAGTGTCACGACGCGCATGCCTTCAATTATCACCTCGTATATAGTATTAATGGCCTGCCCGCCGCCATAGAGCGATTCGGAAAGAACGCCCTTCACCGTAATGCCTTTGGCTTCATATTCGCCAGGTCCTGATATGATAAATGGTTCTTTCCCACCGTATGCCATTTGTTCAATTCCATTTAAATCCGGATGTCTCAAGGAGACAAGAGCGATATCTGCGCCGAATTTCGGCGCCTTGAATACTGATTGCGCGCTAATAGGATTTAACGCAAGCGTTAAATCGCCGAACTGAACCTTAAAAAAGAAAGCCCCATAATATGTAATAACCATAGTGTTTCCATACTAGCAAAATATATACCGCGTTTCAATTGATTGCGAGACCGTTTCCACGCCACTACATGTCTTTGACAAGAGCAATTGCGTTATTGCAATTACGCCGCGCTGTGGTAGAGTATTTTTGAACAGCGTGGCTGTTTACATTAACAGATCCCGCTTCAAGTAATCCCGCAGAGCGTGCAGATGGCATAGAGAATCTGGCTCGCGGACCTTGGGCGTTTTTCTTTTGGATGAACTACGTAGTGTGCTACGTAGTGCGCTATGCAGTTCATCTTATTTTTAATTTTTATGACAGGAAAAAAGATAATAGAAAACGACGCTGTGCCGGATGTACTTGATGCGCCGAACGATAATAGCGGTATGAAAACGGTGATGGGTAAAATTGCCGCGGCGCCGCGCATTGGTGACATTATGGAAGGACCGGTCGCGGCCTTTGACCGTTCGGCGGTCTACATTGACTTAGCACCTTACGGCACCGGCATCATCTACGGCCGCGAATATATAAATGCGCGTGATGTTATCCGGCATGTATCGCTGGGTGATACGATTGCCGCAAAAGTTGTTGATACTGAAAGCGATAGCGGTTACATTGAGCTCTCGCTTCGCGAGGCGCGGCAGGCGATTATCTGGGCTGAAGCGGAAGATGCAGTCAAAAACAAAACGGTGCTTGAATTGCCGGTCAAAGAAGCCAATAAGGGTGGTCTCATTATTGAATGGCAGGGCATTCCCGGATTTCTTCCGGCGTCGCAGTTAAACGCAGAGCACTATCCGCGTGTTGAAGATGGGAGCAAGGAGCGGATACTTGAAGAGCTTAAAAAACTTGTCGGCCAGAAACTCGCGGTAGCCATTATTTCGGCTTTACCCAAAGAAGGTAAACTTATATTTTCCGAAAAAGATTCCAATCTCAAGGAGCGTGAAGAAATTATCAGCAAGTACGGTGTCGGCGATATCGTTGGCGGCGAGGTGACCGGAATTGTAGACTTCGGCATGTTCGTCAAGATTGAAGACGGACTGGAGGGGCTGGTGCATATTTCGGAGATGGACTGGGGTCTCGTAGAGAATCCAAAAACACTCTTTAAGGTTGGCGAGCTTGTGAAGGCAAAGATTATTGAAGTCAAAGACGGAAAAATTTCTCTTTCTATCAAGGCACTCAAGGAAAATCCGTGGGCATCCGCAAAAGATAAATATAAAAAGGGTGACATCGTGAGCGGTGTGGTGATTAAATTCAACAAACATGGCGCGCTCGTTTCTGTGGAAGAAGGTGTGGCGGGGCTTGTGCATATTTCAGAATTTGGTACCGAAGAACAAATGAAAGAAAAAATCTCGCTTGGCTCTACACACCCGTTCCAAATAACTCTCTTTGATTCTGAAAACCAGAAAATGATACTTGCCTATCTTGGTGACAAGGAAAAGGAGTAAGAAAAGAAATAGATACGATACAGAATCGTTTGTAGAAAAAACCCGCTTGGAGTAAGTCCCAAGCGGGTTTTAAGATGCCCGTTTAATCTACACTGTACCGTTTTCCATCAAAACTATAACGGTGTGTCTTGTCGTCTATTATACTGTCAAGATATACCGGATAGCCCCACAAGTAGTGGATGTGCCGCAGTGTCCCCTCAATATATGTTTCGTCAAGCTGCATGCCGTGGTCGTCGTGCTTCAGGAGCATAATTCTCTTGTCTTGATAATTGCCATCAACAACCGCTATAGAAGGGATACCGTAGTAGCTGAAGTACATGAGCAGATAACGCCGTATGATTCCGGGATTTTTCTCCATAATCACGGCGATTCTGTCACCTGTACGCTGGTCTTCGCCTTCTCGGTAAATATAGAGCTCATTACCGCGTATGAATTCGTCGGTCGCAAACTCTTCAATCGCCATACGGTCCGAATACGATTCACGCATAGAAAAGATTTTCTCTTTTCCTTTGTTAGCGCCCGTATCCCAGTGCGCGCGTTCAATTGGGTCTGTACAATCTTCGTACTCTCGCCCGAATCGTCCGGTATCCCAGCAATGTTCCGCATATTCAAAAATTGCAGGACCAAGATGATAAACATTTAAATGTAGTTTATTGCGCTGTGTTACCTTCGCGTGGAATGTTGTCCATACGCCGTGCTCGGACGATGTTATCAATCCTTCTTCTGTAAGTTTCCGTATTATACGGAGATGCCAATAAGTCGCCCACCCTTCGTTCAGCATCTTTGTCAGCATATTAGGAGCAAGCGCGCGCGCTTGATTCCTCAAGACGCTCACGATGTCCTGCTGGAATGGCTTCAAACGCGTACTCTGCCTGTTAATGTACTTTAAGATGTCATAAACCGGCTCAGGCGGTGTGATATCCTCAAGGCGTTTCAGCCGCCGTATAACGCATTCCGTTTCTTGCGCCCGTTCCTTGTTGTTCAAACGGATGTTTTTTTCAAGGCTGGCAAGCTTCATTTTTTCGCGCGCTATGAGTGCCTGCCTGGCGTCTTCTTCGTCCGGCTCTTCAAGAAATACATCAAGTGGCTGGTGCCACTGGATTGAGAGCGCAGCATCCATTGTCTGCTCAACCGCTGTTTGCCCATATTGAGCTTCATATTTTCTGAAACGCTCTGCCGCATACCGCGCTTCTTCTGCAACATTTGAGAATGAGCGCCCGCGTTTTAAGAAACTGCTGGCGAGAAAGAAGTCTACATGGCCGTATACATGCGCTATAATCATTGCATTTAGCGGTAAAGGATTCGTGTCCACTAAAAGCGCGCGTGGCCGTTCAAAGTTCCACACTTGCTCGTATGGTATACCGGTGCCGGTATGCTCATAAAATGTACGATTCTTTTCAAAATCGCGACCGAATGTCCAGTGAGAGAAGTTTGTCGGAAAATGATATGACATCGCTTCAAGAATTCGGCGTGCTGGGCATACCTCAAAATCAATCTTAGTAGTCATGAGGCCGTATTCATCGGCGAGCTCGTGCACGCGCTCCTCAATCCGTATCAATCGTCGCAGTTCGTCTTGTGTCATGATGTCCACCTTTCTTGTTTGAGGAATGCCTTGAGCGCCGGCAGAATATCTTTGCGTTG
>Ga0210057_1002706_pt1 | contig 25127 bp, 28 predicted proteins | sample CryGeyCG2114_010_2_FD_183968 | JGI IMG/M metagenome (GOLD analysis project Ga0210057, IMG submission 183968) | Groundwater microbial communities from aquifer - Crystal Geyser CG10_big_fil_rev_8/21/14_0.10 (SPAdes) (version 2) | ecosystem: Environmental > Aquatic > Deep subsurface > Groundwater ...
AAAAGAGATAATAAGAGAGAACTCAAGGAGAAGATTTGATATAGTCCATACACATGGAGCTCTTACAAAGGCAGCGTTTATAATAAGGAAGGTATACAATATAAAATGGATTCATACTTTTCATGCAATAGAAAAATTAAGGGTTAAAAAATTAAGCAATGAAGAGAGACAATTTGAAGATTTGATTTCATGGATAGAGCATACAGTTAATTATTGCGATGGCGCTATCTTTGTTTCTAATGACTTACTAAAAGAAGGCGATAAAACCTACAAACTCAAATCGAAAGTAATTATTCCAAATGGTGTAGACTTGCAATTATTTGATTATTATCCGATAACAAAGAAGAATGTCTTATTTATAGGAAGATTTAGCAAAGATAAGGGAATAGATATTCTTCCAAAACTTATTCCTCCAATAATGTCTGTAAAAGATGCTACATTCATAGCAGTTTGTCCAGGTAATCCAACAAATGGAGAACTAAAAGAAATAAGAGATACAATACAAAAAATGCAGGACAAATATGGAGAAAGATTAAAGATAATAAACAAACCTCAAGACCAGCAAATTCTTAAAGGGCTCTATCAAAATTGTCAAGTTTATATTCAACCTTCAAAATATGAATCTTTTGGATTGTGCATTTTAGAAGCAATGGCTACGGGACGACCAGTAGTAGCATTTAAAGTAGGGGGAATTCCAGAGGTAATTGGAAATTCAGGTTTTGCTTTGAGAAACAGAGACGGGTTTATTTATAAAGTAAAAGAACTATTGGAGAATAGAAATGAGTGTGTTAAAATGGGAAAAAAAGCAAATAAAAGAGCAAAGAACTTTGATTGGGATTTGATAGCCCAAGAGACAATAAAATATTACCAAGAGGTAAACAAATGAACGGAGACATTATTTATCCTTCCTTATTGATAATCTCAGGAGTTCTGCTGTCCTCCATAGTAATAATTATTCTCACAGGATTTTTCAATAAGATTATAAAATTATTTGAACTTTATCCAGAATCAAGAGGGGTATTAAACCTTTCTCTAAAGTTTATATCCTGGTTCTCTGGTCTAATTATCTTCCTGATATTTTCAAGATTAGCATTAAAAATGTGGAGTTTAGATTTTACAACAAAACTCATTGAAGAGGTCATAAGAGCTTCTCCAAAATATGTTTTAGCATTGCTTATTATTCTTTGTGGTTTTTATGTTTCAAGAATAATTAGAGAAAAGTCAAAAGATTATAGCTTTGAGTTTAAAAACAGGATGCTTCTTGTTATAGATTTTATTGTCCATATGACATTTATATTTACTGCTTTATATTCTATAGGTGTAAATATGCTATTCTTCTTGGAGTTCTATAAAGTTATACTTTGGATTATCGGAGCGATTGTTGTATTAGTTATCAGCATGACTATAGGTATTCCTCTTGGAATGAGCATATATGAAAGCATGAAAAAAGAGAAGAAGTTGCATAAAAAATCAAAATGATTGACGTATAGTTACAAACTCAAAATTAAAATTATTCCTAAGGTATTTAGTATGAAACTTATAATTGCTAAAACCTTAAAATTAATCTTTGTAAGACCTGCTAACATGATTACTCCAGCTTCATCAGGTAATGGTGATGCAATTAGAATTCCTGCAAGAGCATACATAAGATAGACTTTAATCTTTTCTCCAATGCTCTTTTGAATTAATCTCTTAATATTTTTGAGTGTCTTGGTATTTCTTAATCTGTTAAATTCATCTATAAATGAAAATTTTATTAATTTGAATATTAACAAATCTGAGATTAAAGCACCAAGTCCTCCGATGATTCCAGCTATCCAAATATTTGAAGGGTTTAATGATATAAATAAACCAACAGAAAAGGGTGCAGTAAATCCAAATGCAAAAAGAATCCCTCCAATAAATATCCCTAAATAGCCAAGACCTCCTAAATGTGAAAGATAATCTGAGATTGAAGGATTTCTAAATATAAAGTATGATAAAACTATCATAACCAACAAAAGAAAAATCTTTGGATACTTAAATTTGAAGAGCTTTTTCATTAAACTAATTTCCCCCTTTATATCTTAAATAATGTCTAATTTATAAAACCTATTCAAACTACCTCTACAAAACTAAAAACAAAAAAGCCCGCCCTCCATTCGCCCTGATAAAAAATTAAAAATTTCAACAAAATGTATCAGTTTAGTTTTGTTGCTCAGAAGAAAGTTCTTTCTTTTTCTCTTCTTCTGTTTGATTATCTGAAGATTCTTCAGATGTCTGTTCTTGTGTTTTATTTTCTTCTGCCATAAATTAACCTAAGAATAAGAGTATAAAAGTGTTTGCATCATTTACTGCGATTATTAAAAAAATGTTTAGAATCTATTTTCTCTCAGCTTTAACAGGTTCAAAATTTTCTATTAAGCTATTGTAAATACCATATGAATTGCAATTATCAATTGGACAAGAATAAGTTATTGCATAGAGATTATTATATTCAATTCCAAAAACCTGTAAACTGTTTCTTTTTACTCCTTCTGAAGTTCCAGTAAATTTGATTTTCTTTCCAATCAAATTTTTATTTTTCCAATCAATGTTTTCGGTTAATTCAAAATCAGGCATAATCTTTTTTGAATTTTCAATGCCTTGCTCTAATAAGTTTTCTAAAATATATTGATTGTTTTCTCCTAAGAATGTAACTGCAATAGAGATTACTTCTGCATTAACATCTTCCTGTGAAACATCCGGAGGAAGATAAAAATAAGTTGATGGAGGAATTTCAGATTCTTGCCAATCATTTTTTATTATTGCTCTAAAGTCTTTATGAATAGTTGTTGTTGATTCCCCAACATAATCATTAACTTCTTCTGGATTGGAATTTAGGTTAGTATCTGTATTTGATGTTCCAGGTTTATTATCTCGGTTAAGAAAATAAAACCCTCCGGCTAATATAATTACAATTAAAACGACTAGCCCAATTATTATCACGCTCTTTTTCATTAATAACACAATAAACTATTATATAAAAATCTATCTTCAAAAAGATTATTTCTTTGTAAACATAAGTATAGAAATGCTTGGAGATTAATTAGAAGAAATGCATATAAATTGATTTTTTGAATACCCTCATTTTTTATTCTTAATTAGAAGAAAGAGAACAATCATTATAAAAAATAATGCTGTCCCAGCATATGCAAGAAAATTCGTTTCAGGTTCAGGAAAAAAGAATAAGGTAATTAATCCTAGAATTATAACTATGGGGATTAGATAATTGATTTTCATTATCTATACTTAAAATTTCCTCCCTCTATTTTTATTGCTTTTCCATTAACAATTGCATCTGAAATTTTCTTTCGTGCTGACAAAACTAATCTGTGAAAAGTAGGCTGGGAAATATTCATTTTTTTAGCACATTCTTCTTGTTCCAATCCTTCTAAATCTTTCAATCTCACAGCTTCAAATTCATCTACTTGTAAAATTACTTCTTCTAATTCTACTAAAGGTATTCCTCTCGGTTTAAAATAGGTAACATTCGGCTCTAAGTTTACTCTTCTGCATCTATGTGGTCTTACCATCTATATCCATCTCCTTACTTTATTCTTATACTCTGAATATTTTTTACCAAATTTAATTTCCATATTTTTTTCTTCCATAGGGATAAAAAACCAATTTATTATTACAAAAAATATTATCGGAAAGATGAATGTTATTAAACTACCCATTAAAATTGCAATTCCAATTAAAATAATTAACATTCCTAGATACATAGGATTTCTTGATATATTATAAATTCCAATTAATACAAATTTATTAGGTGTTTTATATGGATTTTGCGTGGTATTATCTTTAATGAATAACGACCATGCCCAAATATTTAATATTGCTCCGATTAGGATTATTAATAATCCTGAGAAGGTATAAGGATAACTTATTATCTGTTTTATAGGAAAAATAAGATGCATTAAAATAATTAATACTATTCCTAAGTAAAAAAATGTAGGAGGCATAATTTTTTTTACCATATTAAACTTAATCATGCTCTTCAAATTTTTTATCCTGAATTGAATCGTTTTTTCTTATCCATTCTAAAAGCATTGCAACATGTTCTTTTTCTTCATCCCTGTTATGTTCAAGAATCTTTTTTAACTCTGTGTCTTTTGCATCTTCAATTCTTGTCTCATACCAGTTGATAGCTTCAAGTTCTTCAATTAAACTTTGCCTTGCTTTTTTCAAATCAGTATTCTCAACTTCTTTTGTATACACTTTGTAAATTCTCCTTTTGAATTTATATTCATAACAATATATAAATCTTACTTAAAAAAAATAAAAAAATAAAATTAACTCATTTCTTTTAATCTATTCTGGATTGCTTCTTTCTCAATTTCTATGTCTTTTAGGTCTGCTTCAAGGATTTTCTTTTCTTCGTCTTTTGTAAGAGTTACTGGTGTAACATATCTTGCTCTAAGCCCCATTCCTCTATCAAAGCCCCTACTACATCCTCTTCGCATTCCGCCTCCGCAAGGTCCTAATCCTCTTCCAGTCATAGCACCCATTCCTTGAGGTCCTGTTCCGTCATTGTTTGGCATTTTATTTTCTCCCTTTTATTTGTTTTATTTAGTTATGAATATATATTCATAATAGTTTTTAAATGTTTCTATTGATAGTATAAACTTCTTTATATCCTAAATATAATCTTTTATATTTCGAGGTTTAACTCCCTTCCAGAGCACTTAACCAAATAGTTCACCACCATGAGGACAGGAAATTAAAGGTACATATGCATTGAAAATATCCCTAAAATATCCCCTTGCTACTCTTTAAGATTTCAAATAACAATTTGACCAAAGGTTTTAGATTTCCTCTAATTTGTGCAGATTCTAGTGCTTCATAATATTTATGTTTTATAGAATTGGGGATATTTATCATAGGTAAATTATTCTTATGTAATATAAAATTCATTAACAATCTTCCAGTTCTGCCATTTCCATCAACAAATGGATGCACTGTTTCAAATCCTGCATGGAAATAAGCTGAAACTATTAGCGGATGTAATTTTTCTTTATTTTTAGAGTACCAAAATAAAAGTGATTTTATTTTTTTTGGAACATCTTCTGGTTTTGGAGGAAGCCAATCTGTACCTCTTATATACACTTGCAAATTTCTAAAACACCCAATTTGGGTTTTTAATTCTTCTTTTAGAGTATCCTTGACAACAATTTTATGCAAATTACAGATAAATTCTTTAGTTACATCTCCGTTATAACTTAAGATAAAATCAAAAGCTTTTTTATGATTTAAAACCTCATTTATTTCTCTCATTGATTTTCTAGGGGTTATGCCTTCAAAGAGTAACTGTGCTGTCTCCTGTAATGTGAGCGTATTTCCTTCAATTGCAGTAGAATTATAAGTAAAATCAGAAGTAAAAACTTCATATCTATTCTCAAAACTTTTTTTTGGCTGTTTTTTATATTTTTCCTTTATATTTTCTAACTCTTTTATTTCTTGTTCTGTTAGCAAGTTATTTAGGTATAGTAATGTCTTATCTGCGTTTTTTCCCTTTTTTAAAATTTCTTTTTTATTTAAATCAACGCCCAGATAAACTCTTTCCTTGTTAACCTTTTTTCCCTTTCTTATAGATTTAACTCTGTAATAATACTTTTTTCCATTTTTTTCTTTTATTTCAGTATAGGGCATAATTTTTATACGTCTACACAGTATATAAATTTAACTGTTGTGTGGACGTGATTATAAGGAAGCTTAGTCAAAGGATTCAACTCCAAAACTTTTCTTTTTTGGGTTTGTCGTCGTTAAAAATGACGCCCCCACGAGGAATTGAACCTCGATCACTTCGACCGCAACGAAGCATTCTATCCGTTAAACTATAAGGGCTCTAAAATAAGAATTACTTTTTATTTATCAAACTTTGCTTTTGATTTTTTATTTAGAATTAAGCCTGCCTAAAATAATCTAATGGCGATAAAACATTATTATTCACAAGATATATAAATATAAAATACTATTTTAAATAATGAAACAGGTTATTAAAAACTTAAAAGAGTTGCATGGAGAGGAAACTGCCTTAGGGCATATGTATCTGAAGTCCTCCGAAGTTGCAAAAGGTGAAAATAAAACTGAAGTTGCAGATTTTTTGAGAAATTCTGCTAAAGAATGCAAAGCAAGAGCAAATGAAATTGAGATGATGATGAAAACTTTAGAATAAAAAATGTTTTTTCCGTCGATAAAATATTTTGTATAGAAATGTTTAAATAATATTTATTTCTAACAAACATACAAAAAATACAATAGGATGTATTAATAAAAAAGAGATATACAATATATTGTATGTTCGTACATTAAAATAATGCTATGAAATTGGTGGATAACATCAAGGAATTGGACAATATCAAGGAAGTTTATAAAAGAAACCAGGGGTGTCTTTTATTATGAAATGTCCTTACTGTGGGTATAAAGACACAAAGGTTACTGATAAAAGAGTATCACAGGGTGGAACAGGGATAAGAAGGAGGCGAGAGTGTCTTAACTCTAAATGTGAAAAAAGATTCACAACATATGAAAAAATCGAGCAGATTGAAAGATATGTTATAAAAAAAGATGGCCGAAGAGAGCCGTTTAACAAAGACAAGATTTACCTTGGCATTGTCAAAGCATGTGAGAAAAGAAATATTGGACATGATAAAATTGACAGCATAATAGCTGACATTGAAGAAAAAATACAAAACCAAAAGGAAATTCCAACAAATAAACTGGGCGAAATGGTTATGAAAAACTTAAAAAAAATTGACAAGGTGGCATACATAAGATTTGCATCTGTTTACAAGGACTTTGAAGACGTTGAAGACTTCAAAGATTTAGTGAGAGAGGTGAAATGATAAAATGAAACAAACTAGAAAAAGAAATCAAGTCTCCGCACCAACAATTATTGCTTTTGCTCATGAAGATGAACAAACGCCAAAGAAATGGGATTGGAAAAAAGAGCTCGAAACTAATGAGTATATTAGCCCGATTCAAAGGAGAATTATTGAAAGGCTACACAACCCAGATTTTAAACCATTCAGGCTAGACCATTCTTTTGTAGCAAAGTATGCAAAAAGAAGACCTAACTTTGGTTTTAATGGACTTGGCGAAGTTGCTTATGTAAGAACTTATTCTAGATTTAGGGAAGACGGAACAAAAGAAAGATGGCACGATACTATTGAAAGGGTTGTTAATGGAACATTTAATTTACAAAAAAGATATGCTCAAGACCATGGACTGAGATGGGATGATTATCAAGCAAAAGAACACGCAGAAGAAATGTTTGACAGGATTTTTACATTTAAGTTTACCCCTCCAGGAAGAGGCCTATGGGCAATGGGAACTGAAATAACTGAAGAAAGAGGATTGTATGCCGCATTGAATAATTGTGCCTTTGTTTCAACAAAAGACATAGACAACATGGAGTTAGGATATTCAAAGCCATTTAGATTTCTTATGGATATGTCTATGGTTGGTGTTGGTGTTGGTTTTGATACAGAGGGAGCTGGAAAATTAGTTGTTCGTGGAACAGATAGAAAAAGACAATCAGAAAGATTTGTTATACCTGATACAAGAGAAGGTTGGATTGTGGCAACAGGAAGATTAATTGATGGCCATTTACTTGGAACAGCCCCTATAGAGTTTGATTACTCTAAAATAAGGCCTGCAGGAAAACGAATTGAAGGATTTGGGGGAAAGACTGCTGGGCCAGAACCTCTATCTACAATTCATGCTGATTTAGAATTATTGCTTGAATCTAGAAGAGGCTGGCCTTTAACCTCCTCAGATATTGTTGACATGCAAAACCTGATTGGAAAGGGCGTTGTGGCAGGAAATGTTAGAAGAACAGCAGAAATAGCTTTCGGAAGAATCAATGATGAAGAGTTTTTAGACCTGAAAAATCCTGAGCTTTATGCAAAAGAGTTGAAAAGTCATCGTTGGGCAAGCAATAATTCTGTTTATGCCGAAAAGGGTATGGATTATAGAGAAATCGCAGAAAGAATAAAAAGGAATGGAGAACCTGGTTTAATTTGGATGGATAATGTTAGACATTTCGGAAGAATGCAAGATCCTAGAGGTGATTGGGATGCTAAGGCTACCGGAGCAAATCCCTGTGCTGAACAAAGTTTGGAAAGTTATGAAATTTGCGATCTTGTTGAAACCTTTCCAAGTAATCATGATAGTTTAGAGGATTACATTAGAACAGTTAAATTTGCTTTTCTATACGCAAAAACTGTAACTCTTGGAGAATCCCACTGGGAAGAAACAAACAGAGTTTTGCAAAGAAATAGGAGAATTGGCAATTCAATGAGCGGTATCCAGCAGTTTGTTGCCAGAAAAGGATTAGATGAGTTTGTTAGATGGGCTGATGCAGCGTATAAAGCAATCACTGACTATGATAATAAATATAGCGATGATTGGTTTGCTGTAAGGAGGTCAATTAAGAAAACCTCAATTAAACCATCTGGAACTGTAAGTTTACTGCCTGGAGTTACTCCTGGAATGCACTGGAACCCAACATCAGAGTATCATATTAGGAGAATTAATGTTGCAAAAAGTTCCGAGTTAGTCCAAATCTTAAGAGGATTTGGATATAATATTGAGGATTCTGTTTCTGATAAGTTCTCAGCAATTGTAGAATTTCCTGTTCATGTTCAAGGGGTAAGAAGTGAAGAGGATGTTTCTATGTGGGAACAATTGGAAATGGCCGCTTTACTACAGAGAGTTTATGCAGATAACCAGGTAAGTGTTACAATTAAATTTGACCGAGAAAGAGAGGGAGATCAAATTGCTCATGCATTAAAATATTTTGAATCTCAACTTAAAAGTGTTAGCTTTTTACCACATACTCATGGATATGCTCAGGCACCATATGAACCAATAACAAGAGACCAGTACATTGAAATGGTAAGAAAACTAAAACCTATCGATGATTCTATTTATGGAATAAAGGCAGACGCTGTTGGTGAAAAATACTGCAATAATGACGGCTGTGAAATAAAGCCTGATGCAAAATAAAAATATTATTATAAAAATGAAACTGAGAATTAAAAAACTACACGAAGATGCAATACTTCCAAGTTATGCTCATCCTGGAGATGCTGGTATTGATTTATTTTCTCGGGAAGATTATGTTTTAAAAGCTGGAGAAAGATATACTTTTAATTTAGGAATTTCTGTAGAAATTCCAGAAGGATATTTTGGTTCAGTAAGAGACAAATCAGGATTAGCTTCTAAAAGTGGATTAACAATCCTAGCAGGAGTTGTTGATTCAAGTTACAGAGGGGAAATAGGAATTGTTGTTCTTAATACTTCTAATGAAGATTATAAGATAGATAAAGGAGCTAAAATAGCACAGATGCTCATTCAACCAGTTCATTCTTGTGAAATAGAAGAAGTTCAAGAGTTAAGCAAAACTCAAAGAGGAACTGGCGGATTTGGGAGCACTGGAAAATGGAAGTAAGTGTTGAGGAATTAGACAAACTAATCAGAAATAATGGAGAAGGTGCAAGAGAAGTTGTAAGTTTAATGGCAAAAAGTCCATTTAATAATCATTATCACTGTATGAGAATTCCTTTTATGAACATAGTTTACATCCCTGCAGACCTTGAAGGATATGAAGTTCTGGAAGTGAGGGGATTTGAAGATGTTGAATTGTACATTGGAAATTGATTGAATAAAAGAGTTTAAAAATAATTCATTCTTATCTGAGCCATAGATCCATAGCTCAATCAAAACCTCCTGCGGGTTTTGATGAATCCAGCAACCTATCAAGTTGTTGAGGTTCACATTCGCTATAGAAAAAGACAATAAGGATCCATAGCTCAGTCTGGTTAGAGCACTGGCCTTTTAAGCCAGGTGTCGGGGGTTCAAATCCCTCTGGGTCCATTTAGGATTTGTGGTTGCAGGACTCTAAGAACCCGCTGGTGGTTGTTATTCAAATCCCTCTGGGTCCATTTAGGATTTGTGGTTGCAGGACTCTAAGAACCCGCTGGTGGTTGTTATTCAAATCCCTCTGGGTCCATTTAGTACTATTTGAACTCACTTTATAGGAATACTTGGTTTTAGGGAATTTATAGAGAAAAATAGAAAGCTTTAAAAACCAACTTTTGATAATATTTAGTATTAGAAAGTTGTAAATGTCCAAGCCCCTCAACTTTTTTAAATTAAATACGTTAATATTACATATAATGCACGCTCTTCAACCAAAACACTTAAAAATAAGCAAAAAAGATGAGGAATCTCTATTAAGAGAATTAAACGTTTCTAAAACACAACTACCGAAGATAAAAAAAGAAGATCTTGCTCTACCAGAAAATTGTGAAACTGGAGATATAATTAAAATAGAAAGAAAAGAAGAAGAAAATTCTTTTGTTTATTACAGGGTTGTCATTTAAAATGGTATTCGAAAAAGGAGTTAAACTGCAGTTGAAGGGAGACGATCATATTCTTCTGCAAAAATATTTATCTGAGAACTCCTTGGTTGAGTCTAATTTGACATCATTCAATAATTTTATCGATAGAAGAATGCAGGAAATTGTCGATGAAATTTCTGGAAACATAGAAAATGATGATGGGTTGGAAATAAAGCTTGGAAAAATAAGGATTGCAAAGCCAAATGTAATTGAATCTGATGGAAGTACAAGCCTGATAACTCCCGGAGAAGCAAGAATAAGAAATTTAACATACTCTACACCTATTTTTCTCGAAATTTCAATAAAACAAGAAGGGCAAATTGAAAATCAAGAAGTTGAAATTGGTAGAATACCGATAATGGTAAAGAGCAAAGTGTGTAATCTGAATGGAATGTCAAAAGAAGAATTAGAGGTAAACTACATGGATCCTATCGATCCAGGCGGATATTTTATAGTTAATGGAAATGAAAGAATTATGGTTATGTCTGAAGATCTCGCAGCAAACCAGCCTTTTATCGAGCCTGTCAAAGAAAAATTAACACTAAGGTTATTCTCGAGCAGAGGTGCCTATAGAATTCCAATAACAATCACCGAGTCAAGTGAAGGAATAATTGAAGTTAGTTTTTCAAGATTCAAAAATATTCCCGCAGTAATACTTATGAAATCTCTCGGCATGATAAAAGAAGCAGACATTGCAAGGCACATAGGAAAAGAAAATGATACTGTGATTGTTAATCTTTATGAATTTGCCAAAATCTCGACAAGTGAAGATGCAATGCTTCAAATAGCTGAAAAAACAAGCGTGCAGGGAACAAAAAAAGAAATACTTGACAGAATAAAACAAAGATTAGACTCTTACTTCTTGCCACATATTGGCCTGAAAAAAGAAAAAAGAATTGACAAGGCAATAACACTTTGTAAATTAATAAAACAATTTTTAATATTCAAAGAAAATGAAAAAATGAAGGTGGACAAAGACCACTATGCAAACAAAAGAGTAAGGCTTTCTGGAGATTTGCTTGCTGATTTGTTCAGGGTTAACCTTAATATTCTTGTAAGGGATATAAAATATTCTCTCCAAAAAACTATAAAAAGAAAAAAATTCTTCAGCATCAAAACAATTGCTAAGTCTACTTTGTTCTCGCACAGAATAAAATCTGCTATCGCAACAGGTAGCTGGATTGGAGAAAAGAAGGGAGTAACACAGAATATGGATAAAACAAATTATATGTCAATTATTTCCCAGCTTCAAAAAGTTTCTAGTTCATTATCAGGAGAGCAAACAAATTTTCTTGCAAGAACACTTCATCCAACCCATTATGGAAGGTTTTGTCCTGTAGAAACTCCTGAAGGAACTGAGATTGGACTGAGAAAAAATCTTGCACTTATGGCAAAAATATCAACAAGACTTGATTTAGACGAAGACCAGCTGGTTAAGGAAATGGAAAAATTAGGATTAAATAAAGACGGAACTGGTGTTGACGTATTTTTCAATGGGATATTTATAGGAAGTGTTGAAAATTATAAAGATTTTATTCAACAGGTAAGAGATAAAAGAAGAGAACAAAAATTGCCAGATGAGTTAAGTATAAGATATGACAGGCCAATTAACAGTATATTGATATTGGGAGATACTGGAAGAGTTTTAAGGCCATTGATTATTGTAAAAAACGGTAAACCTTTACTTGAAAGTTCACATATTGATGCTTTGAAAAATGGAAGCCTGACATGGAAAGGGCTTTTAGAACAAGGAGTTATAGAATATATTGACGCTTCTGAAGAAGAAAATTGTCTTGTATCAATAACAAAAGAGAACCTGACTCCAGAGCATACGCATCTTGAAGTAGACAAAATAGCATTTTTAGGACCGATTACATCTTTAGTTTCATTCGGAAATCATGACCAGTCTTCAAGGCTTATAAGAGGAAGTAAAACTCAGAAACAAGGATTAGGATTATATGCTGCAAATTATCTATGCAGAGTTGATACAGATGTTTCTATATTACACTATCCTCAGCAACCAATTGTCAGAAGTTTTATCTATGACGCTCTTAATGTATACCCTGTTGGACAGAACATTGTTGTTGCTGTAATGACTTATGATGGTTATAATATGGAAGATGCTTTAGTTATAAACAAAGCAAGTATAGACAGGGGATTTGGAAGGAGCACTTATTTCAGGCCATATGTTTCAGTAGAACTTAATTATGCAGGCGGATTAGCAGATGAAATTATAATTCCTGGTAAAGATGTTTCTGGTTATAGAACTGAAGAATCATATAAATATTTAGAAGATGATGGCGTTGTTTACCCAGAAGCTAAGCTAATCTCTGGAGATGTTGTTATTGGTAAGACCTCTCCTCCAAAATTCCTTTCAGAAGCTAAGGACATTAGCATAAAGGCAAAGAAAGAAGCAAGTTCTGTTATAAGACAGGAAGAAAGCGGTATTATTGATGGAGTTTTTATAACATTAGATGAAGATGGAAATAAAATTGTGCAGGTTAGGACAAGAAACCCTAGAATACCTGAATTAGGAGATAAATTTTCAACCGCTCACGGGCAGAAAGGAGTTATTGGAGCTATTGTTCCTGAAGAAGACATTCCTTTTACTTCAAGAGGAATCAGGCCTGATTTGATATTTAATCCACACGGTATCCCGTCGAGAATGACTGTTGGTTATTTACTGGAGCTCCTTACAGGAAAAATTGGATGTTTGAAAGGAGAAGTTATGGACGGAACTTCTTTCACAAAAAGAGACATTGATAATCTTGAAATGCAGTTAAGAGAGCTAGGGTTCAGATATGACGGAAAAGAAACAATGTATCATGGAGTTACTGGAAAAAGAATGAATGCTAAAATTTACATTGGAAATATGTACTACTTAAAACTAAAGTATATGGTAAGCAATAAAATGCATGCTCGTGCATCTGGAAAAGTTGCTCTATTGACAAGGCAGCCTATTGAAGGACGGGCAAGGGGCGGAGCACTAAGACTTGGAGAAATGGAGCAGCAGGCATTAGTTGCACATGGGGCATCATTGCTATTGAAAGAAAGATATGACTCTGATAAGGTAATAATCCACATTTGTGCAGACTGCGGAGCTTTGGGGATTAAAGATATGTTAAGAAATAAAATCTATTGTCCAACATGTGGAGGTAGTGAAATTGAAGACATTGAAGTGTCATATGCATTTAAGCTATTAGCAGAGGAGCTGCTTGGGTTGCATATAAACACAGAGTTTGAACTAAAAAATAAATATGAGGAATAAAAAATAAAATGCATGCAATAAAAAAACAAGTAAAGGCACTAAGATTCAAGTTACTTAGCCCTGAGCAAATTAAAAAAATAAGCTGTGCCAAAATAATAACTCCAGAATTATATGATATGGATGGTTATCCAGTAGATGGTGGGCTAATGGACTTAAGGTTAGGGGCAATTGATCCTGGAGTAAGATGTAGGACATGTGGAGGAAGACTAAAAGAGTGTTTAGGACATCCCGGAAGCATTGAACTTGCCCGTCCAGTTGTTCATGTTAAATATGTTCCAATTGTTTATACTTTTTTGAGAAGTTTCTGCCAGCATTGCGGAAGAATACTTGTTGATGAAAAAAACATTGAGAAGTTAGGAGCTGCTGCAAGACTAAAAAAAGCAAAAGACGGAAAAAAATGTCCGTACTGTCAGTCAATTCAGGAAAAAATAAAACTTGAAAAACCAACAACATTTATGATTGGTAAAAAAAGATTATTTCCTCCAGAAGTAAGAGAGATTCTTGAAAGAATACATGATAATGATTTAAAATTGGTTGGTGTTAACCCAAAAGAATTCCGTCCTGAATGGGGGGTATTGACAGTATTGTTAGTTCCAAGCGTTACAGTACGTCCAAGTATTACGCTGGATTCAGGAGAGAGAAGTGAAGATGATTTAACTCATAAAACAGGAGATATTATAAGAGCAAATCAACGTCTTTGGGAGAACCTGAACGCAGGAGCTCCAGAGGTCATTATTGATGATTTATGGGATTTACTGCAATATCATATTACAACATTTTTTGATAACACAATATCAAGGATACCTCCTGCAAGGCATAGAAGCGGACAGCCGTTAAAAACTATTACTGAAAGAATAAAAGGAAAAGAAGGTAGAATAAGAAATAACCTTGCAGGTAAGAGAGTTAACTTTTCTTCCAGAACAGTTATTTCACCTGATCCTTCATTAAGAATAAATGAAGTTGGAATCCCTTATGAAATTGCAAAAGTTCTTACAGTTAATGAAGAGGTTACATCTGCAAATATTGAGAAATTGAGAAAATTAATACTTAACGAAGGCTATCCTGGAGCAAACTATATTATAAGGCCTGATGGAAGAAGAAAAAAAATAACTTTGGAATTAAAACAGGAGATAATTGAAGAGATTAAACCAGGGTATTTTGTTGAAAGGCACCTTCAAGATGGAGATATTGTTTTATTCAACAGGCACCCAAGTCTTCATAGAGGAAGTTTGATGGCGCATTATGCAAGAATTCTTCCTTATAGAACATTTAGACTTCATCCAGCTGTTGTATTTCCATATAATGCAGACTTTGATGGAGATGAAATGAATGTTCATGTACCGCAAACTGAAGAAGCAAGGACAGAAGCAAAGATTTTGTTAGATGTAAATAATAACCTAATGAGCCCAAAGAATAATACTAACTTGATAGGAACAATATCAGATGCTATTACAGGCAACTATCTTCTTGGAACTACTGAAATTTCAAAAGGAGATGCTCACCAATTACTTTTCACTGCTGGAGTATTATCTCAGTTCACTAAGGAAAAAATAAATGGAAAAGATGTTTTTATAAGTGTTTTCCCGCCAATAAACAAAGCAATATTAAATGAAGTTACAAAAAATGACTTGACCGCTGAATACACTTTCGGAGTTGAGAATGATAAAACAACTAAGATAATCGACAGGGAGCTTGGAAGAGAAAAGGCTATGGAGACAATTGGAAAAGCATTTACTCTAGGTACAAGATATCTTTCTAAAGTAGGATTTACAATTTCTTTAAACGACCTTAATGTAGAAGGCAGTGTAAAAAAGACAACTGATGAAATAATAAGTGAAGGGGAAGAAAAAACAAATAAGATAATTGAAGAGTACAATAATGAAACAATGGAGATTATACCTGGAAAAACAAGTGAAGAAACAAGAGAAATTAAGATACTTCAGTCACTTAATGAAGTAAGAACAAAAATAGGTAAAATTGTAAAAAATGAATTCCCTAAGGAAAATCCTGTTAATAGTATGATACTTTCAGGAGCAGGAGGAAACATACTTAATATTACTCAAATTGCATGTTCTGTAGGACAGCAATCTTTATGGAGCGAGAGAATAAAGTTCGGTTATAACAACAGAACAATGTCATCATTTAAAGAAAATGATTTATCTCCAAGGGCAAGAGGATTTATTTATAGCTCTTACATGAAAGGACTTGACCCTGATGAATTCTTTTTTAATGCAATAACTGGAAGAGACGGTCTGATGGACACTGCACTTAGAACTCCAAAATCAGGATATCTATACAGAAGATTAGCAAATGCACTTCAAGATTTAAGGGTTGAATATGATGGGACAGTAAGGGATGCGATAGGGCAAATAATCCAATTCAAATATGGCGATGACGGAATTGCAGTGCAGGGTGCTCATCTTAATCAGGCCATTTCACCTGGAGAAGCTATTGGGATCATAACTGCTCAAAGTTTCGGGGAACCATCAACACAAATGGCTCTTAACGTATTCCACTTTGCAGGAGTTCAGGAAATGCAGATTACACTTGGTTTGCCAAGACTTATAGAAATATTTGATGCAAGAAAAACACCATCTACACCTGCTATGGAAATATATTTAGATAAAGATTACAATGATGAAAAAAATGCAAAGTTAATAGCTGAAAAAATAAAAGAAGTAAAACTTAAGGAGATACTTACAGAAGCCAATATAAATTTCTCTGATAAAAAAATAGAGCTTGTAATAAATAACAAATCTTTGAAGACAACACATATGTCCCTAGAGACTATTGCCTCTAAATTAAAGACAAAGGGCCTTAAAATAAATGTTAAGAATGATTCTATGTCAATAAACGCAGGGGAGTTAGACTTTAAAGAAATATACAAATCAAAAGAAAGACTAAAAGAAACAATAATTTCAGGTGTAAAAGGAATACAGCAGGTTCTTATTGTAAAAAGAGGAACTAACTTTGTTATTTTAACTGCAGGTTCTAACCTTAAAGAGATAATTGAGTTAAAAGGAGTGAATAAAGATAAAACAACAACAAATGATTTGTATGAAGTTCAGGATGTTCTTGGAATTGAAGCTGCAAGACAGGCAATAATAAATGAAATTGACAGAGTTTTGAATTCACAGGGATTGGACATTGATAAAAGACATTTAAAACTAGTTGCAGATGCTATGACTGTTGACGGAGAAATAAGGGGAATGACAAGAATGGGAATAATTTCTAAGAAAAGTTCTATACTGGCAAGAGCAAGTTTCGAAACCCCTATAAAACATTTCGTTGATGCAACAATAAAAGGAAGAAAAGACGAGCTACTTTCTGTTATAGAAAACATAATACTTAACCAGCCTGTCCCAGTTGGTACTGGTCTTCCAGGATTAATGGTCAAGATTACAGGACCTTTAATTAAGGAAAAAGAAACTAAGAAGGAATCTAAAAAAAAGGGAAAATAATTAGATATGTTTATAAACGTCTCCAATATCTATGATTTATAACTAATTGTTAAGATGATAAGAAAAATTGATATGCAACATATGAGATATCTAAATCTATTTTCTAAGATAACTAAGATAAACACACAGCACTGTTTTATTTACAATGGACAGATAATTTTTGTTGTTCCAGGTTCAATGGTTTCAAGGGCAATTGGAGATAATGGTAAAAACATCAGGAGAATATCAGAAGTTCTTAATAGAAAAGTAAAAGTTGTAATGACTCCAGATGGAATAAAAGATGCTGAAAAATTTATTTCAACAATAATATACCCTGCCCAGCTCAAAAGTGTAGAGGTTAAAGATAATATTTTAATAATAAACGCAGGCCAGCAGAACAAGGCTATGTTGATTGGAAGAAACAAGGTTAGATTAGATGAAATGAAAGAAATAGTCAAAAGTTATTTCGGAAAAGAAGTTAAGGTTGTTTAGATAAAAGTGAGAATCTATTTACTGTATAATGCCATCTTTGGCTGTCTAAGGATTGATCCCTATTTAACAATTCATGGGTAACAAAATCATAAGAAAACCATATTTTTCTATTCCTTATTGCTGTTAGCCTAAGCATAAACTGGTCTATTCTGGGACATTCCGGAGGGTCATCGTTAAATATAGTAGCATGCAAAACTTTATCATCAGAAAGTCTTTCTGAATTTATTAAGTTTATAGTCACAAATACAAATATAACAATTTTTAAAAAGCAAGTTTCTGATTTTTATAAAGTGTTATACTCTCTATGCTTTTTTATCCATTCAGAAACTGTTTCATTGTCTGAAGTGAAAGTCGTTTTATCCCAGAAATTTCCAAATTTTTTATTTATATGATAAGCAGCCTCTCTGCATGAAATAAAGTAACATTTACTAGGCAGTTTGTTCTCTTTATCAATTCTAATTGTGTAATCTATGACTATAAAACACTCTCCAAGCAATTTCCCACTTTCAAAGTCATATGCTTTGACTTTTTTAAGACTATACCAGTCCTCTCTTTTTTTAATTTTTTCCAATTCTAGATCATTAACTTTAAACATCACCCCGTTTAGTTTAGAGTTTTTTGATTTTTTAATGTTTAATACGTCGGAATTTGCATTTTTCTTTGAGTAAATATCAAAAATTCTTTTATATCCCTTCATTATTACAGGCTTGAAATGCTTGTTGTTTATTGTTTCTTTAAGGGAATTATGGCTTATAAGGCTGCCATAACCCACCATGTTGTGCTCCATTTTCCTCTTTTATTAAGTAATATAAATTAATAGCATATTTAAGTTTTAACATTTGTTATCTAATCTACCAGTTTCCTTAGTTTTTACAGCCAGCTTTGCTTATTTTTTTAATATCACAACGTTTAAAAACCATTTTTACTCTTGGATAACTATGGGATTAATGAATGCTAAAAAACTAATGAAGAACAGAAAAAAGTTCAGATGGAGTGACCACCAGTACAATTCGAGAACTTTGAATCTTTATGCTAAAGCAGATCCATTAGAAGGAGACAGCCAGGCAAAAGGACTTGTAGTTGAAAAAGTTCAAAAAGAAGCTAAGCAGCCAAACTCAGCTATGAGAAAATGCTGTAAAGTACAGTTGAAGAAAAACGGTAAAATGGTTACTGCATTTATCCCAGGAAATTTAGCACAGAAGTTTATCGATGAGCATGATGAAGTTTTAATTGAAAGGATTGGAGGAAAACAGGGAAGAACTAAAGGAGATATTCCGGGAGTAAGATTTCAGGTAATAAAAGTTAATGATCAGCCACTTTCAATGTTGGTTAGCGGTAAAATGGAAAAAGGAAGACGTTAAAATGAAAAATATTTCAAAACCCGGAGAATTAGTAATTGGTGAACAAAATGTTAATGTACTTGTAGACACTGGTCTGATTTATGAAGCAGTTTATCAAAAAATGCTAGATCATCCAAGATTTGGAAGAGTTTTAGAATATTTTGCAGGAGAAAAAAATGAAACATCTTAATGATATAACTGTAGATAAAAGACTTGACTTGTATTTAAGCACATTTTTAACACAAGAAGATGTTCCCACTATGATTTTAAAATCAGAGAAAAAATCCGAAAAATATTCAATGGAAGAAAGAGAAGTAAATGAGGAAGCTGATCCATTTGAGATTAGCAGATATGAGATATAATATGGAAGCAGAATTAGAAAAACCAATATTAAAAGAAAAAAAAGATGTTAGTTTAGTATTTGACTTATATGATCTTTCTGAAGTAAGTGTAAAAGACCCTGGTTTGCAGGGAGTTATCAGCCTTAATTACAGCTTAGTTATTAAGTCTCATGGAAGACGAAGAGAAAAATTCGGAAAAGCTAATGTAAACATTATAGAAAGACTTGTGAACAGCGTCGGAGTTCCAAGCCATAGAGGTAAAAAGCACAAGATAATAACTGGGTGGGCAACTGGCAAGTACAATAAAAACCTAGCGCAGGTTTTGGAATCTTTTAAAATTATAAAGGAAAAAACTGGAAAAAATCCTGTTCAGGTTTTAGTAGATGCTATTGAAAACGGAGCTCCAATGGATGAAGTAACAATGATACAATATGGTGGAGCAAGATATCCTCAGGCAGTTGACACTGCCCCATTAAGGAGAATTAGCATTGCCTTGAGAAACATAACACATGGTGCTTATGACAAGTCTTTCAACAAGAAAAAATCATATTCACAGGCCCTTGCAGAAGAGCTAATTGGAACAGCAAATAAAGAGGCAACAAGCATTGCTGTTTCAAAGAAAAATGAATTAGAAAAACAGGCAGACTCTGCAAGATAAAGTGCATAAATGCTATTCAAACGATTTTTTAGTTCCTTTTAAATGATAACACAGCAAAGGTTTAAATATTCGCCCATCCTAGGTATCTCAGGTTAAAATGAACATAAACTCAAAATTAGCAAAAAGCTTGGCAACAATTGTAATGGCTGGAAGTGTTTTTTATAATGGGTGTGCTACAACTTCACATACTTCTGAAAATATAGTGAACGAAATTAAAACAAGTGTTGAATTTCCAGGAAAAACTGACGGAGAATTTTATGATTTACTTGATAGAATAGAGGAAATAAGGAAAACAAGTGTTGAATCTAATACTGCCCAGGTTCCTGCATACTTGGTAGAAACAAAAGAACAAAATTATTTAATAAAAGAAGGAGATCAATTTTATCAAGACATGACTACTTACATGAAAATAATTGGTTATAAAGAAGCAAAACAATAGGACTTTTAATCAGCTTCTTCGTCTAAGAATTTCTGACATTGTAGAACATATTTTTCATACCATCTTGTAGATGTAGGGTTATATCTGTGAGGCCCTCCATTCTCTAACAATTTGGCTGCTGCACATGAGGAATCATAAACATTTTGCACTTCTTTTTTCCCATCTGAATTACCATCAGATCTATACCTTAGCCAGGTTAAATCTGTAAACTGAAATGGACCTTTGGCTCCACGATTTGACGTTTTCCAAGGACCATCTATGCTTGGCCAAGAATATTCGCATAAGTCTACCTCTGGTATAGCTATTCCATTTTTTATTTCTGAAGTATAATATCCATGATGTTCTCCACATTTAAATATTGCAGCAATCAATTCCTTTGTTGACCCGCAATTTTTTTCAGCATTTTCAAATACTTTTTTATAATCTGAAGGTACGCATTTATCATAATTTGTTAGACCATCAACTTCATCATCTTCATCATCTCCAGTATTAGGGTTAGGAATACAGCATTGCCTACTTGTACCTCCACCACAAAGCTCCTGTTTATACTCTCCTTTGCACGAATTCCAGTTATTCTGACAAAGACCTCCTTCTTTTTTACATTTAAAATCAGGGTCTACAACACACTTTCCATTCTTGCACTGTGTGCCCATTTCACAATCATTGGTATTTTCACACGAAAGAGGTCTACAAATTTCATTTCCACAATACTGCCCTTCAGGACATTTGTTTTGATAATTGCATGCCTTGGCATCTTGACAAGTTCCATCAGCAAGGCATATCTGGCTTGAATTGCAGTTGCATTCTGGAATAGGATTTCCCGAAGGAGTATTATTTGAAGTAGGGGGATTTGGAGCAGGAGAACATATTTTAAATCCAGCAGGCACTTGCGGATTAGGGTCCTGTATACAAGATTGTCCAGCAGGACAGTCTCCATCATTTTCACATCTTACACATAATTTGTTCTTGCAAACTAAACCACCATAACATTGCTTTCCAGCAACGCCACATTCTGCAGCTTCACATCTTGGAGGATAAGCATCTTCATTACATCCTTCATTATATTCACAGGCAGGATAACAAGTGCTTGAGTTTGCATATATACAAACTCCTTGAGAATTGCATTTTAAACAACCTTGAGGACATTGAGGTTTAGGAGGTTCATTTTCATCGTCATCTGGCGGCATATTTTTATATTCACACTCTTTTTTAGAGTTGCATACCCCATTTGGATAATCTCTGCAATGACTATCCTGAATACACTCTACACAGACATTACGTTTTTTATCTCTCCCCTTATGGCAGTAATCTCTTGAAGGATCATACTCATCCTGATTCTTGCAGTCTTTATGTGGATTAAAAATATATACTCTACATGATAAACTGCATATTCCCTCGTCTGATATTTCTCCTGAAACTCCGTTATTGGGATTACAGTCACCGCTAACAGAAGAAGCAGCTCCCTTAATTGCCTGCCCAGAAATATCACTTACATTTATACTAGTCTGATTTGTGTATAAAATAAAAATTGCAGACAGTCCAATTATTATAATTAAAGAAAGAAAAACTATCTGAGGTATTTTCATAAACCCACGATTTTTATTTCCAGAGTAACTTTTGTCTGCCATCATCTCTTATTACAATTCTTGGAATATGTTGTTTATAAATATTATCAAGAGGGTGATAATTACAAGAAAAAAATACACAAAAATCTTTTGACAAGTTGAAGTTTGAAAAAAGTAAATACGAAATCTTTAAAAACTATTTTTATCAATGAGATATAATTCTTATGAGTGTTTTTCAAAGGAAGGTTATAAAAAATTAATAAAAATAAGAACTATGGCTCAGGATGAAAAAAGTATACACAAAATTCAAAGACTTATAGATAATAGAGATAATGTTAGAAATATAGCTACAAGTGCGCATATTCACCATGGTAAAACTGCACTTACCGATAATCTTTTAGCTGCCGCAGGTATGATGGCTGCAAAAGCTGCTGGAAATTTGGAAGAGGGCATGGCAACATGGCAGCATTCAGATGAGCAGGAAAGATTAATGACTGTTGACGCTGCTAATGTATCTATGGCACATAATTTCCACGGAGAAGAATTTCTTATTAATTTAATTGATACTCCAGGACATGTTGATTTTTCAGGAAATGTTACTAGGGCAATGAGAGCAATTGATGGAACAATAGTACTTGTCTGTGCAAGTGAAGGAATAATGCCACAGACAGAAACTGTTCTTAAGCAGGCATTAAAAGAAAGAGTAAAGCCGATTTTATTCATAAATAAAGTTGATCGTTTGATTAAGGAATTGAAAATGACTCCTGAACAAATGCAGGATCGTTTTTTAAAAATTTTTAAGCACTTTAATGAGCTTATTGAGAAAATTGCAGAGCCAGAGTATAAGGAAAAATGGAAAGTTGACATTAATGACGGTAGCGTTGCATTTGGAAGTGCAAGAGAAAACTGGGCATTGTCACTTCCATTCATGAAGAAAAAAGGAGTCTCATTCAAAGATATTTTTTCTCTTTATGAAATGTCTGAAGAAGAAAGAAAGGCCTGGACATGGAAAAATGCTCCTTTATATGAAGTGCTACTTGATATGGTAGTAAAACACCTTCCATCTCCTATAGAGGCACAGAAATATAGGATTCCAAAAATATGGCACGGAGAATTAGAAAGCGAATTTGGAAAAAATCTCATTCATTGTAATCCTAATGGAGATCCTGCTTTTATTATTACAAGAATTGTTATTGATCCGAGAAGTGGAAAAGAAATCTCTGCCGGAAGACTATTTTCTGGAAAACTAGAACCAGGTATGGAAGTCTATTTGAATAATGAAAAGAAAAAACAAAGAATACAGCAAGTTTTAGTTTACAACGGAATAAAACCTGAACAGGTTGAAAGAGTTAGTGCAGGAAATGTTTTAGCAATTGCAGGAATTGTTGCAGATGTTGGAGAGACAATAACACTAAAACCTGAAACTCCATTCGAGGAAATTAAACATATATTTGAACCAGTTATCACAAAGGCTATTGAACCCAAAAAAATAATTGATCTTCCTAAGCTTGTTGAAGTTTTAAGAAAAGTAAAAAAGGAAGACCCTAGTTTGAAAATTGAAATTAATGAAGAGACAGGGGAGAACTTAATTTCAGGTATGGGTGAGCTGCATTTGGAAATTGTGGAAAACAGAATAACAACTGAAAAGGGCCTTGAAATTAAAACCTCTCCTCCAATTGTTGTTTATAGAGAAACAGTAATGAGGGAGTCTCAGGCAATGGAAGGGCGTTCACCTAACAAACACAATTCATTTTTCATAAGAGTTGAACCATTAGAAGATTCTGTTTATCAAGCATTTCAACGGGGAGATTTGCCAGAAGGAAGAATAAAAAAGAAAAATGATGAAATAACAAAAGTTCTTCTACAGTGTGGAGTGAGTAATGATGAAATAAGGAGTTATAGAGATATTTACAAAGGCAATGTAATAGTTGATGAAACAAGAGGAGAGGTGCATATGATAGAAGTAATTGAATTAATACTTGATGCATTTGAACAGGTTATGGATGCAGGACCTTTAGCAAGAGAACCTTGCACAAAAATGAAACTGGCAATAGCAGATATAAAGCTTCATGAAGATGCAATCCATAGGGGGCCTGCCCAAGTTTATCCTGCTGTAAGAGATTCTATAAGTGAATCTATGAAAAGTGTTGGAATTGTTTTGCTTGAACCTTTGCAGGTTCATGAGATAGAAGCTCCTAATGACTTTATGTCACCTGTCACAAAAATAGTTTCACAAAAAAGAGGCCAGTTAATAGATGTTGAGCAGGATGAATTTGGAGTTAAGGTAAAAGCAAAAATACCTGTTGCAGAAATGTTAGGATGGAGTTCAGACTTAAGATCAGCAACAGAAGGTCGTGGAGTAAGTAATTTAATGGACCAATCTTTTGAGCCAATGCCTCGTGAACTTCAAAATGAAGTTGTTAGAAAAATCAGAACACGAAAAGGATTAGCAGAGAATCAGTAATTTTACTTTTTATCAAATATTAATTGCTAAAATACTCATCTGCTTTGTAAATTCCGTAATCTATTCCTGCATAACCTGCAAGAATAATAGATATTATTGTTAATCCAATTAATCTTGATTGAATTGGATGATGGTGAGACCAAATATCTATTTTATTAAAAGAGGCTCTAGCATAGATATATTCTCTTAATTCCTCATCAGAGCTGTCATAAAGATCCAATAATTCTTTTTTAGCTCTTCTTCTTTCATATTCTGGAAAAGAATGTTGATATTCTTCTTTTCCCACCTTCACAAATTGGAGATCCACTGCCATATCTGACAGTTTTATGATCCCACTCATAGCCTCCATAATCATAACCAATAACTTTACTACCAACAGTTATAAATTAACCGTCATGAATAATATGAACTAATTCATCTATTCTACTTGTTACCTGTCTTCCCATATTATTTATTCTATGGAGAAGTTTTTATAATTTTATATATTGCATGGAATCAATATGTACTCTAAATTTTGTATGTTATTTTATATATTTAATATTATAGGCATTGCGTCAGAATAAATCATAGTAACTTAATTTTCTTAAGTTATGAATAATTATTCTTGCAGTAAGCTGGGTTAATCTTGAAATAGAATTATTCTTTAATAATATTTTATTCTTCCTCTTAAAACTCGAATGAAAACTTTCA
>Ga0210057_1002707_pt1 | contig 25126 bp, 25 predicted proteins | sample CryGeyCG2114_010_2_FD_183968 | JGI IMG/M metagenome (GOLD analysis project Ga0210057, IMG submission 183968) | Groundwater microbial communities from aquifer - Crystal Geyser CG10_big_fil_rev_8/21/14_0.10 (SPAdes) (version 2) | ecosystem: Environmental > Aquatic > Deep subsurface > Groundwater ...
CTTTGTACGCTCCTCCAGAATTTTTTTAGCTCCAGCTCCAGTGAGCTGAGAAACAGTAGTGCCCATCTCTTTAGCCATATCTCGAACCACAGAGTATTTTTCTGGATGAATGCCCGTTTTATCTAAGGGGTTTTGACTATTAGGAACTCTCAAAAACCCAGCCGCTAACTCAAAAGTTTTTGTGCTAAATTGAGGAACTTTCAAGAGAGCATCTCGATTGGCAAATACACCCTGACTTTTTCTATGCTCCACAATATTTTTAGCCAAGGCCGGTCCAATACCTGAAACGTATTGTAACAAATAGGCCGAGGCCGTATTGAGATCGACACCCACTTTATTCACACAAGATTCCACAACAAAATCTAAATTCTTTTTCAAAAGTGGCTGGGAGACATCATGCTGATACTGCCCAACCCCGATGCTCTTCGGATCAATTTTTACAAGCTCGGCTAATGGGTCTTGCAAGCGCCTAGCAATGGAGATGGCTCCCCTGACTGTAATATCAAGGTCAGGAAACTCTTCTCTGGCAACATCACTGGCAGAATAAATACTAGCTCCTGACTCATTGACTAAAATAATAGGTAGAGAAGCTCCTAAATCAGCGACTACTCTTCTGAATAAATCATAGGCTTCCCGTCCCGCAGTGCCATTTCCAACAGCTACAGCCTCTATTTTTCCCACTAACTCAGACAAAAGTGTTTTGGCCTGCTCCGCAGCTTTGTTGTCTAAAATGTTCAGGACTGTGCTAGTAATATAATTTCCTGATTGATCTACAAGTGCCAATTTACAACCAGTGCGAAGCCCAGGATCGACCCCCAAAACCCATTTGGAACCAAACGGGGATGACAATAAAATCTTTTTAACATTTTCAGAAAATACTTCTACTGCATACTGATCAGCTTCGGTTTTTAAAATGCTATGTATTTCGTTAGAAATAGAAGGCAGCACATGTTGATCCAAAGCGACCTGAGCACACTGAGTGAGAAATTCGCTGGCTAAGGAGGTTGGTATGCTGAGAGCAAAAGCCCTAAACTCAGACTGAACCTTCTCTAGCTCTCCCTCGATTGTGAGAGTGAGCTCACTTTCATGCCAACCTCTTCTCATCGCTAAATAACGATGTGAGGCCTTTGCTGTCCTTAATGAACTCACCCTCTCTTTAAAGTCCGCATACATATCGTACTTTGAGTTTGCCTTAAAATGCTTTCCTTTTTTAGAAACAACAAAACCTTGCTCGATCAGTTCTTTTCGCAAACTAGCTCTCAAGTCAGGGTTATTATAAATTCTTTCAACAATAATATCCTGAGCCCCCTTTAGAGCAGACTCATAAGTTACAATATTTGCTTGAAGATTTAAAAACTCTTTTGCCTTCACCTCAATTAAAGTACTGTCATCTAAAACACCGTGACCCAAATCCCACAACCACTGAGCCAAAGGCTCTAAACCAGCCTCCCTGGCCACTGTGGCTTTGGTTTTCTTTTTCTTTTTGAAAGGACGATAGATTTCTTCTAGTTCATTGAGGTCCATGGAAGCTAAAATTCTGGCTTTAAGATCCTCAGAGAGCTGACCTTGCTTTTCAATTTCTTTCAGTAAGAAACTCTGACGAGTTTTAATGCTCTCTAACTCTTCATGAGCCTCTACAATTTTTTTAATTTGTAGTTCATCAAGATTCCCCGTCTTTTCTTTGCGATAGCGAGCAATAAAGGGAATGGTAGCGCCCTGTTGATGCAGATCTAATACAGCATCAATTCCTTTTTGAGGAATATTAGGGAGCACCTTAGAGAAATAGCTTTTTAGAGTCATAGGCTGAGCCATGTATACCTCTTAATCAGTTTAAGCCGACGAAAATCACCCATAGTAGGTCTTTTTGTCAAATCATTGTGCTACTCCTACCTTCAGCTTTACAAGGGGTGGTTTTTACCCTACAACCATACATATAAATGGCAAGAGATGATTTAGCACAATTAGAAGGCAAAGTTGTGGATGCCGGCGCCGGTGGGCTCTATAAAGTAGAGTTAGAAAACAGCGTTGTGATCTCCGCGAAACTTTGTGGCAAAATGAGACGCTTTAATATCCGTGTAGTGGTCGGTGATAAAGTCACAGTGGGTGTTTCCCCCTATGACCCTACCCATGGCCTTATCATGTTCCGACACAAATAAGGCTTAATCTTACTTCTTATAATTTGAAATCAAAGTTTTTGGGCCATCCTTAAACAGGACCTCAATGCGATTATTGATACTTTTAATCACAAAACCCAAACCTAAAACTTTATGCTGAAGCACTGTTTTTGCTGGGTAATCACCTGACAAGTCATATGGAGTAGGTCTCACGTCTCTATTTTTATTAGCTAGAGCGGCCCAATCTGCATTGGCCCCCTCTTCAATCACAACTGAGGGTGCTTTTTTAGCTATATTTTTAGCTTTAGCAGCTTTACTCATAGCTGATGGCTTCTGTGCACTGAGCGCCTTTGGGGCAACAGCCTTTGCCACCTTCTTCTCCGCTTTCTTAGAAGGAGCTTTCGTCTTTGGTTTTTCAGCCTTTGCAGGTTTTTTAACTGTCTTAGTTTTTGCAGAAGCTGTTTTTGACGCCTTTTTATCGACTTTTAAAGATTTTTTTGATGCCATATAATGCTTCAAGTGCCCCAGTTTGGCGGTCTCCGCAATACTTCATGCATTGCGTAATGAGATGCGACACCTAGGGCGCCTACTGATACAAGAGGTTATTATGAAAACAAAGCAACTACGTCTAGAAGAGCTACTAAAAAAATATCCCCAAATTTTGCATTTGGAATCAGGCTCTCCGCAAACTCTCATCTCAGGAGTTTCAGGCGTGCAGTGCCCTACAGAAGGCTCACTGTGCTTTGCTGCCAACGAAAAAAGTGCCTTGATGCTCAAACACGCAAAAATTGGAGCTCTTCTTATCCCACAAAAAATTAAACTATCGGAGATGCCTGAATATCCTGTGCTGACCTCTTCTCAACACTCCTTAGCTCATGCTCTCATCACTCAAGAACTTATAGGACGACATCCCCGGTGTTTTACAAAACCAGGACGACATCCACAAGCTGCCATTGCGGACTCAGCGCAAATTGGTCAGGAGGTTACAATTGAAGCGGGGGCTAGCATCGGAGAGAGAGTCATTATTGGTGATCACTCACACATAGGAGCAACAGCAGTCTTAGAGGACGGAGCAAAGATTGGTCAGCGCACTATTATTTGGCCATCAGTGTTTGTTGGCTATAACTGCGTCATTGGGGATGATTGTCATATTCACCCAAATACAACCATTGGAAGCGAAGGCTTTGGCTTTGCTCATGATGAAAAAGGACGTCACCACCGCATTCCACAAATTGGAAATGTTCGAATAGGAAACAATGTCGACATTGGCGCCAACGTTACTATTGATCGCGCCACATTTGATGAAACCCACATTGGAGATGGATGCATTATCGATAACATGTCTCACATAGGCCACAACTGTACCATTGGTAAAGGCTGTGTGATGGCCGGGGGCTTTGTGATGGGTGGATCAAGCCACTTTGGTGATTTTGTTCTCTGCGGTGGACAAGTCACAGTGACAGACCACGTGAGTATTGTGAGTGGTGCCCGTTTTTCTGCAAAAACGGCCATCACTAAAAATATTTTAGAGGCCGGAGACTACGGTGGATTCCCTATACAAAAACTGAAAGATCATATTAAAACCAAAGCCGCCATGAGCAAACTCCACGATATGAGATTACAACTGAAGGCCCTACAGAAGGATAACAACAATGAATGAGTCTACCATCTACCTAACGACACCTATCTACTACGTGAATGACACTCCCCATATTGGCCATGCTTACACAACTGTGGTCACTGATATTTTAGCTCGATATCATAAGCTTTTTGGCTATGAGACTTTTTTTTTAACGGGTACCGATGAACACGGCCAAAAAGTTCAAACAAAGGCAAAAGAAAGAGAAGTAGAACCTCAAGTCCATGTTGATGAAATGGCTCCTCGTTTTATTGAAGAGTGGAAAAACTTAAATATTTCCTACGATATATTTATGCGCACCACATTTCCTTTTCATAAAAACGGCGTGCAAAAAGCCCTTCAGGAGCTCTTTGATAGAGGAGAAATTTACTCTGCTAGTTACACAGGTTGGTACTGTGTGAGCGATGAGATTTTCTATACAGAGAAAGACTTGCTAGATGGCCGCTGTCCCAACGGGCATAGCGTGAATAAAATTGAAGAAAAAAATTACTTCTTTAAAATGTCTAAATACCAAAATGATCTGATTCAATATATTGAGCAACATCCTGACTTTATTCGACCAGAGTTTAGAAAAAATGAAGTTATGGGCTTTCTAAAAAAACCTCTGGAGGATCTCTGTATTTCAAGGCCAAAATCACGTTTGAGCTGGGGCATAGAGCTTCCCTTTGATACCGACTATGTGACCTATGTTTGGTTTGATGCCCTTCTGAACTACATCACAGCCATAGGTTATGGAGATCCAACAAAAGAAGAAAACTTTAAAAAATGGTGGTCAGGTGCTGTTCACGTCATAGGAAAAGATATTCTAAGTACCCATGCTGTTTATTGGACCACGATGCTCATGGCCCTTCGAATTCCTCTTCCTCAACACATACAAGCCCACGGGTGGTGGCTAACAAAAGATAACTCTAAAATGAGTAAGTCTTCTGGAAATGCCATCAAACCCTTAGATGTAAAAAATATTATCGGTGTCGATGCTCTTCGCTATTTTTTAGCCAGAGATATTTACTTAGGCAGTGACTCTCAATTCTCCTTGGAACTAGTGATCAATCGTGTCAATACGGAGCTTGCTAATAATTTGGGGAACCTTTTGAGTCGCAGTACTAATCTAGTGGCAAAGTATTTTAATGGACAAGTTCCCGATGTGACAGAATTTCAACCAGACACTGTGGTATTAGAAGAAATGTCCTCTCAAACTGTGCGCAGCCTCAAACAAGACATTCTTAAGTTTTCACCCAATACGGCTATTGGACATGTGGTGGACTTACTGAGCGAAGCCAATCGCTACCTTGAAATGCAAGCCCCATGGAAAACAGCAAAAACAGACCTCGCAGCGGCGGCAGAAGCCCTTTATGCCTCATTGGAAGTCTTAAGAATATCAGCCATTCTTTTGTCTCCAGTGATGCCAGAAAAAATGGAAGACCTTTTAAAAAGAGTTGGCTGGAACAAAAAACCTGAGTTTGAGGATGCGCTTCATTGGGGCCTGCTAAAAAAGGGTGCTCCCGTTGAAAAAGGTGATATTTTGTTTCCACGGATAGACCTAGAAAAAACTCTGCTTTAACGACGAAGATAGTCCATGTTCTCACTAAGGGACGTGGAGCCAATAATTTCTTGCCAGTGCGAAAATGTTTTTTGAATCTCATCAAAGCTATACTCAGAAGATGATAGCATCTTTAAGTATTGCTCATACTCTTTTAAAGACGATGCCGGTGAGCCCTCTGCAGGGACAATCAATTGCGGCTGTAGGCTCTCGACCAACTCATATACATTTGATTTCCACTCTTGATACGAAGGATGAGCTAACTCTCGCAGAGGAGGATGCACTCCTTGATAAAACAAAGATCCCATGAGTAATAATTTTCGTTTTTCAAAAAAAGCGTAACCCATGTTATTCCACACAGGTTTTATGACTAATTTGTCATCTAAAAGGTCTTTCTGTACTTCCTCAGAACAAGAGTTCAAAAAAAACTTTTGAGTAGAAGGATTTTGAAAATCAATGGCCAGGTCTTGCTGATATGACAGACCGTTTTTTTCTCCCCCTAAGTGTAAAAGAACTAGGTCATCTATCTTCTTTTCTGATTTAGGAAAGAAATGTGTTCTTGGACTTTTTAAATAGACAGTACTTGTCCCCATGAAAATACCATAAATAAAACCAAATAAGTCTTTGAGGTTCATTAAAAGTACTCCGCTCCAAAGGGGTAACTTAAAAGATCTTTTAACTTAAAGGATTTTTTTACAGATTTTAAATCCCCAAGCCAAATGGTGGATTTAGGAGATAAGAATTCAGCCATGACTTGCAAACACTCACCACATGGCGGGGTAAGTTTTTTTGCCCCTGTCACAACCAATAAATGGCGAATATTTTTCTGTCCTTCAGAAACAGCTTTTAGGATGGCCGTTCGTTCTGCACATATTGTGGCACCAAAACTAGCATTCTCCACGTTACAGCCTGTAAAAATAGCGCCCTTACCTGTGACGACAGCTGCACCCACTTTAAAGTGTGAATAGGGAGCATGGGCTCTTAATCGAGTTTTTTTTGCTAACAAGTATGCTTGGGACACTTCAAGTGGCATCTTCATCTTTTTTTCCCCGACATAATGATGCTATTTTCTATAATAGACTTTAAGGCCTGCCTTTGTTCGGGTTGGCGAATATCACCCACCCCTAACTCCAAAAGTCCCATGGCCGGAATACTTACATCATACTCCAACATTAACCACGCCATTGCAGCAACGGCCGTGCGGCGATTCGCATCATTAAACAAATGCTTTAGCATCAACTCTGAATACAAATGGGTCGCTGCCTCAGGTATGTCACCATTGGCTGCAATATCATGGGCTTTGGCAATGATATGACTAGCCTCCATTTGACTGTTAGAAATCACACCAAAATCATAGGTTTTACCACTACTAGGAATATCAATACTGACCGGAGTGGATCGCCAGGGGACGTCTTGTTTGTGGCGAAGCATTTGATTTAAGTGAGCCAACTCATTGGAGTTTAATCTCTTTGGGCCACCTGAGGACTGATAAACATAGTCCATGGTTTTTTCAAAACGCACTAATTCCAATTGTTTTTTAAGTATATCGTTCGACATATCTTATTCTAAGAAAAAATCTCATACTTTGTCCACTCGCAGGCTAGACGCCCGTTCCAAACCTGGTGCTTATAGGAAGGTTTTAGCTCCATTAAGCTGGTGAGGTCCTTGCGAGGAGATAATACCCAAGCAGTCCAACCTTTAAAGTTTGTTCTCAAGCCAAATGATAAGTCACGATAAGCGTCTTTTAAGAGATCCTCGTCATCATGTTCCAAACGCTCTCCATATGGGGGGTTCACAACAACAATGCCTGGTTTTTCCACCTCTACCTTGGCCTGATCAACCCCACTACGAGTAATTTGTATGTATTCGTCAAAACCTGCAGTTTTGACGTTAGACTTTGCCGCCTTCACAGCCGCACGGTTAATATCAAAACCATAGAGTTTGATGGAAAGCTCTGTTTTTTCATTGGACATAGCGTCTTCAACAACCTTATTCCAAAGGGCATCATCAAAGCTTTTCCATGACTGAAAACCAAAATTCTTCCTCATCAGCCCAGGGGCTGTATTTAAAGCTATCATAGCGCCTTCCACTAGAAAGGTTCCTGACCCACACATAAGATCTACTAAGTCGCACTGCCCCTTCCAACCCGCAATTTGCAGCAAGCCAGCTGCTACATGCTCCTTTACTGGAGCGGGAACCTGTTCACGACGATAACCCCTTCGATAAAGACTGGCTCCGCTTGTGTCTATTGCCAAAATACACTGGTCTTCGTAAACACGAACCCAGAGCTTAAGATCAGCCCTCTCATCCACAACAGTTGGTCGTTGATCATATTTTTCTCGAAACTGATCAACAAGGGCATCCTTGGTCCTTAAAGCGACCCATCTTTGATCTTTTAATTTACTATCTTGAACTGAAGCCTCTACGTAAATACTTCCATCAGGTTCAATGAGGGGGGTAAAATCAATCTTTCGAACCTCATCATAAATTTCATCACCACTTGTTGCCTTAAAGCTCTTCAAGACCCACAGAACACGACTGGAGGAACGTAAATGTAAATTGGCGCGGTAACAGGCATCCCAATCCGCTTCAAAGAGGACCCCTCCCTGATAGATTTGTACTTTTTCAACACCAAGAGCCTGGATTTCCTGTTCTAAAATGGAGCTAAGCCCCTTAGCCGTTAACGCATAAAATTTCACAAACTATATCCTCTTTTTTTATAGCTCTTTGTGACATGGAACCCCTTGACCATTCAATGGATTTTCAATTTATTGTGCCTTTAACTATAAGAAAGAAACTATGAGTACTAAAAACCTGAGCTACTTCAGTGATCGAGTGGATAGAATTCATCAACTTGAGAAATATCTACAAAATCGAATTCTCGTTTTAGACGGCGCCATGGGTACTGCCATTCAAAATAAAAATCTAAATGCAGAAGATTTTAATGGCGCTGAATTTGAAGGCTGCAATGAATACCTCAACCTGACTCGTCCAGATGTGATTAAAGATATTATTCGACAATACTTAGATGCGGGCGCCGACATTATTGAAACTAATACTTTTGGAGCAACACCGCTCGTATTGTCAGAGTATAATCTTTCCCACCTTTCTAAAGAGATCAATTTTCAAGCTGCTAAAATGGCCCGCGAAATCTGTAAGAGCTACTCCACCAATGGGCGTTTACGTTTTGTGGCTGGCAGCATGGGCCCTACCACAAAAGCGATCTCCGTTACGGGTGGAATTACATTTGAAGAGTTGATTGAAAACTATACTCACCAAGCTCTAGCCCTTATCGAAGGCGGAGCCGACTACCTTCTGCTTGAGACCTGCCAAGACACTCGCAATATAAAAGCTGGGCTGCTAGGAATCCAAAAAGCTTTTGAACAGCTGGGAGGGCGACTCCCCATCGCCATTAGTGGAACTATTGAACCCATGGGCACCATGCTCGCTGGCCAAACAGTCGACGCACTAGCAAACTCTCTTGAGCACCAAGAGCTTCTTTATCTTGGTCTTAATTGCGCGACTGGCCCTGAATTTATGAAAGACCATATTCGCACATTAGCCACAGAAAGTGCTTTTCGAGTGGCCTGTGTACCCAATGCGGGGCTCCCCGATGAATACGGACTCTACCGAGAGGACCCTGTCGCCGTTGCAAAAGTAGTTAAAACTTTTGCAGAACAAGGATGGATTAACGTCGTGGGAGGATGTTGCGGAACCACACCTCAACACATAAAAGCCCTAAGCGATGCCCTCACTGACATAAAACCCCATAAGCCAACATCAATAGCTGGTTCTTTTCTTTCAGGAATGGAAAGACTAGAAGTCACCAATGACGGACGCCCTTATTTAGTGGGCGAAAGAACCAATGTCATTGGTAGTAAGAAATTTCGAGATCTCGTTGTAAATGAAAAGTGGCCTGAGGCTGGAGAGGTTGCAAAAACCCAAGTAAAGAACGGTGCCCATATTGTCGATGTCTGTTTGGCCAATCCCGATCGAGATGAACTGACAGACATGAAGAACTTTCTTCAATCCGTTATCCGACAAATCAAAGCACCACTGATGATTGACTCGACAGATCCCAAGGTCATTGACATGGCCCTCACATACTCTCAAGGCAAAGCCATTATTAACTCCATCAACCTTGAGGATGGAGAAGAGCGTTTTGAAGAAGTTGTCCCTATGGCCAGAAGGTTTGGTGCTGCACTAGTTGTTGGCTGTATCGACGATGATCCTCAACAAGGGATGGCGATCACGCGACAAAGAAAATTAGAAGTTGCTGAACGAAGCTATGAGCTACTAACTAAAAAATATGGAATCAAAGAAGAAGATATTTACTGGGATGCTCTGGTTTTTCCCTGTGGCACTGGAGATGAACAATACGTAGGTTCTGCAGCAGAAACTATCGAAGGCCTTCGCCTGCTAAAGAAAAAATATCCTAAAACAAAATCGGTATTAGGAATTTCTAACGTCTCTTTTGGCCTCCCCAATGCTGGTCGTGAAGTTCTTAACTCTGTTTTTCTCTATCACTGTACATTAGCCGGTCTAGATCTAGCCATTGTGAATACAGAAAAACTCATGAGATATCCTCAAATCAGTGACATAGAACGAAAGCTTGCAGAGGATCTTATTTTTAATCGTACTGCAAACCCTGTGGCAGACTTTACAGCCCACTTCCGAGTAAAAAAGCCTAGCTTGAAAAACAAAAAAGAAGATCTTCCATTAGATAAAAGGTTGGCCAATTATATATTAGAGGGAACAAAGGATGGTCTCACTTTAGATCTAGATGAAGCTCTTAAAGGTATGTCGCCACTGGATATCATCAATGGTCCTCTCATGGCGGGAATGGATGAAGTAGGGCGACTGTTTAATGCCAATCAATTAATTGTTGCCGAGGTTCTACAAAGTGCAGAAAGCATGAAGGCTGCTGTTTCCCATCTAGAACCATACATGGAGCAAACAGAGACATCCACACGTGGAAAAATGCTTTTGGCCACAGTTAAAGGCGATGTGCACGATATTGGTAAAAATCTTGTAGATATCATCCTCTCTAACAACGGCTTTAAAGTGATTAATTTGGGAATTAAAGTAGCTCCTGATGTTCTTGTTCAGGCCGCAAAGGAACATAAGCCGGACTTTATTGGGCTATCAGGCTTACTTGTTAAGTCAGCCCAACAAATGGTGATCACAGCCAAGGATCTTTCTGCAGCCAATATTCATGCACCCATTCTTGTGGGTGGTGCCGCTCTTTCTAGAAATTTTGTGGATCGGCAAATTGCTCCTGCCTACAGCGGTCTGGTGGACTATGCTAAAGATGCGATGCACGGACTTGATTTAGCAAAGTCCTTAGTTGACCCCCAGCTAGCAGAAAAACACAAAATGGATGTCATTGACCGACAAAAAGCTTTAAATGATATCAAAACACAAAAATCGGAAGAAACTCCGGAGGCCACAGAGAGAAGTTCAGAAATTAAAAGAGCTCCTGAAATTCCCAATGCTCCTGATTTTGAACGTCATCTAGTTAAAAATATTCCCATAGAAATGATCTGGAAGTACATCAACCCACTCATGCTTTATGTTCGTCATTTAGGAATGAAACCCAAAGATATAAAACTCTGGCAAAGTGGTGGGGCCAATGCTCTACGACAAACCGAAGAAGGAAAAAAAGCACTCAAAATCCTAGAAGTTGTTGAAGAAGTTAAAAGCGAATACCGACAGCAGTTAGTGCCTAAAGGGGTTTATTCATTCTTTAAAGCAAAATCCCAGGGTAATCAGATTCTATTATTAGATGCCATTTCACTAAAGGAAAAACACAAATTTTCCTTTCCAAGACAAAAAAGACTCTCTGGGCTTAGCTTACCTGATTATATTGAGCCTATGGAGAGTCCACGTATAGATAATATGTGCTTCTTTGCTGTGACAGTTGGCGAAGGTGTTCGACAAACGGCAGATGACCTTAAACAAAAGGGTCACTACTTAAAAAGTATAACCTTACAAGTCCTTGCAATGGAAAGCGCTGAAGCTTTTGCTGAGCTTCTCCATGAGCGCATTCGAAGTATGTGGGGATTGCCGGACCCTGCAAACATGACCATGATGGAAAAATTCCAAGCTAAATATGCTGGCAAGCGATACTCTTTTGGTTATCCAGCCTGTCCTGACCTTTCTTCCCAGTCACTACTGTTTGAAATTCTCAAACCAGAAGAAATAGGCATGGAACTCACAGATGGATATATGATGGATCCTGAAGCCAGTGTGACAGCCCTTGCCTTCCATCATCCACAGGCAGCTTACTTCTCAGTGGGTGGAACCTAGACATTAGAAATATCACCACCAGGTTTTAAGCTTTACCAACTTTAGTCTAAGTAGTTTTTACCTATAGCCTAGGGCTAATTTTATATTTCCCTCAGGCCTTAGCGCCCTCTTTTTTTTAAACTAAAAGTCATGATCTTTAGTTTATTTATCAACTTATGCTTCCTTTTCAATTTTAGCTATCAGGCCATGGCTCTCCACGTGATTATTGATCCTGGCCATGGAGGGAGCGATAAAGGAGCTCATCGACAGGGCTTATATGAAAGTGAGATTGTACTAGACATTGCAAATCAGCTAACTCAAAGACTCAAAGATGATTCTCGTATTCAAGTCTCCCAAACACGTACAAAAAATGAAAATATGTCCCTAGAAGAACGTACACGTTTTGCTATGGCTCAACATGGAGATATTTTCGTTAGCATTCATGTAAATAGCTCGCCAATATTAAAAGCCCATGGCGCCGAGATTTATTTTCAAAATCAATTGGCAGCCGACCAAGAATCTCTTTACCTCGCAGCTAGAGAAAATGAAGAGGTCAATGCTAAGAATGGCACTGGGGAGTTAGATGATTTAGGCAGCATTATTTATGATCTACATAAACAGCATCAAATTTGGACCAGCTTCGACATTGCCAAAAGTATTTACAAGTTTTGGAGTCAAAATCAGCAAAAAGTTCATATTCGACAAGCTCCCTTTCACGTACTAGCTGAAGTCGAAATCCCCTCCGTACTGGTTGAGGTAGGGTTCATTAGTAACCCTGAAGAGTTTCAATGGCTTAAAAAGCCCAACACTCACCGTGAAATTGCTGAAAGCCTTTATGTCAGCCTCACTGACTTCCTGAAAACCTGGAAAAAGAATAGAAATTAAGCTGATTTCACTTTGACCCACATTCGCCAAGACCTTATAAACTCTCTATGCGAATAGATGGACGCTCCCCAAGTGAATTACGAAAAGTAAAACTGACACCTAATATATCTCTGCATGCAGAGGGTAGTTGCCTCGTAGAGTTTGGTAACACCAAAGTCATGTGCTTGGCTACGGTGGAGCCTGGTGTACCACCCTGGCTAAAGGGCTCAGGTAGAGGCTGGGTAACGGCTGAGTACGGTATGCTCCCTCGATCAACATCTACGCGTATGAGAAGAGAAAAAATTGCTACCGGTGGTAGAACTCTCGAAATTTCAAGACTCATCGGGCGCAGCTTAAGATCGGTTGTTGATCTGTCCGTTCTTGGTGAAAACCAAGTGCAAGTGGACTGTGATGTTATCCAGGCCGATGGGGGCACAAGAACAGCCGCTATCACAGGTGGTTTTGTTGCATTGGGCTTAGCCCTACACCGCCTACAGCAGACTCAAGTCATAAAGCGATTGCCTATTCTTAACTATGTTTCCGCTGTTAGTGTTGGCATCCATGAAGGAGCAGCCATCCTAGATCTTTGTTATGAAGAAGACTCATCTGCTGATGTCGATATGAACTTTGTCATCAATAGTAAAAATCAATTCATTGAAATCCAAGGCACAGCAGAACATGGCTCCTTCAGTCAAGAACAGCTCATGGAAATGATGGTACTGGCCACTAAGGCCACGGGCGAACTTTCACTCATTCAACATGAAATTTTAAAGGATTTTTTACCACTCACCTAGAAGGTCACCTCATGGAACTATGGATAGCCACAGGGAATCAACATAAGTTAACAGAATTTAAAATGTTGTTCCAACTTCCTAACCTCACGTTGAAGTCACAAAAAAATCTCACCACCTATTTTTCACCAAACGAGACAGGCAAAACATTTTTAGAAAATGCTAAAATAAAGGCTAAAGCTCTATCTTCGGTTATGCCAGAACACTGGGTGCTGGCTGAAGACTCTGGGCTTTGTGTTATCGGATTAAATAACTCTCCTGGTATTTACTCTGCGCGATACGCAGGTGAAAGTGCCACAGATATTGAAAACAATCTTAAAGTACTGCAAATGTTAAAAATTCGTAGCCCAAGTATGCGAGAGGCAGAGCTTGTTAGCCATGTAGTGATCAGCGATCCGTCGGGGGCAGAACATGACTTTGAGGGACGGCTAAAGGGAAAAATTGCTGAAAAGCCTAGGGGTGATCAGGGTTTTGGTTATGACTATATTTTTCTACCTGATGGACAAACCAAAACATTAGGAGAGCTTGGACCTACTTTTAAAAACCAAGTTTCCCATAGGTCACGAGCCTGTAAAAAAGCAGCAGAATTTATTAAATCTGTACTTAATAACAATTAAGTTTCTGTATACATAGGGCCGCCACCACCTTCAGGAACGGTCCAGTGGATATTGTCAAAAGGACACTTAATATCACAAGTCTTACAATGAATGCAGTTTGTGTAATTTATCTGTAACTTCACCGAATTATTTGTATCTGGTATCATCTCATAAACATTGGCTGGGCAAAAGTGGTTGCATGGAGATTTGTATTTAGGAGCACAAACGTCCTTACATATATTCCCATCCTGTAACAAAAGATGATTTGGAGAATCCTCATCATGCTTTGTTCCTGTCATAAACACACTGGAAAGTTTATCGAAGAATAATACATTGTCTGGCTTAGGAAGTTGATTGTCAGGATGATCCAATCCTTTCTCTCCCCAAATTGGTATTACAGGCTGTGTTGTTTTAGAATCTCTTTGAACTGACACCCCATCAAATAGACCACGCCCCGCTGTCAGCTCTTGCAAAGCTAAAAAAGGCATACTTTTAAATATTCCCATACTCAATGTTTGGTGAAAATTCCTCACACGATAAAGCTGTTTTTTGACAAAACTTCCAGTAATTTTAGACTCATAGGAGCTAAGAGCTGATACTGAAAAATCATTTTTTACAAAAGCCTCAAAAGCAGTTTCTCCAGCCAACATTCCACTTTTCATAGCCAAATGAATACCCTTGAGTTTCTGAACATCCACCATACTAGCGGAGTCTCCAACCACCAACATCCCATCATGATAAAGCTTAGGCATAGAGTACCAACCACCAGCTGGAAGAGTTTTTCCTCCATAGGCGACCACTTTTCCGCCCTTTAACATGTTCTGTAAAAATGGGTGTGTCTTTAATTTCTGTAATTCTCGATGAGGATCAAAAAGAGGATCTTGAGTGTCTAAGTATCCCACCAAACCAAGTATAATTTTATCCCCGGGGATTGTGTAAATGAATGTTCCCCCTATACTTTTATAAAGAGGAAAACCCATTGTATGAATCACTTGCCCTGGCGTTACTGTTCCTGCCGGCATTTGAATAATTTCTTTCACGCCCTCTTCAAAAACCTCTGGATGCTTATCATTAAATAAGTGAAACTTTTGAGCTACTTGTCGAAATAAAGAACCGCGTGTTCCCTCTGCAAAAATAGTGACCTTGGCTTTAATGTCCATTCCAGCTTCAAAGTTGGCTTTAGGCTTGCCATCCTTGCCTCTCCCCTTATCACCAGTTCTGACTCCAACAACTTTATCACCCTCATATAGGGCCTCTGAAGCTGCAAAACCTGGAAAAATATTAACACCTTCAGACTCTGCCTGCTGAGCCAGCCAACGATTAAACTTTGATAAGCTTAATATATACTTTCCCTTGTTATGAAAAGGAGGTGGTGTAATAGGGAATTTATACTGAGAGTGTTTTGCTAAATAATATACGGAGTCCCTTGTGACTTCGGAGTCAATGGGACAACCCTTGTCTTTATAGTCAGGTATCAACTCACGCAAAGCAATAGGGTCTAAAACTGCCCCAGAAAAGGAGTGAGCACCAACCTCGGCCGCTTTTTCTAAAACCACTACCATAGGCTCCGAAACTGATTCGCCCTTAGCTTGAGCTTTTTCATTATGCGATTTGAGTAGTTTTTGAAATTGAATGGCAGCAGAAAGTCCTGCGGCACCACCGCCCACAATGAGAACGTCCACTTCCATGACTTCCCTTTGCGCTTCAGCCGGAGATTGATTTTCTTCCATCATGCTGTGTTCTCCCTATTCGTCAGATGAATCGTCAGAGGTTGATGACTCTTCTGAGTCCACTCCTAAAACTTGTTTTTGTAGTTTAACTGTAGAGGCGTCAACCTTTGAGCCCAAGATCACAGACTGAACTTGAATGGGCTGCTCATCAATTCCACCATCGTAATTTCTAGTGCGAGCTCGATCGCCATTTTCATTTTGAGCCCAAGACTCAACAGCCACTAGACAAGCAATAACCCATAAGAAACAAAAAATGTTTTTCATATAATTCTATAGTGCCGCTAAGCTCAAATGACATCAATAGATGTTTCAAACTCAGCCATAGAATGGCGGTGATTTTTCATTGGAATTTGCTCTCTCATGAGTTTCAGACGCTCTTTGTCGAGCTTATGCAGCAATAGTCCGCCACCAGTATCAACCTGTGAATGCTCACCCCAAGGTTCAACAATCATGGTATGGCCCCAAGTCTGGCGTTTCGGGCCGTGCTCGCCACCTTGAGCGGCCGCTATCACATAGGCCTGGCATTCAATGGCACGTGCTCTTAATAGAACCTCCCAATGCGCTCTCCCCGTAGGCACAGTAAACGCTGATGGAACTAATAAGGCATCCACTCCAGCCCGTCCATAAGCGCTATAGAGCTCACCGAAACGAAGGTCATAACAAATACTTAACCCAAACCGCCAACCCCGCCACTCAACAATAGCTGGACTATGGCCGTGGGCAAAAGTATCAGATTCTCGATAGGCACGATCTCCACCAATTTCCACATCAAATAAATGCATTTTTTTATAGGCCAGCTTCCTATCCCCATTTGGATAAAGAAGAACTGTGGCATTCCAGATCTGACCATTTTCTAAAATGGGAACTGAACCCAAGTGAATCAGACAATTATACTTTTGAGCCTGTTCTAAGATGGGGTCAAAAAGAGCATCACTTAACTCAATAGCTGGCTTAGGGGAATTTTCATGGAGTTTAAAATATAATGAATTCTCAGGAAAGCTGATAAGGTCCGTTGAATCACAGCCCGTGCTTTGCGCGAAACTTTTAACTTCTTTGATCTTCTGTAAAATGAAACTTTGATTGCTCTGCCAATCGTCCGTGCTTGTCAGTTGGACAGCACAGACGTTGAGCCGCTGACTCACGCTGATTTTGCCTTTGCAGCCTTCTTTTTACCCTTTGTTGGAGCCTTAGCTGCTTCAATAAGCTTCACATTGCTGTAGTTAATGAAACCTTCTTTGGTTTGAATGCCTTCTTTTGGATCAAAGTGCGTCTGAACACGAACACCTTGAACTTTAATACGCATTTTAACAGGGTCTACTTCAATGACTGTACCTTTTTTACCACGGTCAGCTCCGGTGAGGACCTCTACAGTTGCGTTTTTTCCAATTTTTAATTTCATATTCTTATCCCTTATCCAACTTTTAGGTTCTTACCAACTATTGCTTCTTAGTGGCCTTTGTTTTTCCAGAAATTTTTCTTTTGATTTGTCGTTTAACACTTAATGCGCGAGTTGAAAGCGTACTGTCTGGCTGATTGAGAATAAATACATCAAAACCACCCTTTGCTTCCAAACTTTTAATTGTGCTCACAGCCATTTTTAACATGATATTTCGATTTAAAGTTTTGCTAAAAATCTTTTTATATTGCACGTTGGGAATATTGCGGGATTTCGTTTTAATATTGGAGTGACTCACTAGATTCTTAACCTGAGGTCGCTTCCCTGTTAGTTCGCAACGTGCCATAAAAACTCCTATACGCTCTTTCACCTAATTGATTAGGCGCAAAATCTATAAAAAATTGAGGGGATACATATAGTTGAAAAAGGTTCTTGTTGGCAACGCTAAAATAGCGTATTAAGTTCCACTTAAGATAATTTGGCTCATTTGGAGGCCCCATGTTTAATAAAAAAAGCTCTCATCGCTCTAAATTCCGACCTGAGTATCCTGCTGATTACCAGTTCGATTATAAGGACGTTACAACCCTAGGCCGCTTCTTATCTGAAGGTGGTAAAATTGTCCCTGCGCGTATTAGCAAATTAAGCGCATACCAACAAAGGGCAGCCACAAAACAGATCAAAAAGGCTCGTCATTTAGCCCTTCTACCCAACGGTATGCAGGCTTATGATTTGTATCCTCGCCCTGAAATGATTTCACCAGTTCCTTTCAGTATCGACTAAGGCTTCACAAGGGCCTCTTGTAATGTTTTCAAGAGGCTGAAGCTAAACTTCTGCTTTTTCTACTTTGATCACTGAACAAATTTCCAACGAATATTTCACATGAATATTCATATTTTCGTAATAAAAGGCAAATATCCTCTTCTGATCCCTCTGTGGACGGGGCCTAGGATCAAGCCTCAAAAGTTCGGTAATATATTTTCTGCGAGAAGATTTTTGAAGTCCCTTTAATTGGGAAAGCGCCTCTTTTTGCCATCGTACCTTTAAAGTTCGCACCGGCTCTAACTTATCTACCCAACCGGAAGAGACCTTTCCCTTTGGCCGGTCGTAAGCTGAGATATAAGGCTTAATATCAAGAATTGGGCTGCCATCAACCATATCAACCCCTTCAATAAAAAGAGTCGCGCCATCTATTTTGAGAAGCCTCACCAAACTGAGTCCAATGGGGTTCGGGCGATGGGGCGTTCTAGTAGCAAATAAACTACGAGGAAGCTTGGAGCGTGGCGGCCGCACTTTTGCCTTAAGGGTCAGATTTTGATTTAGATGAAACACATAAAGCACCCATATATGGCTTATACCTTCTAAGTCCTTAATAGCGGCTGAAGAAAAACTATTTTTTTCTAATTCAATGATAGCAGGAATCTGAGTTAAAGACGCTTGGCGTGGGGTAGAGAATTTTTCAACAAAGGGGGTTCGAATATAACCTATAGGACTCAAACTTAAGGGCTGCATTTAAACTCTACGAAATTTTTTAAAAAGAGCCACTGACAGGTCTAAACATGTGGCAAGAATTAAAATGGCATAAATTTTTTCGGAGACAAAGTGAAACTCAGGACCGACCATACCCCAAACTTTTAACTGAGTGAAATCCACACCCCAGTGGGAAAGACGCGTGTAAAGCATGGGAAGAACAGAGTAAAAAAGGTATATGAAAAGCCACCAAAACGTAAAAGTCATCATGTAGTTCGCTTTACGTACCAATCGATAGCCAATAAAAATACCTAGTAGGCCAAACAAAAAGCCGCCCAAAAGCCCTGCAATTTGTCGATCTAGCATTTGAAAAAGGCTAATGACACCAATAACAACTAGAGCTTCTAACAATAAGAGAACGAGGGCATCTTTTATTTTCATATCAACTTCCTGCTGTAACGCTCACTCCATCAACAAGTATATAAGGAGCAACTCCACCGCCATATATATGGTGAGTGGAAGATGCAATGGCTAAAATTTCACGAATCAAATCAAACATATTTCCAGAAATCATCACTTCATGAACAGGATAGGCTATTTGCCCTCCTGAAATCCAATGGGAATTTTTAGCAATACCAGAAAATTGTCCAGAAGTAGGATCTGAATTTCCACTAAAACGTTTCACCATTAGACCATCAGAAATCATTGAAAACAATTTTTCCTCAGGAACCCCCAATGAAGCCTGTGGTTGCGCAGAAACAGACAGGTTTGAAAAACCAATGCCAGGCAATGATCTTGATCCTCCACTTGCATTCCCTGTGGGATCGACCCCAGCACGCTGTGCTGTAAAACAGTTGTGAGCAACAAAGTTCAAACGACCACAATCTATTAACTTATGAAGGGAAGACGGAACCCCTTCTCTATCAAATGGAGACCAACCCTCTATTCTGTTTACATTCAAAGGGTCCTCAAGAACTAATAAATCTTTGTGAGCAACAAGCTCACCCATCATATCCTTCCAAGAACTCATGCCATCTTGCTGACGCAAACCATGGCAATTACTTGATATGAAATCTCCAATTAAATCCATTACGGCCTGCGGGTGTAATATAACAGGACCCCGATAAGATTTTCCTGACCTCGCTCCAATAGCACTCACAACAGAGTCTCTAAAGTACCCAACGGTTTTATTAAGGAGTGGAATGATTTCCGATTCAAATTTAACAGTACCTCCGTCATAGTCAAAGCTAGTAACTTCCGTATCTGTTTTTCCCATACCCATTACAAACCAACTACAAGTCGATGAAGCTGCTGATTGCACAAAAGAATTGGAACTTGCCAAAGACCACTCACTCAAACTCCAATTGATTTCAGCTCTATCAATGGAAACCCTTTTGTCAGATGTTGCCGTTTGTATTAATTCATCTGCGTACTTTGCAAGCTCCTGAGGTGAAAGTTGTGCCATCTTAATATCAATAGACTCAAAGTGACCAATAGTTGAAGGTGGTTTTGCTATACATTGAAATTCATTACTGGGAGTGAGTTCACTAATAACATTCACCTCTTCTGCCGCCTGCTTTAACCCCTCACTTGTACTCGCATTAGTAGTGACAAAGCCCATTTGTCCCTGCCGAATACAGCGAATGCCATGCTGAGTGGATGTATGATTTGTACTCACCGAATAGTCTTTGTTTTCATAAACAATACGAACTTCTTTTGTGCGCACTGAAAATACATCAACATCTGCTGGGGATTTCTTTTGAACCTCAGAAATAATCTGATCTGCCTCAGAAATAAGATTTTTTATGGACTGCTCTGAATAAGTCACTTTTGGCTTCCTCCAACGAGGAGTTCGCAACGCAAATAAGGCCCACCAGCATCGACTTTCGCGGGCTGCCCTTTGCCACAATGGCCGGAGCCCAAATCCCATTTAAAGTCCTTACTCACAGCATCCACAGATTTTAAAACCTCAAAAGCATTTCCCGAAACAGTTAAATTTTGAACAAAATCACCTAACTTTCCTTTATTTATCTTTCTTACCCGATTGGCACCAAACATAAATTCACCGGTAGCATCGGCCTGGCCACCCTCTGGCCCATCAATAAAATAACCATCTTCAATACCGCGAACCATCTCATCAAGATCATCACTTTGGGGCTCAATATAAGTATTTCTCATTCGAATGAGAGGTTCATCACTAAACTCCCATGCCCTTGCATTCCCTGTGGGCGCCACATTGTATTGAGCCGCTGACTCTCGATTATGCAAATAACTCACGAGTTTTCCATTTTCAATAATCACAGTTCTTTCAGTTAAGATACCTTCATCATCTACAGGAAGAGTTCCACCAGCTCCGCTCGTATGCTCACTCTGCCCACTATCACAAAGTGTCACCAAAGAAGAGGCCACCATTTCTCCTATTTTTCCAGCAGCGACTGAGCCTGAGTTTACAAAATCTGCTTCCACAGTGTGGCCAATGGCCTCATGGCTTAATAAACCCACCATTGATGGAGAAAGAATTACTTTTTTCCTTCCTCCATCCCCCGGCTTAGCACCTAATAAGTTAACAGCACCCTCTACAGCTCTTTCAATAAACTGTTCCGAGCTTCTATTTAAGAACAAACAATCCCACCCACCTGTTCCACCTACAGAATCATAGCCCACAGTTCGACGAGCACCATTACTTCCAAAAGCCATAAAGCGCAGTTCTGGTCTTACTAGTTTTATGAGCGAGTTGGCTCCATCAGTTGTCAAAATAACTTTTTCTTCAAATACCTCTGAGTATTGGCAGAGAGCACCATCTACATTTGCTGAGTGCTTTCTTAAACGCTCTTCACTTTCTTGCACAAAATCAAACTTCTCTTTTCCACTTTTATGTTCAAGCTGATCGTACTCACTCATAATAAAATCACCTGCAGCCAACCTATTGGTAGATGGCAAATGCACTTTGTGCTTTTTGCGATGATCAAGGGCCATAGCCATTTGCTCCGCCTTCAAAAGAGCTTCTTTAATCCCCATTTCAGTCAAATCAGACGTTGAGGCAAAGCCAAATGTTCCATTATAAAGAACTCTAATCCCAACTCCCTCATAACGCTTGGAGCTCATTTCACTGGGAACAGCTTTTCTCACACCAAAAACCCTTGAGTGTTTGTTGTGATATCTCATTTCTGTCCAATGACTCATATTCTTCGTGAGATTTTCAAAGAGGTGACGAACTTCTTGTGCTTTAGACATAGATGCCTCCTCAATGAGTATATCATAAACTCTTAATTGGAACAGGGTTCAGAGAGAATAGAAGAAGACCAAATATCCTGTGTTGCCATTCCATTTGTATTTGGCATACGTGACATGATTCCATGTGCCAATGAAGACCAATTCATCTTCTTTTTGAGATTATTTTTAAGATCACAATAAACCTGTAAATGAACTTCATCTAACCAAGATTTACGTCCTGTCAGTTGAGTTTTTGATTCCCAAGCCAACAAAGTAATAGCCTCAAAGGCCTCTAATAAACTTTTTTTCACAACCTCTTCCTCTAACAGCACGGCCTCACACTCTGAGCCAGGGGCATGTAAATCGGCCAACAAACGTCGCATTCCAGAAAAAAACTCTAAACATGAACCTGGAGTTTTATTATTCTCACAGAAACTTAAAGTAGAAGAAAAACTCTGCGATTTATTTTTCTCATAAAGAAAGCGCTTTTGACTCGTTTTAAAAACCTCAACTTGAGCATCACAAGGCGTATGCGGTGGCTCAGCTAAAAAAATAACTATTAAAACAAGACATAAAATTAAAAAAGCTAAGAGATGAGGAGGAAATCGACCCACAACTTTTCAATTCATAATAACACCACAAGATTTTAAATTTCCTGCGGGGTTAAAAGGGTTTTGAGCTTTACGCCCAGTTTGCACCCAAACTGCACGGCGATCTTTAGAGCAAAAGAAAATTTTAGGCTTATAATCCAAATCAAAGGAGCGTGCAATTTGAGTCATCTGTTGATAAAATTCACGTAAGTAATACTGCTTTTTCTCACTCTGATTTTCATTAAAGTTTTGATAATCAGTCAATCGCGCCTTTGTAGTCTCCAAAAGCTTTTCTAAGTGAATGCGACTCTCCTGAGACTCATTCTTATGAATTAAAGATAAGGCAAGGTCCACAGCCTTACTGAGCTGAGGAATTAACTCCTTCACTCGCCTTTCATCTTCCTTGTACAAGGCCCCATGAAGGCTGTTAGCGCCTCTTAAAAGCACGCTAAGAACTTGCTCCACAGCAGGCTGAACTTTAATTTTAGAAGCTCCTAGAGACACTGAGGCCATTAGGAATACAAATAAGGGTAAATAAGAACAGAGTTTCATAACTCCTATATTCTTCTCCTCAACAACAGCTGGCGTCAATACACGCCTCACAAAAGGAAATATAGGTGAGGGAACTGGACTATCTCTAAGGCATTAAAAAGCAAAAAGGCCGCCTTTTGGGCAGCCTCTTCGTTATCTAAACTAAGCTTTCGTCTTAGATTAGAACATCCATTTAGCTTGTAACTGAATGCGAGTATGAGAATCAGTCTGTGGGGTGCTAGCATTAGCAGTGGTCTTTTGAATGTAATCACCAGGAGTGAAAACACCGTAAAGAGCCCAAATGCTCATGTCACCGTAGTTCTTAGTGGCCGTGAAATCAATTTCAGAACCAATGCTGCTAGAGCTACTTGCATCAGTTGCTCCTGTAGCCCAGCTGGTGCCATTGATTTTTACAGCTGCACTGTTGCTAGTACGAGTGTAGTTTGTGTAAGCCAATTTGAAGGCAACATCATCCATAGGTTGAATGCCAGCATCCAAGCCCCAGAAAGTCACGTTACCCCAGTCAACCACATCCATTTCGCCGCCGCCCCACTTGTGTTGGTCGTAGCCTACAGTTTTGTAGTTGCTGTCGTCAGTACCAGTTACTTGACCACCGCTATCCATGTGATATCGAGCACCAAATCTCAACATCATCACTTCAGGTAGAGTGTAGCCAAGGCCTAAATCATACATAGAACCTTTAAGGTTTAAGTCTGATTGACCAGTAGCACCCCACTTGCGAACACCGTTATGTATGTCAGCAACTGCTGTGTAATCAAAGTTAGAAACGTCACCGTTTAAGAAAAGTCCATATCTCAAGAACTCAGTGCGATCTAGTGTAGCACCTGTGTTTTGAGCAGTTGATGGATTTGTCGCAGGAGAAGTCTCATCATTCACTTGCATTAAGTGAATTTCAGCTTTCTTAAAGAAATCTGGAAGAGTCTTAAATCCTAAAGTCATACCGTACATGACTGTCTCAGGATCGTTTGTATTTTGAGCAGCTGTTCCACCAGTCGTGTAAGCAGCACCGCTAGCATTAAGATCTAGCAGCTTAGCACCGTAAAGGTTTACATAAACAGGCTCAAAATCAAAGTTGAACCACATGCCATCATAGGCATATGGAACAGCTCGCCAGTCGTAGTTACCAATTACAGCACCACCGGCAACTTCCATTTGCGAACGACCAACTTTTACAGAAAACAAATCGTGAGCTTTCCACCATCCCCAAGCTTCATTGACTAGAAGAGCCTGAGTATCTGTGTTTGTAGTATTCACAGTTGTTGGGTTTGCGTAATTGTAAGCATTAGCTGTGCTTGTAATGCTGTAACCTCTAGCTGGAGCGGATCCCCAGTTGAAGTTATTGATGAAGCCAACATGACCAGCAAGTTTTTCACCCTTGCTCATACCCAAACCTAGCTTAGTTCGAGTTTGGAAGTAGTTGTACACACGACCAGCGTTTGACTGGCCACCTGCACCTGCTTCCTCTTGTGTCTTCTTCTGGAAGTTATATCCAGAATCGTTTGTATACCGAGTTCGAAGCTCGGCGTCCCACTTGAATTCAGTGGTATCAGCGGCTTGTGCTGAAGTCACCAGCGCAAGACCCGCGAGAACCAGTATGAATTGTTTCATGCATCTCTCCTTGTTGTGATCTTGTAGCAGCGACCATAGCCGCCACAGTTTTGTTGTTAATGGTTTTTGGGTCTCTTGTACTAAGTTTATGAAATGAGGGCCAGACACCTGTTGTTGATGTCCGTTCTGAGTGTCGCTATTTTGAGCATCTATTTTTATCTTCATTGCTCTCACTTGTTGTTTCACTAATAATGCTTTCTCATTTGCCGCTCAATCTTTAGATATGCTGGTCCAAAACACCTAGTGCCTTAAGCAGCCTTTCTTGAAGTTGCTTAAAGCGAGCCTTTGGACCTAGCACATCACGTAACTGAATCGTATTAATGACATGATTGACAAATCAATTACTTTTTTCAGTACTTGGAGCAGCGCGACATTATGTGTGCTTTTAACTTGGGGCTTTGTGTTGAATATCACTCACCGCCTTTTAGACCAAAGGCTGGTTAACAGAAATCCATAAATTCTACTGTACTTTTGTCCTAAAAAGCCTCAAAAAAGCTTCAGAAGTTTTTGTATCGGGAAGTAGCGCAGTCTGGTAGCGCATCTGGTTTGGGACCAGAGGGTCGCAGGTTCGAATCCTGTCTTCCCGACCAATTTAAGTGCCCTCTAGTTCAGGCTCTTTTCATTTAACCGTAGATAATTTCAAAAAAGTCAAAAACCACAAGCATTTAGCAGCCTCAGTCGATAGTTTCTGAATGATCTATATCCTGAAGCCCTTCTCTGTAGCAGCTTTGCGCGCCC
>Ga0210057_1002708_pt1 | contig 25125 bp, 27 predicted proteins | sample CryGeyCG2114_010_2_FD_183968 | JGI IMG/M metagenome (GOLD analysis project Ga0210057, IMG submission 183968) | Groundwater microbial communities from aquifer - Crystal Geyser CG10_big_fil_rev_8/21/14_0.10 (SPAdes) (version 2) | ecosystem: Environmental > Aquatic > Deep subsurface > Groundwater ...
GGAAATTGAAAAATCGGTTGAGGATAAAGACTCAAGCAGGGGTTTTTTGGGAAAACTGGGTGAAGTGATTAAAAAAGCAATTGACTGCTGTCGGGAATAGTTAGCCAATTTTAAGTTCTTTGGCGACAGCGGGATTTAAAGGAGTGGTAATCAAATTTTTTATTTCTTCCGGTTTTATCCATTTTATTTCCTGAACTTCCCACGGTTCGCTCGGTTCGGCAACAGGACTTTCTTCTTCAAGTTTACACAGGACGTAAGCAATAAATTTTCCGGTTGCAGTATGGGACCGCAGGTCTATTTGTTTAACCGCCTTTATTTTATAGCCTGTTTCTTTAAGTGTTTCTCTTTCAGCACATTGTTCCCTAGTTTCTCCTTCAATTAATTTTCCCCCTGGGAAAGCCCAAGAAAGTTTCCAGCCCTCACCCGCTTCTTCCTTGGCTCTTCTTATCATTAAGACCTCACCCTTGCTGTTTTGAACAATTCCTAAGCAGATGAAATTTGGAAATTCTTTTGTTTCTGTCATTGTATGGCTTTTTCCCTTTTTTAAGATTGGCTGTATCTTACCAATTTTCCCATCATCTTTCTCTTATCCAATTCCGAAATTTTCATTTTGGGGACAACGTGCCGGAAAAACTCGATTGTTTTATCAAATGTTGGGCGGTCAACCGGGTAAGGGGTGCCGTCTTTGCCGCCATGGGCAAAAGAATATCGTGCCGGATCTTCATAAGACGGTTTGGCGCCGTATATTACTTCAGAAACTAAAGATAAAGCCCTGACTGTTTTTGGGCCGACACCTTTTAAAGAAAGCAGTTTTTCGTAATTTGCCGGTTTTTGTTCGCAGACATTAAACAAAACTTTTTCCAAATATTTGCTTTTGTTAAAATCTTCTTCAATAACCGGATGATATTTAAATTCTTTTGTTTCCAGGTTTAATAAAGTTAATTGTTCGCCGCCCTTAAATTTTAAAGCAACCATTTGTGAAAGATCAGAAGAATGCCTTCTTAAAATCTGGACATCTTTCATTAACCCCTGATAACCGCCCTGCACCAACTCGGTGCTGATTTTTCTGGTGTCGGAACTTTTTTTGGCGCTTAAATCAAGAGTCGGCGTTTTAATCGGGGAGACAATACCGGAGTGCGGTTCGCAGACCAGATCGGTGATTTTGGCCGAATGCCAATGATATCTTCTGGCCGTGGCTTTGGCGGTATTCATTCCCTGCTGAACAACCGTCCAAGACCCGATTTTGTTTTGGTTGACAGTAAAGAAAAAGGCGTGATGGTAAAGCTGAAAGCCGTCCTGCACCAAAGCGCTGTCAACTTTGGCGGCCATTTTGGAGTTGTAAACTAAATTGTTAGTATTGGGGCTTGGTAATGACAAAAATTCTCCCCATTTTAAGATTTCATCCGGTGTTTTTCTGGAAGTGGCGCCTTTGCCCCCGCAAATAAAAAGTCCCAAGTTTCTTTCATTACCCCTGATCGCTTCTTTTAAAGCGGCGGTTAAAATTGTTGTCAAACCTGACGCATTCCAGTCAAAAGCCAGTACTGTTCCTAAAGATTGAAACCAAACCGGATCGCTAATTCGGGCGACAAATTCATCGGGGGAATATTCTTCAACAATTATTCTAATCATTTCCCTGCCCAATTTGACCATTCTTTCAAAAAGCCATCTGGGGCATTTTCCGGTATCAAGTCCAAATGTCGCAATCCCGCGGTTGATCATAATTTATAATACGAACAATACCCGAATATTTCAAGTGGACTAAATAATTATTCAATGGTAGACTGGTAAGGTGAAAGTACTGAAAATATTTTTTATAATTTTATTTCTTTTAATATTAGCAGGTTTTGCCTTATTTTACACCCAATTTTCCGCCCCTCAAAAAAAGTTTGAAGAAGAAAGATTTGTGGTAAATCTTAAAAGTTCGGAAGAACAAATTGTTGATAATTTAAAAGAAAAAGGATTTATTAAAAACAAAAACGCTTTTAATTTTATCTTGACCATTAAAGGTTGGCATGGAAAAATTAGCGAGGGCGCTTTTTTAATTTCAAAAGATATGAATGTTTTTCAGTTGGCAAAAAAGTTAATTGCCGGGCCGTATCAAAAATGGGTGGTGATTCTGCCGGGCAAAAGAAAAGAACAGGTGGCGGTGATTTTACAAAAAGCCTTAAGTTGGCCGTTTTCTTTAGCCAGAAGCTTTATTAATTTAGCCGAAGAAGGCTATTTATATCCTGATACTTATTTGATTGATACTGACGCCGACCCCCGGCAGATTATCCAAAAATTAAGGTTTAATTTTAATGAGAAATTTGACGCGGATTTACAAAAAGAATTGTTAAAACAAAATATCCGCAATGACACGGCGCTAAAAATCGCCTCACTGATTGAAAGAGAAAGCGGTGGGGTGGAAGACAAACCGATTATTGCCGGTATTATTTGGAACCGTTTACTTAAAGAAATGAAATTGGAAATTGACGCTACCGTGCAATATGCAATTGCCACAGAAAAGTTTAATTCCCTAATTGCTAATGACCAATTACTAATTACTGACGATTTCTCTTTTTGGCCGACTCTTAGTGCCGGCATTGTTCGGACAATTGATTCTCCCTACAATACTTATTTAATAAAAGCCTTGCCAGCAGGTCCGATTTGCTCGCCAAGTATTGATTCAATCCGTGCAGTTGCATTTCCGGCCCAAACCGATGCTTTTTATTATCTGCATTCTTCCGACAAAAAAATCCACACCGCCAAAACCTATAAAGAGCATCAGGAGAATATTGTTAAATATTTACAATAATTTTTTTCTATATGTATCGATTAAAGAGTATTGCACTTTTTGTTGACCCTCATCTTCAAGTGATTTTCTGCAACAAACAATTTATCTAATCATAGCCTTTCAACAATCACAACACAGCCACATACATCAGTAATATTTAATATCGAGCTTTGAACAGGTTTCATATTTGTTTCTTCTAAACCAATGCATATTAAATCCTAGACGATGATTCAATTCGGCGCTTAACTTCTGAATTGCGATATTAAACGCATTTGAGCGTTCATTTGATTCATCTCGAAAGAGATCTTCCATCGTTGGTCCTGGAATATACGGACTTACAGTATAAGGATATTTAACTCTCAAAATGGGAGCATCTGGATCTTGATCTGCCTCCACGGGTAGTAAAATTGGATTGTTTGGTATTTGTAGACCCTCAGTTGGTAAAACAACAGTCTCGATGGGATTAACTTGCTATTGATAAGTAAATCTGCCCTTAGAAGTTTCAAGTTCTATTTTCCGTCCTCCAAGTATTTTTGCCACAGCATCAGTAAGTCGCTGATATCTTCTTAGCTTTTCAACGGGATAGCCTGGATAAATTTTCCACACTTTATCTCCAACTCTATATACCAATGATTCACGCTGTGCTATTAATTCTGCAGTTAGTAATTCTGATCCCCGTTCAACCATAGGTTTCTTTGGCTAACCTTTCTTTGAAAAAGAAAGGTGGAAAAGAAAAGAAAAATAAAAAACAGACGATAAAAATTCGACTTGGTCGGGGCGACTGGGCTCGAACCAGCGAAACCTCACGGACCCCATCCGCGCGCTCTACCAACTGAGCTACGCCCCGTAATTTCTTTTGAAAATTACACTTGTATTCTAACAATTTTTGTGAAAAAATGAAACCGTCATATAGATTATTAATTCTGCCCGGACCCGCCTTTGTTAAAACTACGGCAGGCAAGGAGGATTTTATTATGACCAATGAAAACACCCAAAAATTAGCGGCCATTAAACTGGCGATGGAGCAGATTGACAAGCAGTATGGGAAAGGCGCAATTATGCGTCTTGGGGAAACTCCGGCCGGCAAAGCTGGAGCGGAAGCAATTTCCACCGGTTCAATTGCTTTAGATATTGCTCTTGGAATCGGCGGGGTTCCACGAGGCAGAATTGTGGAAATTTATGGCCCGGAAGCTTCGGGTAAAACTTCCATTTCGCTTTCAATTATTGCCCAGGCTCAGAAGATGGGAGGGTCGGCCGCTTTTATTGACGCGGAACATGCTTTGGATCCGATTTGGGCTAACAAGTTGGGGGTAAATTTAGATGATCTTTTGGTTTCCCAGCCGGATACGGGCGAGCAGGCTTTGGAAATAGTAGAAACCTTGGTGCGGAGCGGTGCTTTGGATGTCATTGTCATTGACTCGGTGGCCGCCTTGGTGCCGAAAGCGGAGATTGAGGGTGAGATGGGTGATGCAATGATGGGTTTGCAGGCCAGGCTCATGTCACAGGCCTTACGTAAGCTCACGGGGGCTGTTTCTCGGTCAAAGACAGTTCTTATTTTCACTAACCAACTTCGGCAGAAGATCGGGGTGATGTTCGGCAATCCGGAGACGACAAGCGGCGGTTTGGCCCTGAAGTTTTATGCTTCAGTCAGACTTGATTCCCGCAAGATAGAAACGCTTAAAGAAGGCGACGAGGCGGTTGGTGCCCGCCATCGTGTCAGGGTAGTGAAAAACAAAGTCGCTCCGCCGTTTAAAGTAGCGGAGTTTGATATTTTAAGCAAAGGCGGCATTTCCAAAGCCGGCGGGTTGGTGGACGTTGCTTTGGATTTAGGTATTATTTCCAAATCGGGCGCCTTTTACCGTTATGGGGAAATGATGCTTGGTCAGGGAAAACTGGCGGCTATTGACAGCCTTTCCGAGAACCAAAAATTAGCCAAAGAAATTGAAGAAAAAATCTGGAAAGAAGTCAAAAGCGGCAAGGCAATAGAGGAAAAAGTCATTGGCGGGGAAGAAGAGTAATGAGGCCGATTAATGAATGCTTTTTCTTCATATTTTGACAAAGTTTTAAGGTTTCTCTCCGTCCGCTCCCGCAGTGAATATGAAATTAACTTCTATATGCTCAAAAAAGGTTGGGGGGAAGAAGTAAGAAATAAAATACTGGTAAAGCTTAAAGATTTACAATTGATTGACGACGAAGATTTTGCCAAGCAATGGATTGAGCATCGGACAGCCGGCCGGCCCGAGGGGCTTTCCTTGGTAAGAATGGAACTGAGGAGAAAAGGGGTTGATAAAGAAATTATTGACAAATTATTATCCGAAAAGCGGGGGTCAGAACAGGAAGAATATTTGGCGGAAAAATACGGCCGAAAGAAAATGGAGAGACTGAAAAGTCTTCCGGTTTTTGAGGTTAAAAAAAAGCTTTATTCAGCCTTGATGGCACGCGGTTTTAATGGCGAGGTTATCAGAAGGGTAATTGCTAAATTGTTGGGAAAAGAGTAGAATGCAGATACTTGAGGTAAAAGTTAATTAAAATATTCCAAAGAAGAAAATGACATTAGCAGAAACCACTTTTTGCTTCGCAAGTCAAAAGCTTTAAAAAAAGCTTTGCTTCTTATGGTGTGATTTTTACCTTCAGTAAAGGAGAAAATATGTCTATTTTAAATAGATTAGCGGAACTGATTAAAAAACAGCAGCAGCTGGAAGATCGGTTAAACCAACTGGAGGTTAAGAAAACAGAAGGCAAGGGATCTGTTTCCCCGTCGCAACAAACTGCTCCTAAGATTGATTTAGCTGTTTATGAAACCCAGGCCAGAGAAATGCTGGCGGAGGCACGCGAGGAAGCCGCAAAGATTAAAGAAGAAGCGGCCAAAACAAGAGAAGAAGCCCTGCGCCTTAAAAACGAGTCATTACAAAAGGAAGCAGATATTGACCGAAAGGTTGGTGCCGTTGATGAAAGAGAACGGTTACTTTCTCAGTTAAAAACAGATTTAGACAAAAAGCTTTTAGACTTAGAGGAAGTTAAAAAAGAACAGCTGGCAAAACTGGAAAAAATTGCCTCTTTAACCAAAGATGAAGCCAAAAAATTGATTCTTGATGCCATGGAAAAAAGAATGTCGGAAGAAGTGGCCAAAAGAATTAAAGACGCTGAGGCTGAAGTTAAAGCGGGGGCGGAAGAAAAAGCCAAAGAGATTTTAATTGACGCCATGAAGCACGGTGTGGTTGACTGTGTGGCGGAATACACTGTTTCTGCCATAAAGCTTCCCGATGAGGATATGAAAGGTCGAATTATCGGTAAAGAGGGAAGAAATATCCGCTCGCTGGAAGTGGCAACCGGAGTTGAAGTTGAACTTGATGAAAGTTTGGATATCAGACTTTCATCTTTTGACCCGATTCGGCGGGAAGTGGCCAAAAGATCTTTGGAAAAATTAATCAAGGACGGCAGAATTCAGCCCCAAAGAATTGAAGAAATTGTGGAAAAAACAAAACAGGAGGTTGACCGGATTTTATTGGAAGAAGGGGAAAAGCTTTGTCATACGGTTAAAGTCTATAATCTGCATCCTGATTTAGTTAAACTTTTAGGCCGTTACAAATTCCGTTTTTCTTACGGTCAGAATATGATTGTCCATACTCTTGAAGAAACCCAAATCGGTATTGCCATTGCCAATGATTTAAAAGCGGATATTGCCATTGTCCGTTTGGCTTGTCTGCTTCATGACATTGGAAAGGTGATAACCGAAGAAGAAGGCAACCATATCCAGCTTGGAGTTGATTTACTGAAAAAATACCGCATTCCGGAAAGAGTAATTAATTGTGTTGCTGAACACCATGAGGATAAACCATTTTCGTCAGTTGAATCAGCGATTGTTTGGGTGGCGGATGCCATTTCCGGCTCGCGGCCGGGGGCAAGATACGAACCGCATGAAGATTATGTTAAAAGATTGACTAATATCGAAGAAATTGCCAAGTCCTTTGGCGGAGTCTCCGAAGTTGCTGCTTATCAGGCAGGCAGAGAAGTCAGGGTAATTGTTGAACCGGAAAAAGTAACGGATGCGGAGATGACGGTTTTGGTTGATAAAATTGTTAAAAAACTTGAGGAGGAGGCCAAATGGGCGGGCCAGATTAAAGTGACGGCCATCCGCGAGACCAGAACGATTGGAGTTGCCAAGTAAACCCTTGACTTTAACGGTGCATTATTTTAAACTCGGTCAGGATGAAAAAAGTTGATGTTATTGGCATTGTTTCCAATAAAGCGCATTTAACCAAGAAAGCCGCCAAAGAATCGGTTGAAACACTGCTGGCAGAAATTCAAAAAGCCTTATCAAAAGGCGAAAAAGTGGTTCTTTCCGGATTCGGAACTTTTAAGAGTGTTTTAGTTAAAGACAAAGCGGTTATTAATCCAAAAACAAAACAAAAACAAATCGTTAAATCCCACCGCGTCGCCCGTTTCTCCCCCGGCAGAGGTCTTCGTAAATCAGTCAAGTAATTTTTCTTTAAAACTTCATTTGTAGTGGTCATTAATATCTATTACTTCGGCAGTATTTTGATTAATTAAAATAAAAATTGTTCTATATTTCTTATCAATTCTAAAGGAATATATTTTTAGGCTTTTTGGTTCAAGAATTTCAGTGTGTAAGGAAGGATGGTGAGAGTTGGCAGAAAAAAGTTTAACTTGTTTTTCGTATTTTCTAATTAGACCATGCCGCTTCAAGTAATTCGCCAAATCTTGTCTTAATGATTTAACTTGCATAAGGGGAAGATTTCATTAACCCCGAGGTTACGCTTTCAATGAATTTTTGATCGTATTTTCCGGTTTTGGCCAGCTCAAGTTTTATTTCTTCGATTGGCTTCAGTGAAAAAGCTTTAAGTTCTTCCTCGTTGCCGAAGTGACGTCTTAATAGCGACCGAATAAATTCAGAACGGGTGGCGAACCCTTTTTGGGAGATTTCTTTGTCAAGTTGTCGGGCAACTGAATCTGGTAAAGAGATAGTAACTGTGGTCATAAGAACATTTAACAATATTTCTTAAATTTTGTCAAGACAGGTGTTTGTGTTAAAATTATTTTAATGCGAAAATATTGGGCGGTTTTTAAAATTAACTGGCAGAAATCAATTGAATACCGGGCGGATGTTATTGGTCATTTGGGGATGGGGTTGATTACTTTTATTGTTATGTATTATATCTGGTCCGCGGTTTTAAAAGGAGGGAGAACGTTTAACGGTTATACTCTTTCATCCATGATGACTTATGTTATCCTGACTCGGTTTGTCCATTTTACCATGAGAAGCAATACTGCTAGGCAGATGGGCGAGGAAATAAAAGAAGGGAAATTGTCAATTTATCTGGTTAAACCGGTGAATTATTTAAAATTGTGGTTTTCGATTTTTTGGGCCGACAGATTGTTTGAAATTATTGTCCGCTTGGGAATGCTTTTGACAATTTCAGTGTTTTTTTCTAAAGTTGTTGAATTCTACGGCATTGGCAGATTTTTCTTGTTTTTGCTTTTTCTTTTTGTTTCTCTAATTATTAATTTTTTAATAAATATTTTTCTTGCCTGTTTGACTTTTTGGGCAACCGATATTCAATTTGTCAGAACTTCAATCGTGATGGTCTTTCAGTTTTTGGCCGGCTCAACCATTCCTTTGGATGTCCTGCCTAAATCAATTAAAACAGTTTCTTTATGGTTGCCTTTTCAGTTTACCGCTTTTTTCCCAATCAAGGTTTATCAAGGTTCGTTGACACTGTCGGCGACAATTCGGGGTGTGATTTTGGCTTTAGCTTGGATAATTGTGATGTTTTGCGCCGTTATTTATATTTGGGGAAAAGGAATAAAAAAATATGAAGCAACTGGTCAATAAAATAAACAGATATCTTAAATTGTATTTTCGTTTTTTCAAGATTAGTGTGATGGAAATAGCAATGTACCGGTTAAACAGTCTTTTTTTTGGGCTGGCATCAATAGTTTGGCTGGCGACGACTTTACTTTTTATTTCCGTAATTTTTAAAGGAAGAACGGAGATTGCCGGTTGGACTGTTTGGGAGGTGACGCTTCTTTTGGGCATCCATGAAATTGTTTTTTTGTTTGCTTGGGTATTTTTTGTTGATAATTTAAAGAATTTTATGTACTCGGTTCGGATCGGTTCCTTTGATAAAACTCTTTTAAAACCAGTCAATCATCGTTTTTTGGTTTCTTTTGGCAAACTTGATTTTTCTTCCATTAGCGACGTTTTCAGTTTGATAATAATTTTTTTTGTCGCTTTTTCTCATTTGACAATTAAAGTTGATTTTTGGCAGGGTTTTATCTTTTTTGTTTCAATTTTGTCTTCTTTTGTGATTGCATATTTTTTGTACTTTATTATTTCGTCTTTGTGTCTGTTTATTACTTCGGCGGAAAATTATACCGATTGGTTGATTGAGGCGACTGATTTTGACCATTATCCGGCGGAAATATACGGAAATAAATTGAAGTTTTTTTTATTATTCGGTCTGCCGATTCTTTATTTTGCCTATGTTCCGACAGCAATTCTTTTGAATAAACTGCCGACTTATTATGTTTTATTTGGCTTGATTTTAATTCTGGTTTTATATTTTATTTCAAAGATTATCTGGAAAGCCGGACTGAAAAATTATCAATCCGTCAGTTCTTAAAAAAAAGTGATAAAATTAATAAAAGGAAGATATGTCACCGATAATTAAAGTTTCCGGTTTAAAAAAATATTACAAGGTTCATAAAAAGGAGCCGGGATTGGGTGGGTCAATCAAATCCTTATTCAACCGGAAATATGAGGAAGTGAAAGCGGTTAATGATATTTCTTTTGAGATTGAAGAAGGAGAACTGATCGGTTTTATCGGACCAAACGGCGCCGGGAAAACTACCACTCTAAAATGTCTATCCGGTTTACTTTATCCAACCCAAGGAAAAATTTCCGTCTTGGGTTTTAATCCCTGGGACAGAAAAAATGACTTTTTAAAACAAATTTCTTTGGTGATGGGTCAGAAAAACCAGTTGTGGTGGGATTTGCCGGCGATAGAAACCTTTATTTTAAACAAAGAAATTTATGAGATTCCTCAAAAGCAGTATGAAGAGACCCTTGACGAACTGGTTGAACTGTTGGAAGTGAGAGATATCCTGAAAGTGCAGGTGAGGAAATTGTCTTTGGGCCAGCGGATGAAATGCGAACTTATCGCCGCTTTACTTCATTCTCCTAAGGTTTTATTTTTAGACGAGCCGACAATCGGGCTGGACGTGGTCTCGCAAAAAAAGATGCGGGATTTTATTCGGGAATATAACCGCCGCAAGAAATCTACCATAATCTTAACTTCTCATTACATGGACGATGTCAAAGAGCTTTGCCAGCGAGTCATTATTATTGATAAAGGAAAGCTTATTTTTGACGGTAAATTAAGCGAAATTATTGAACGTTATGCTGATCATAAAATTATTTCCGTTGTTTTTTCCAAAGATGTTGACCCGAAAAAACTAGAAAGTATCGGCGCAATCAAGGAATATTGTTTTCCCAAAGTAATATTTATGGTTAAAAGAGAGATTGCTTCAGTTGTCGCCGCCGAACTTTTACAGCATTATCCGGTGGCTGATTTGAATATTGAGGAAGTGCCGATTGAAGATATCATCCGCGAAGTCTTTACCGGAAAAGACGTGGCATGAAGAAATATTTCCAAATCTTAAAACTGACTTTACAGGAATATTTGGTTTACCGGCTTAACTTTCTTCTCTGGCGGTTTAGAAGTTTTGTTTCTTTTATCACCCTGCTTATTTTTTGGCAGGCGGTTTACGGTTCTAAAACCCTTCTTTTCGGCTACCAAAAACCGCAGATGATTGCCTATGTTTTGGGGGCGGCCTTGTTGCGGGGGATAATTATTTCCTCCCGTTCGGCAGATATGGCCGGCCAGATAAGAAACGGGGATTTAACTTCAATAATCTTAAAGCCGCTTAATGTTTTTAAATTCTGGCTGTCAAAAGATTTTGCCGACAAGATGCTTAATTTTGTTTTTGTTTTTGGGGAGCTTTTCTTGGTTTTGAAAATTTTAAGGGTTGATTTTTATCTGCCTAAAGAGCCGGTGACTTATTTACTGTTTTTTCTTGTTTTAATTTTGGCGGTTTTCTTGTATTTTTTTACTTCATTTGTTATTTCAGCAACTGCTTTTTGGACCGATGATATCTGGGCGGCCAGATGGCTTTTTGGGGTGATATTTTTGGAATTTATGGCGGGAAATTTTTTTCCGATTGATGTTTTGCCAAAAACCCTGGCCAATATTTTTTACCTGACCCCGTTTCCTTATTTAATTTATTTTCCAATAAAAATTTGGAATGAACAAATTACAGGGCTTATGGCCTTAAAAGCAATTTTAATTTGTTTGATTTGGTTGGTTGTTTTTTACTTTTTAGCCAAAAAGATTTGGGAAAAAGGAGTTAAAAATTATGGGGCTTATTGCGGGTAACAATAAATTTTTAAAATTATTTAAAGTCTGGATGAAAATTTCATTTTTGGCGGCGGAGAGCCAGCTTCTTACCAATTGGTCTGGAGTGCTTTTTTTAATTGGGAAAATTGTTAGATTTTTTATGTATTTTATTTTTCTTTTTTCTGTTTTGTCTGGCGCCAAAGACCTGATCGGCCTAAGTCAAAATCAGGTAATATTTTTCTTTTTAATTTTCAATTTTATTGATATTACGGTTCAGTTTTTGTTTAGAGGCGTTTATCATTTCCGGCCTTTGGTGGTCTCGGGGAACTTTGACTTGGATCTGCTTAAGCCAATACCCTCTTTTTTTAAGCCCATTTTTGGCTGGACAGACATTTTGGATTTTATTACTCTAGTGCCATTGGTTTTATATATTTTTCATTTTTCTTTGGTCAATCATTTGGCGGCCGGATTTTTTTCCTGGCTTTTATTTTTATTTTTGCTGATAAATGCAATCTTGATTTCTTTTGCCATTCATTTGGCCGTTTGCGCGATTTGTATTTTGACTTTGGAGATAGACCATTTAATTTGGGTTTATCGGGATTTGACCAACATGGGGCGTTTTCCGACTGATATTTATCCAAAATGGCTGCAGGGCATTTTAACTTTTACCATCCCGGTGGTTGTTATGGTAACGGTTCCTACCAAAAGTTTACTGGGGATTGTGTCTTGGCCGATGTTGGCTTTATCGTTTTTAATAGGGGCTTTTTCTTTATTTGCTTCATTAAAATTCTGGCAATTTTCCCTTAAAAGGTACACTTCAGCCTCAAGTTAGTTTTTTCTTGAAAGAGTATGGTATTATATAGCCATGATAAAAAAAGCGTTTTTGGGTTTTTTGGGAATAGTTTTTATTGTTTTGGTTGTCATTTTTGGTGTCAGGCTTTTTTCCGGGGAAGATAACCGGAATGGGCAACAACTGCCGGCGCAAAAAGATTTAACCGAAACAGCGATTGCTAATCCGGCTTCTAAAAACTGCGAAGATAAAGGCGGGAAAATCGTTTTTTTAAATGAAACTTCCGGTCAGCTGGGGATTTGTCAATTTACCGACGGCAGTGAATGCGAAGAGTGGCAGTTTTACCGGGGGGAGTGCAAAAAAGGCCAGTTTACTTCTGCCGATACCTCCCATGCTTACAGTGGGGTAATTACCAAAATAAATGGCAGGTTTTCTTTTAAAGATTCTTTGGGCATAACTTATACTTTGGAAATTCCCGCCAACGTCTCTCTTGAGTTGCAGGAAAGATTGTCGGCAGAAGCCTTTAGTGCGGGGATAGTGACGCTTGTTGCCGCTGAAACCCCGCCGCTTTCCAAAAATCTTATTCTAAAAAGCTTTCAGGAAAAATAGATCTTCAATGAAAAAATATTTTGTCAAAACTTATGGTTGTGCTATGAATGTGGTTGACAGTGAAAAAATTGCCGGGTGGTATGAACAAAAAAAATGGCAACTTGCCCAAAAAATTGAAGAGGCGGATGAAGTCATTATTGTCACCTGTTCTGTCAGGCAAACTGCCGAGGACAGGGTTTATGGTCTGATAAACAATTTGTCGAAATTAAAAAAGAACAACAATAAATTAAAAATTATCTTGACCGGGTGCATGATCAGATATCCTCTTAAGTGGTTAAGGGATAAAATGCCGGCAGTTGATGAGTTTAAAAAAATCTCCGAATACAAAATTAATTCGCAATTTTTTAATTCGTTAATTTGTAATTCACAAAAGCACGCTTTTGTGAAAATTATGGAAGGCTGTAACAATTTTTGCTCTTATTGCGTTGTGCCTTATGCCAGAGGGAGGGAGGTTTCAAGGCCTTTTGACGAAATTGTTTGCGAAGTTAAAGCATCAGCCCAAAAGGGATACAAAGAAATCACTCTGCTTGGCCAAAATGTCAACAGCTATGAAAATGGCTTTGCCCAACTTTTATTGGCAGTGAATAAAATTTCCGGAATTGAAAAAATTTCTTTTTTGACTTCCAACCCCTGGGATTTGACTGATGAAATAATCAAGGCAATGAAATTGCCTAAAATTGACCGCTATCTGCATCTGCCGGTGCAGTCAGGAGACAATGGAATACTTAAAAAAATGAACCGCTGTTATACGGCAGAAGATTTTTTAAAACTGGTGGAAAAAATTAGAAAAGAAATTGCCGATATTCAAATAGGGACGGATATTATTGTCGGGTTTCCCGGTGAAACCGAAGAGCAGTTTCAAAATACGGTGGATTTATGTAAAAAAATTAAATTTGTCAAAGCTTATGTTTCCATGTATTCTGCCCGTCCCCAAACCGCTGCCTATAAATTAATTGATGATATTCCCCATAAAGAAAAAAGAAGGCGTTGGAAAATTTTGGATGATTTGATCAACAAGCAAGATTTTACTTTTTTTTCTTAGGGAAGGTGAATTTTAATCTTGGGACAAGAAAAAGATAAATAATTTCCAAAAGTCCAAGTGTATTTATAACTAAAATGGCAACAAACCACGGTTTTTGCCCTTTTTGGGCGGATTTCCAAAGAGCCAGACCTTTCCAAACCACGATCCAGGTGGAAAAAGCGACAGCAAGATATGGATTGCTATTAATAGTTTCAAGAATATTCTGAATCGGTTCCATGAGTGATATTATGACATTATATAAAGCGCCATGCAAGAAAAAAACAAGCTTTTAATAATCTGCGGGCCGACAGCGACCGGTAAAACCAGGTTGGGGGTCGATCTTGCCAAGAAGTTCAACGGAGAAATTGTTTCGGCGGATTCAAGACAGGTTTATCAGGGAATGGATATCGGGACAGGAAAAGACGTTGTAACTGGGGTAAAAATATGGTTGCTGGATTTAGTAAAACCAGACTACCGTTTTAATGTCGCTGATTTTAAAAAACAGGCAGATGTTGTCCTCGCAGATATTTGTAAACGGGGAAAATTGCCGATTGTGGTCGGAGGAACCGGTTTTTATATTAAAGCTCTCACCGAGGGAATTGAGTCAATCGGCGTGAAACCTGATTGGGAACTAAGAAACAAGCTTCAGGGGTGTAAGATTTCAGAACTTCAAAGAATTTTAGAGGACTATAGTCCAGAACGAAGCCAAAAGATGAATGAGAGTGATAAACAAAACCCGAGAAGGTTAATACGCGCCATTGAGATAGCGCGAAATTACCAATTACCAATTACCAATCGCCAATCACTAAAGTTGGACGCACTTTTTATTGGTCTGAGCGCTCCGAACAAGATTCTTTATCAAAGAATTGACCAACGGGTTAATGAAAGAGTAAAAAATGGCATGGCGGAAGAAATTAAAGGTTTGCTGGCCAAAGGCTACACTTGGGAAAATTCGGCTCTTGGGGTGACTCTGGCTTACAAAGAATGGCAAGAATATTTTGAGGGCAAGAAAACAAAAGAAGAGATAATCCAAAAATGGCAATTTGACGAACATGATTATGCCAGAAGACAGATGACTTGGTTTAAAAAAAACAAAAAGATTAATTGGTTTGAAATTACAAAAAAAAGTTGGCAAACTGAAGTGGAAAAGAAGGTTGAAAGTTGGTATAGTTAAATCATGCTCAGAAAGATTGAGATTTCCTACCGAACCGTTATCTTTGTGACCGTCTTTATCGCCTTTTTGTGGTTTCTTGTCCAGATTAGGCAGATATTGCTGGGAGTGTTTATCTCGGTAATATTGATGTCAAGCCTAAATCCAATCGTCAGAAAATTGGAATCTTGGAAATTGCCCCGGTGGTTGGCAATCACATTAATCTATCTTTCCTTTTTTATTGTTTTTGGTTTTGCTCTTAGCGGCATTATTCCTCCCTTAATTGATCAAACCTCCTCTTTGATTGCCGAAACTCCCGGGTTTTTTAAGCAGTTTAATTTTTTAGGCATTGACGAAAAAGCGATTGCTTCACAATTGAGTGATTTAACTTCGGTTCCGGCAAACTTGTTTAAATTTATTTCCGGGATTTTTTCCAACATATTTGATCTTTTGGCTTTAGGGGTAATAACTTTTTACCTGCTTTTGGAAAGAAAAAACCTTGATCATTATTTAACCGTTCTTTTTGGAGAAGAGAAAGAAAAAGACATTGAAAAAGTAATTAATAAAATAGAAGCCCGTTTGGGCGGTTGGGTAAGAGGAGAACTTTTTTTAATGTTAATCGTCGGGGTGATCAGCTATATCGGTTTTAGGATTATTGGGCTTGAATTTGCCCTCCCGTTGGCAATTTTGTCATTTTTATTGGAGGTTATTCCCAATGTTGGGCCGACTGTGGCCGCTCTTCCGGCAGTGTTGTTGGGGTTGACCCTTTCGCCCTATCACGCTCTGGCAACTGCCGGTTGGTGTATTTTGGTTCAACAGCTTGAAAACACGATCTTTGTTCCCCGGGTGATGAAAAAGGCGGCCGGGGTAAATCCGCTTGTTTCAATTTTGGCTTTAGCAATTGGATTTAAGTTAGGAGGAATCGGGGGCGCGATTTTAGCCATTCCCAGTTTTATTGCCCTTGAGGTTATTGTTAGTGAGGTTTTTTCTTCAAAATAATTTAATCGTTAGCTTTTCTTCTTAAAAATTTAATAAACGGTTGAAGGCTCATAAGCCGGATTCTGTTTAAGAAATATCTGTCTAATGCTCTGACCCTTGACTCTCGGAAAAGCCTCCTGATAACGAGTCTTTCGCAGATTGCAGCGGGGAGGATTGCCCGTTTCACTCCCGCCAGAGGCGGGATTCGTCACTGTTGCTCTAACTGGCTCCCGCCTTGCGGCGGGATCTCAGACTTTCATCTGACACCCTGCTTTTAGCTGTCCGGACTTTCCTCCCACCTGAAATCGCTCCTTGAGCCGTGTACGAATAGTACGAGAAGGCGAAAGGTAAGATTTGGCGGGTGATTTCCCGGCCTTCAACCTAAGTGTTGATTATATCAGTTTTTGGCCTTAAAATCTATTTAATAATGACTTTTTATCAGGCAATTTTTTTAGCCACACTGCAGGGAATAACCGAGTTTCTTCCTGTCTCTTCCTCGGGTCATTTGGTGCTGTTTCAGAAAATATTTAAGATTACTCAACCGCCGGTCTTTTTTGATGTTTTGCTTCATTTGGGAACCTTAATGGCAATCGTCTTTTTTTTAGGAAAGGAAATTATTTTATTGTTAAAACAGTGGAGGGAAAGAAAAAAAGAATGGTTATTTGTTATTTTAGGTTCAATTCCTGCCGCTTTGTTTGGTTTTATATTAAATTCAAAAATTGAAATAATATTTGATTCTTTAAAATTAGTTGGAATAATGTGGATTTCTTTTGGTCTTTTTTTGTTGTCCACCCGGTTATTAATAAATCCTTTGTCGTCGGTCAAAAAAATTTCTGCCATGAAGTGGATGGATGCGGCGATTGTTGGTTTGTTTCAGGCGCTGGCCCTTATTCCGGGAATTTCCCGATCCGGATCAACGATTATCGGCGGTCTGTTTAGGAAACTATCTAAAGAAGAGGCTTTTAACTTTTCATTTTTATTGTCAATTCCGGCAGTCTTAGGAGCAATGATTTTAAAAATTAAAGACAGTGATTTTAACGGGGTAGGGATTGGATTAGGAGTAGTTTCGGTGACGGTTGCGGCTTTGGTGGGATTAATTTTTTTAAAATTTTTGGAAAAAGTTTTAAAGTCAAACAAACTTTATCTTTTTGGTATTTATTGCCTGATCTTGGGATTGGGTGTATACTTTTATTTATGAAAGCGCTTATTTTTGATTTCGGCGGGATAATTTCTTTACCAAAAGGCCTTTTTTACATCCCCATTTTTCCCGATACGGAAATGTGGCATAAGGCGGAAAACGGCGAAATTCCGGAAGAAGATTTTTGGCAAAAACTGGCGGAATATTACCGAAAAAGCAGTGAAGAAGTATTGCAAACGCTTTTTGATGAAAAACAATTAAATCTGCCGTTAATCGAATTTTTAAAAAGCAAGAAAGGTCAGATGAAGTTTGGCTTTATTAATAACGGGTTAGATAAATTAATGGGAAAATTTATTAATGAATGGGATTTGAGATCCTTTTTTGATGTCATGATTAATTCAGCCAAGGAGCGTCTTTCCAAACCGGATCCGAAAATTTTTAATTTGGCCTGTGAAAGACTTAACTTGAGTCCTTCCGACTGTGTTTATATTGGCAGGAAAGAACATTATGTTGATACGGCCCGGAGTTTGGGGATGAGGGGCTTTGTTTATAATGATTTTGAAAATTTTAAAAGCCAGATACAGCAGTTGGGCTTACTCCTGTAAAATCATTGTCCTAAAATATTTATCTTTCCAGAAGTTTATTCCTTTAATATCAGCTTCAATAATTTCTCTTAACAGCGGTTCCAGTGAAACAAGCTGAATGTTGTCGGCAATGTTGATATTCCCGATTGGTTGACGGGAATCAGTGCCTAAAACAGTGGTAAAAAGAGGGTGTTTGATTCTGTTTTCCCAGCCATAGGTAAAAGCGCAATGAATTAAGCAAACCATAAGTGTTTTTGCCCCGTATCCCATTAAGGCTTCAGCAATGGCATACATGGTCGCCATGGTGGAAGCTTCATCGTCATAAATAATCCCGCATTTATTTTTAACTAAGGTTTTTTCCCTGTCGGAAAGTTCATAAAGAGTAACCGCTTGGCCGGAAACCCTGACTTTATCAAAAGAAACAGAAGAAATTTTTAAATATTTGCCTATACGGCAAGCGGCCAGGTTGCGTCCTTTATCCGGCCGTATAACAACCGTATTTTCCGGAATAATTTTCATTTTTTTTAATAATTCATCGGTCATTAATTTCCAGGGAGAAGTTGGCAGAAACGGAATGCCAAATTGAGCGGCGCAGGCCTGGGCGGCATAAGAGTGAGGTTCAACAACAATCATGCGGTCTATAAAAGGGGAAAGCCCGCCGATTTCGGCCCGGACGCTGGTGACGCTTGGTTCATATTCACCCCTACTGTTGACATTTTTATCTTCTCTGGTTGAACCAAGATAAGGACAGATTAAAGTAACAATTTTTGTTTTTAGAGTATTTTTGTAATGGTCGGCGACTTTTCTGACCCGGCTGAAATCTTTTTCGTTTAAAATTGAAGCGATAATATATACTGATTCTGCTTTAATTTCTTCGTTGTCTAAGAGTATTTTTAACTCGCCGTTTGGAAATTCCTGTTCAATGGTGGTGGCGATCGGATATTTACCCAGTGGACGGTGTTTGAGTGATTTATAAAGAACATGGGTGACATCATTGGGGTGCGGATTTAAGACCACAATCTGGCAGTTTTCTCTTTTTATCTGCCGGTTGACTTCATTATTTTTGGCCTGCCAGAATTGTTGGGAAAATTCATAAGTTAAACCGGGGGCATGGATAAAAAGATTTCTTCCTTCTTTATCTTTAATCGGTTTTTTGTCTTTAACAAAATCCAATTTTAATTTATTATTCACACTAAGGCGGTTATAAGCTTTAACGTGAGCTTTCAACCACTAAAGTGGTTATAATCTACTTATGGCAGAAAGTCAATTTATAAAAAAACTAATCGGTAGATCGGGGGTTGTTTTTGTTTTACTGGCTGAAATTCTTTTGGGGGTTGTCTTGAGTATTTTTTCTTTGTATGTCTTTGTTGAATTTACGGAAAATGCTTTAAGCGCAGAAGCAATGATTTATGATAATTTTATTTCTGATTTTGTTTATGGCCTTCGGACGCCTTTTATTACCGAAGTTATGATAATCATTTCAAAGTTTGGCGCGGGTTATGTTTTTTTTGCCTTTTCCTTGGTTGTTCTTTATTTAATCTGGAAAAAACATAAAAACGATGCTTTGTTTTTCTTTATTATTTTGTTAATGGGGCTGTTGCTTAATAATTTTCTTAAATTAGTTATTCAGCGGGAAAGACCGTTGATTTCCCCTTTAACACACGAGCTTACTTACAGCTTTCCTTCCGGACACGCCATGAACGGTTTTATTTTTTATGTCACTATTGCTTACTTTTTTTACCGTTTCACCAAGAAGAAAACATTGACGCTTTTGATCTCTGTCTTTTGTTTTTTAATGGTAATTTTAGTCGGTTTCAGCCGGATATATTTGGGTGTCCACTACCCAACCGATGTTTTGGCCGGCTATGTAATTGGCTTTTGGTGGTTTGTGACCGCGCTTCTTATTGAAAAGACCCTTATCTTTTTCAAGCTTTTAAAATTGAAAAAGATAAATAATTAATTTAAATAGGGAATTGACTTTTCCTCTAAACCCAAAAAAGGAGCGCAGAACCGGTCAACTTCTAGATTGTCCAAACCGGCAAACAGTTTTTTGATTGGCGGATTAAAAGCTTGTCCGCGGATTTCATTGCCTTTTTGGCCGATTGAAGCATCAACTAAAACAAAATCCGAAGGCCGGTAAAGATTTAAGTCAAAAATTGCTTTTTGAACGCCATATTTAAAGTGCAGCTCGCTTTTGTTCCACCAGTTTGGCATAAAATGTTTGATCAGTCCGCTGTTTAAATAAAGTCCGAAAAGATTTTTTGCCGCACAGGTCAGAATTCCTTCGTCGTGTTGTTTTAAAACCGGCAGATTAACAAAAAAACCCTCAAAAATTATACTGGGAAGCATAATTTTTTTTATTGCCCTTACGGATGAATTTTCTTTTTCAGTTCTTTCCTCGCGGTTTAAGTCAACTAATTTTACCTTGTATTTTTCCTTCAGGTATTCATACTTTAAATCCTTAAAAGCTGTTAAGGTGTCGCAGCCGCCCGAACCTTCGGCAACAATAATTTCAGCCCGTGAATTTTTTTGGCAGTATTTAATTACTTCTTCAACCAATTCTGCCGGTGTTGTACATGGCGGCGGCAGATTAGTGGTCAAATTCGGTTTAAGAATAATTTTTGCTTGATCCGAAAGTCTTTTTTTAAAAGCTGATTTTTCCAGAATTTCTGGAACAGATTTGGAAAATGAGATAAAATCAACACTAAAGACATTACTCATAGGTTAATATTAAAGGAAAAAAATGAAAAATCAAAATTTACTGGATCAGTTTTTTTTAAAGGATGATTTTATTGTTGACCAGCTGATATCCTCGGCTCGGATAACTAAAAAAGACAAAGTATTGGAGATTGGATCGGGCAGGGGGATTATTACCGAAAAACTGGTTAAAAAAGCCGGGTTGGTTATTGCGGTGGAAATTGACAAAAGTTTTGCCGAGGATTTAAAAAAAATCAAAGGAAACCTCAGGTTGATTTTTGCCAACGGACTTGATATTTTTGACGACAGTTTAAAATATCCGTATAAGTTTAATAAAATTGTCGCCAGCCTTCCTTCGTCAATCGTCGAGCCCTTGGTTTTACGGCTATTAAGATACAAATTTGAAGCAGCCTCAGTGTTGGTTCCTTTAAAATTCGTTGAAAAATTACAAACCGATGATCTTTTTACTGCTTATCTGGATACTGTCTTGGTGCTGAAAGTGGCAAAAACTTCTTTTTTCCCCCAGCCGAAAACAAGCTGGGCGTTGGTTAAAATAACCCCCAAGAGAAATTCTCTTGCCGAAGGCGACTTAAAAGGCTATTTTAAAAAGTATTTATTTGACCATCCAGATGCTAAGTTAAAAAATTCTGCCATGGAGGCAATCATTAAAATTTTTAAATCACAAGGCAAAAATATCACCAAAAACCAGGCCAGAGAATTGATCAGTAAATTAGAACTGCCTCCGGAGACGTTGGAAAATAATTTTAATAAGTTTGGCAAAAACGAGCTTCGGACGATTATTCTTAAAATGATTAGCGTCTTTTAAAACGAAAACCCCCTTTTTGCAAAAAGCTTAAAGGGGGTTAAGGGTCTATTAAGTTTGATTTATGCAGCACCGATTTTAAACATTTTTGTACCGCAGTCAGGACAAGTTCCTTTCATTGCAGGTTTGCCATTCTTCATGGTTACCTTTTCTGGGTTGCTTACTTCCTTTTTAGCGCGGCACTTTACACAGTACATTGTTGCCATAAGTTTCTTTTCACCTCCCTTCTTGTAATTGAGCAGAAACTATTTTTTTAAAGTAAAAAATACAAGGCTATTTCAAAGCTGATAGCCAGTATGGACAAGAGAAGAGTCTTTGTCAAGTCTTTTTTGATTAAGTGTACTGGATAGATATAGAGAGACTGGGATTGAGGGGGGGTAACCAATTGATTTTTTTGTGGCAAAGTTGAGACTGACGGCTCGTTAATCATCTCGGCCGATTGACGCGAAAAAAGAATTTGTTTTCTTAAATCGGAGATTATTTTTTCTTTTTTAGTCTTTTTAGCCATCGCCCATAGCTTACCACAAACCTTTTTATATTTCCAGCCTTTTTTGTTTAAATTTGCCTTGTTGACATAGCAGTTTATTGAACTTAAAATGAACTGAAGTGTTACTCAATTTTTCCGATATGCCTTCACTTGTTTTAACATTGGTTGTTTTTGCCTGGCTGGGAACGCTGACGGTTCTTTTAATTGGCGTTTTGAAAACCTTTAAACGGCTGACCAAGGGAGTCAGCGATAAAGATTTAAAAGTAATTTTGGACGAGGTTTTAAAGGAGATTGAGAAGGAAAAAGATGTTTCCTCTGAATTGGCAAAAAAACTGGAGGAACTGCGTCTTGACGGACGAAATCATGTTCAAAAAATCGGCTTCATCCGTTATAATCCCTTTTCTGAAACAGGCGGCAACCAGAGTTTTGTTTTGGTGGTTTTAGACGGGAAAGATTCGGGGGTGGTTATAACCAGCCTTCACAGCCGGGATTCAACCAGGGTTTTCGCCAAACCGGTAAAAGAAGGGAAAGAGGTTGGTTTTGAATTTTCCAAAGAAGAAATTCAAGCCATTGTTGATGCAAGAAAAAAAAGATAATATATTGTATACTTAAAACCATGAATAAAAAATTAAGTTTCTTTCTTTTGCTGATCGGCTTTTATTTATTGTCTACCGGTGTTTCTTTTGCCGTTTTTAAGTTTGCCAAAGGAAAGACTCCTGTTTTAGAATCTCCTCTTCCGGCCGGTGATTTGGGACAGGGCTCTCATTTTCCGGTTTTAACCGGACCAAAAGATCAAACTTGTCCTCTAAATGGAGCCATGTTTACTAAAACAGAAAAAGACCTTTGGTCAGCGCGAAGACCAATGGCGGTGATGATAGAAAACCATACCGACTCAAGACCGCAGTCGGGCTTGAGCAAGGCGGACGTGGTTTATGAAGCAGTGGCAGAAGGGGCAATTACCCGCTTTTTGGCTATTTTTTATTGCGCCGATGCCGCCTATGCGCTAAAGGATGATTATGATTTGGGTCCGGTTCGTTCTGCCAGAACTTATTATTTAGATTGGGCGTCTGAATATGCTGACTTTCCGCTTTATGTTCATGTCGGCGGCGCCGGCCAATGTAATGATCCGACTGTTGACCCCCGCGCCAAAGCTCTTTGCCAGATTGAAAAGTATGGTTGGAAGAACAAAGAAACTTGGAGCGATTTGGATCAATGGGCACTGGGGATTAAGGAATGCCGGAGAGAAGAAACACGAACTGGCCGTGAGGTAGCCACCGAACATCAAATGTACTGCAGCAGTTTTGCTCTTTGGGCTAAAGCAGAAGCCAGAAAATTAACCAATTTGAATTTTAAAGGCGTCTCTTGGGATAAAACTTTCCGTTCCTGGTTGTTTAAAGAGGACTCGCCTTCAGCCGGTTCTGTCTCGCCTGAATTTGACTTTTGGCGAGACTATAAAGCTTACGGGGTTAAATGGGAGTATGATAAACCAACCAATTCCTATAAAAGATACAACGGCGGAGAACCGCAGATTGATTTTAATACTCAAGCCCAGCTGACAGCTAAAAATGTGGTGATTCAATTTGCCGCTGAAAAGGGTCCGCTGGACGAGCATAAACATTTACTTTACGGGACAATTGATGCCGGTAAAGCCCTTATTTTCCAGGATGGCTTGGTCATTGAGGGTAAATGGAGCAAAAAGTCGAGAACCGACAGAACGCTGTTTTATAATGCGGCAGGAAAAGAAATTAAATTTAATCGCGGCCAAATCTGGATTGAAGTTCTGCCGACAGCCGGCAAGGTTACCTACTAAAAACTAAAATTCCCCTGCTGTACAGTGGGGGAAAGCCTGCCCCTAAAAAATGCTTGAAGATCTAGTTATTTCAAAAGTCCGGGTTAAACTGCTTGATATTTTCTTTTCAAACCCAACGGAAATTTATTATGTCAGAGGATTAACCAGAAAAACCAACGAGGAAATTAATGCGGTCAGAAGAGAGCTTTTTCATTTAGAAACTGCCGGAATTTTAAAAAAGGAACCGCGAGGTAACCGCCTTTATTACTGGTTGAATCTAAACTATCCTTTATTTGCTGAACTTTTGGCCATTGTTGCCAAGGAAACCGGGCTGGGGGAGCAGATTATCAAAAACCGCAACCGGTTGGGGAAAATTTCATTCTGTATTTTTGCCAGAAAACTGATTGAAAGGAAAGAGAGAAAAGAAGAAGAGGTTGATATTTTGATTGTTGGTGATGTAGTTATGGCAGAGCTTTCCGGCTTAATCCGTTCAGAGGAGGAAAAAAGAAGCAAGGAAATAAATTATACGGTAATGACGGAAGAAGAATTCAGTTTCCGCAAGAAGAGAAGAGATCCTTTTTTGTGGAGCATTTTAGAGTCAGGCAAGGTGTTGATTATCGGGGACGAGAACGAACTTTATAAAACAAATTAAACCAGATGACCCAGAAGGTGATTAGAACCGGAAATTCACTGGCGGTGACTATTCCTGCCGAATTTGTAAAATCGGTTGGGGTAAGAGCCTCGGACAATGTAAAAGTTGAATTGAAAAAAGATAAAGGTGTGATAACTTATCATTTTTTAGGAGCTAAACAATTACCATTGATATGAAAAAAAAGAAATATCTTCTTTGGTTTATAATTCTAACCACCCTTTTGTCACTTTTTATTGACTTGCCTGCTGGATTGGGTCTGGATAATTTTACCTTAGGATCATTTACCATAAAACGGCCGGTTGAATTAAAAAAAGGCTTGGATTTGCAGGGCGGCTCCCATTTGGTTTTTAGTGCGGATATGACCGGCTTGGAAGATAAAGACAAAGACAGTGCCCTTGCCGCCTCGCAGAGTAACATTGAGAAAAGAGTTAATTATTTTGGCGTTAGCGAAGCAATGGTCCAAACTTCTAAATCGGATAACGACTATCGGTTAATTGTGGAAATGCCGGGGGTTAAAGACGTCAACCAGGCAATTGATTTAATCGGCAAAACCGCTCTCTTGGAATTCAGGGAAGAAAACCCGGATCAAAAACAGGCTTCCGAGAGCGGAGAGTTTTTTCTGAAAACAACTTTAACCGGCAAAGATTTAAAACGCTCTTTTGTTGATTTTGACCAGAATACCGGATCCCCGGTTGTCGGGCTGGAATTTAATGCGGACGGGGCAAAGAAATTTGGGGAAATCACCACCAAAAATGTAGGGAAGATGGTGGCGATTTATCTTGACGGCGAGCCGGTTTCAATTCCCCGGGTTGACGAGCCGATTACCGGCGGCAATGCGATTATCCGCGGATCATTTGATTTAAATGAAGCAAAAAAACTTTCCGTTCAGCTTAATGCCGGTGCTTTGCCGGTGCCGATAAAAATAATTGAACAAAGAAATGTCGGCGCGACCATGGGAGATGAATCAGTGCAGAAAAGCATTAGAGCCGGGTTAATTGGTTTGGGGATGGTGATTGCTTTTATGGCCGCTTATTACGGGAAATTGGGGATTCTGGCGGATATTGCCTTGGTGAATTATGGTTTAATCACGCTGGCTTTGTATAAAATAATTCCGGTTACCTTGACTCTGCCGGGGATTGCCGGATTTTTACTTTCGGTCGGTATGGCGGTAGACGCCAATATTTTGATTTTTGAAAGAATGAAAGAAGAACGCCGGG
>Ga0210057_1002709_pt1 | contig 25121 bp, 27 predicted proteins | sample CryGeyCG2114_010_2_FD_183968 | JGI IMG/M metagenome (GOLD analysis project Ga0210057, IMG submission 183968) | Groundwater microbial communities from aquifer - Crystal Geyser CG10_big_fil_rev_8/21/14_0.10 (SPAdes) (version 2) | ecosystem: Environmental > Aquatic > Deep subsurface > Groundwater ...
CAAACTTCAAAAGATAATTGAATTACTTGAACTTGATACAAATATAACCTCTGAACTTGAACAAAAACCATTGATTGTAAAATCATCACTTCAATTGGTAAACAAAGGAATTTTATATTTTGGTGGGAGAATGGGCTTTACTAGAGGATTAGTAGATGAATTACAAAAACTCAAAAAAATATCTCAGCATCAATTAGAATCAACATCATTAGGAATTTTGTTTGATAAAGAAAAATCTGAAAACCAAGAAAACAAAAAAGATCTTCTAGAGATATTCCATCTAAATGAATCACAAGAGAAAGCAGTTAAAAATGCTTTTTTAAGCAATATTAGCGTAATTACTGGACCACCCGGCACAGGAAAATCCCAAGTAGTTCTTAATATTATTGCCAATGCAGTCTGGAATAATAAAACTGTCTTATTTGCAAGTAAGAATAATAGAGCGGTAGATGTAGTAAATGAGAAACTTAAAACAATTTTATCTAAAGATTTAATTGTAAGAATGGGCTCTAGTAAACACAGAAAAAACGCTAAATTACAAATTCACAAACTCTTTCAAAACAAAAATTCATTAAAAATATCTTCTAATTTTGAAAATAATACTGAGAAAATTAAAAGTATCAACAAAGAAACTAACTCCATTAAAGATCAGTTAGAAGCTATGTCTAAAACTAATGAAAAAATTGAAGAACTGCAAAATCAAATCGACCGTTTCGCAAAAGACGTTCCTGAAAAACTTTATAATCAATGTAAAGAAGATAAATTTGAAGAAATTGCTAAGTTTAAATTAGAAAGCGACATTAAAAACAATTTTGAGAATATAACTTTACTCAAAAAAGTAATTAAAGTAGTTTTACCTTCTTTTTACCAAAAAAAAGAGCAAGCAATTTTCCAAAAATATTATAGTAGTTTAAGTGATAATTTTAGAGAGTATTTAGACAAAAACGTTAAACTTAATACTAAAGAAATAAAAAAATTTCTAAAATTAATTTTTCTATTTAAACAAATATCTCTTGTCAGAAAAGAAATAGATACTTTAAAACAGAAATTAGCAAAATCAGATTCTATCTACACCCTACAATCTAAAATAACCAAATTCCAAGAAGAAAGAATAAAACTATCTAGGAATATATTTGAAAATTATTGGTTCAATAAAATAAAGAAAACCTCTCTTCAGGATGAAAACCATGTTTCCAGATATATTGATGCTTCAGAAAAATTAGAAAGGTACATTAAAGATTATTCTTTATGGAAACAGTTGGTAGGAGAACAAGAAAGTGAAATTAAAAAATTATTATCTTTCCTTCCAATTTGGGTTGTAACTAATTTATCAGCAAAAAATAGCCTTCCACTAAAAGAAAATCTTTTTGATTTATTAATTATTGATGAAGCCTCACAATGTGATATAGCCTCTGCATTACCTTTGTTCTATAGAGCAAAACAAGTAGTAATTATTGGTGATCCAAAACAATTAAAGCATATTTCATTACTTAGAGAGACAGAAGATAAGAAAGTTGCTTCAGAAAATAAAATATATGAATTGTATTTAGATTACGCTTATAGTAAAAATTCTCTTTATGACATTACAGAAAGAATAATTAAAAGTAAAAATAAAACACCAATATTATTAAATCAACATTATCGTTCTTATAGAGATATCATTAACTTTTCAAATGAATATTTTTATGAGAAAAAATTAAACATAATGACTGATGAAAGTAAATTAATTCCTAATAACGTCCATCCGAGAGGTGTAAAGTGGGTTGATGTTCAGGGCAAAACTAGCCAAACTAAAAGCCCATTCAACAAAGAGGAAGCAATAGAAATAATAAAGATTCTAAAAAAATTTCAGGAATTAAAATTGAAAAAAATTTCTTTTGGCATTGTAACTTTGTTTAGGGCTCAAATGGAATTAATTGCCGATATGATTAAAAGAACTAAAGAATTAAATGATTTGAATATTACAGTAGGAACTACCCATAGATTTCAGGGGGATGAAAAAGACGTAATTATCTTCTCACCAGCCATATCACAAGGTATAAAACAAACAACTCTTAACTGGATCCTCACAACTACTCAATTACTGAACGTTGCTATTACAAGAGCAAGAAGTGTTCTCATGATTGTAGGCAATAAGAAAAAATGTAATGAGGCAGGAGGTTTTCTTAAAAGTTTATTAGAACATGCTGAATCTAAAAAACAGTTAGATGTTGATTTTGATTCTCCTATTGAGGAAAAATTATTCCAACAACTAATTAAAGAAAAAATTAAAGTTCTCCCCCAATATGAAACTAAAATAAGAGGTAAAAAACTTTATCGACTTGATTTTGCTTTGTTCATAAATGACAACAAATATGATATTGAAATTGATGGTGATAAAGCCCATTCTCAAAAAATTGAATCTGATATTTTAAGAGATATTCACCTAAGAATTGATGGATGGAAAATCAGAAGATTTCAAGCTAATGAAATTAATAACAATATTAAAAGAGTTATAGAAGAAATTAAAAGACTTTGTTAATGAGAAAGGCCTTATTCTTAACTATTGATATATACAACATAAAGCAAACACAATCAACATTAAATCACACTTGCCTCAGCTAAACAAAACTATTTATTAGTCTTAAACCAACTAAAGCTTAACAAAGAAAGCCGCCATAACTTCTAAAAAACAGTAAATTCTTTAACAATTCTCTAGAAAAAGTTATTAAGCATAGTTAGTTTCTCTCAATCTATGGATAGAAAAGAGATAATAGATTACTATTCCAGAAAAGATGTTCAGGAAGCAATATTAGGCTGCTCCAAGGACAGGGAAGTGGGTGTCATGTTAGGCAGCATTTTCGGAAAAAGGCCTGATGTTTTAGAGTATCCTGGAGATGTAGGGCGTTTAGGCAGGCAAGGTGCTACTTCTTTCCATGTATCTGAAGAACGCTGGGAAGATGCATTAATCCTAAAACCTGGAATGACCAAAAAAGAACTTGATGCCAACAGGAAAGGCTGGGATTTATTAATAGATATTGACACTGCCTACTGGTATGGTGCAACGCAAGCTGCTTATTTTATAATTGAAGCTTTAAAATATCATGATATTAAGAATTACTCAATAAAATTCAGTGTTACAGGAAATACCCCTATATTAATTCAAAACAAGGGAGAAACCAAGTTAATGCCAATAAAAGAAGCAATAAAACTTTTCAAATCTAAAGAAAAAATTAGTTGTTTATCCATAGATAAAAACCATAAACTAACATTTTCCAAAATCTATGATTATACTATGCATAGGGATCAAATTTTCCATCTTTACCATAAATTAAGTAAAATCCCTTTAGAAGTTACAAAACACCATTCAGTTTTTTGTTGGGAAAAATCTTTAATTAAAGAAAAAAAAGTAAGTGAATTAAAAAAAGGCGATTTTTTGATCAGCTTTGAAACTTCTTCTAATCCTTTTAATAAAAAAATAAAAGAAATTAATTTTACATATGAATTTAAGAAAAAGAAGATAAAAGAAAAAATCAAAATAACACCTGAATTTTTAAGATTAATAGGATATTATCTTGCTGAAGGACATAATACAAAATCAATAAATCAATTAGGATTCTCATTTAATATAAAAGAAAAAGATTATATTGAAGATTGTAAAAAATTAATAAGACACTTAGATAAAAATGTAAATATATGTGAAAGAAACCCAAATAAAGGCACATTACAAATATTAGCCCATAGCAAAAGATTATCTTCTTTATTTCAACAACTTTGTAAAGATAAAAAAGAAAAACATGTTCCTAATTTTATTTGGAAATTAGGTAAAAAAGAATTTTTAGAGTTATTAACAGGATATATTAGGGGAGACGGCTATAAATTAGGAGAATACCATATTGCCATAAAATCTGTATGTAGACAATTAATAACAGAAGTTCTTTGGTTATGTAAACTCAATGGTATGTCTTGCAGGATTTATACTGAAAAGAATAAGCCTCATAAATTACCACAAGGTATAATGTTTAAAGGTTCATATTGCTATAGATTAGACATTCCCAGATCAGAATTAAATCCTGAATTTTTTAGAAAAAGAAACAAATTTTCTCCCTATCCAGGAAGCAAGATTTATCCAACAGATGGATTAAAAGAAATTTATAAACAATGTAAACCTAAGAAATTCTTAACTCATAGAAATGAGCATATTACTTTAAAGAAAAAAAGAGCAAATGCAGAAAGAATTAAAAAAGTAATTGAATGGTTTGAAAAATACTGTTCAATTAAATTAAATTCAAAATCTAAAGAAATATTATCTAATTATAAAAAAATTATAAAAAGTGATATTAATGTTATCCCAGTTACTAAAATTATCCCGAAAAAGAGAAAATTAGTCTATGATGTTTCTGTAGAAAAAACAGAAAGTTTTTTTGGGAATAATTATCCATTACTATTACATAACTCAGGTAATAAAGGATTCCATATCGGCGTGCCTTTTGAAACATTTCCTGATGAAGTTCATGGCATAAAAACAAAAGACTTGTTTCCAGATAGCTTAAGAGTTATTGCTGCTTATATTCAAGATTTTATCAAAGATTATTTAGCTGCTAAATTATTAGAAAAAGATAGCATAAGTGAAATAGCCAAAATTTGTAATAAAACTGTTGAAGAATTAAAAAAGGATGATTTGTTTGATCCGTTTACTGTAATTGAAATTGATACTGTGTTAATTTCTAACAGGCACTTGTTCAGGGCGCCCTATTCTTTGCACGAAAAAAGCGGCCTGGTTTCATTGCCAATAAATCCCGAAGACTTGCTTACATTTGAAAAAGAAATGGCTAATCCTAAAAAAATTAAGACAGATATTAAATTTTTAGATGCTTCCAAAGTTATAGATGATGAAGCTAGAAGTTTGGTAATACAAGCTTTTGACTGGTATTCTAGAAAAAATAGAAGCTTTGCTGAACAAGTTGTTAAAAAACAAGTCAAGGAAGTTGAACTGCCTAAGATTGCATTGCAAGAAGAAACTTTTCCACCTTGTATTAAAAAGATTTTAGAAGGTAAAATGGAAGATGGTAAAAAAAGAGCTTTATTTGTCTTGATTAAATTCTTAAGACATATGGGTTGGAGTTGGGAAGCTCTAGAAAATAGGATTAGAGAGTGGAATGAGAGCAATTTAGAGCCTTTAAGAGAGAATTATGTGATGGGACAGATAAATTATGCTAGGCGTAACAAAAGCAATGCCATGGCGCCTAATTGTAGTAATGTTAGTTACTATAAAGATTTAGGAATATGTTTTAAAATGCCATTATGTGATAAAATAAAGAACCCTGTAAATTTTGCTAAAATTCGTGCCAAAAATAATAAGAATATTATTAAAAAAACTAAAGGAACTTCTTAATTTTTTCTAATTCTCTTGCTATACGCTGTTCTTCAGACTCTAATTCTTTAATAGCTTTATCTCGTTTCTTTCTTCTTTTTGCTTCTTCTTTGGCTCTTTCGCGTTTCTCTTCTATTTCTTTTAGTATTTTGTTCTTATCTCTTGCAGTAACTCTTGTAATATAATTTTTAACTTCAGTAGGATTTGGTATGTTCAAATGTTCTAAAGATTCCATCAATCTTCTTCTTTCAGCATCTAAAGTATTTTCTTCTTTTTCAACTTCTTTTTTTGCAACTGTTTCTTCAACTTCTAATTTTAAACGCTTTTCTGCTTCACGCTCTTTTTTTCTATTTTCTCTTGCTTGTACTCTTAACTCTTCAGATCTTACTTTTTCTTTAACTATTTCAATGTCACCAAAATATTTTAAAATTTTATCATAAATTTTTTCCCTATCTTCTGGTTCTAAACTTGCAAAATAAATTCTAATTTCATCATAAACTTTTTCTGCAGCTTGAACATTGTTTTCTCTTAAATATTTTCTCCCATCATTAATATCTTGATGAATCTTTGAAAGATAATCAACTTTTTGTAATTTAGGTTGTTGTATTAACTTGTCTAACTCTGCTATTACTTGTTGTTCTTCTTGAGGAACATTTTCTACATTTAATTCAGCTTGCTTTTTAACAAGCATTTGTTTTTCTATTTTTTGTTTTATTTTTTCTTCTTTAACTCTTAATCTTTTAGAAGGTTGTTCTCTATGAAATACATTTACTAATTTCTTAAATAAAGGTTCCATTGAAGGTAATGGTTTTGAAAGTTTAACTTTTATTGGATGGGGAGCTTTAATTTCTTTAACTTTTGGTTCTTTTGGAGGTTCTGGCATTACTTTAGAAATTTTCTTTATAGGTATTTGCTCTTTTTTGAAAATTTTAGTAAATTTATGACTAAATGAATCTTTAACTTCTTTAGATTTCTTAATTTCAACTTTCTTTTGCTTAACTTTAGGAATTTTTACAGGTTTAGGTTTTTTCTTAAATAACGATTTCAAGAAGGATTCTTTATATTCAATCGGAGCTTGTGGTAATTTAATTTTTAGTTTTTTACCTTTTATAGGTATTTGTACTGGTTTTTCTTTAGGAGCTAAAAATCTTTTTAATTTTAATAAAAATGGCTCTTTTTTAGGAGCAGATTTTAATTTTTCTAATTTTTTAGCAAAATATTCTAATTCTTTCTTACTCTTTTTTGAATAAACAGTGGAAAACAATGATTTGTTAATTCTATTATAAAAATCTATCAATTGAGGATAAACTAAAGATTTTTCTCTAGGAGATAATTGCACATAAAGTTTTAACATCTTATTATATTGTCTTTTTATAGAACGAATATTTTTACTCAAAACTTTACTTTCTTCCTCTAATAACCCTTCAATTTCAGTTTTTTTACTTTCTTGTTTTAAAAAGTTAATATAACCTTTAATATTACCCAATATTTTTTTATCTTGAGTAACTATTTTTTCCATGGCAGTTGTTTTCTCTTCACCTGATTTCCAACCGGCCTTTACATAGTGTCTTACTATTTGTTTAAATTCATCAATTAATGCTGTAAGTTCTTTTTTTGTTAAAGGTTTACCACTATATTTTAATTCAGCTAATTTTTGCGTAAATTCTACTAAACCTTTTTTCTTTTTTTCTAAAACTTCTTGAAGTTCTGTTTCGGTAAATTCGTGTTGTAAATTTAATAATATTGCAAAAAAAGATTTTATTACTTCTGCTAAATTTTTAAAAACTAAATCTTCTTTTGTTTTAGGTAATTGGGTTTCAATCAATGTAACTTTTTCTAAGAAAGGAGTTAAATCTTTTTTCTTGGGTGCTTGTTTCTTTTCTTCTTTTTCTTTGACTTTTTCTTGATCTCTTTGAATTAATAACCTTCTTTGGGCTTCTGCAGCTTTTAATCTTTTTTCTCTTAATTCTGATAATTTTGTACTTATTTTTTCAAAACCAATTAAAGCTAAAAATTTTCCAATTGATCTTCCTATATTAAAAACAACTAAAGCAATATTGTGGATATTTCTTGTAAACCATATAATTAGTATAATTATCCATATTAAAATTATTAAAACAAATGGGATAAAAATGATTAAAGGGTAAGATTTTCCTGCAATTATAATATCTTGTGCCGCTACTAATTGAGATAATAAAGTTAACAGCAATGTAATTAGTAAAAACCCTCTTTTTCGCATTATTAAAAAGTGCATTTATTAATATAAAAAGCTTACTAGCTTAAAGAATTTCTTGATAAAGCTTAACTATATCTGTTTTAATACTTTTATCATAGGTATAAAGAATTAACCCAATATTGCTTTGAAAACTATTGTATATTCATTATATTTTAGTTTAAGATAGATGGTGGCTTAAAATTCCGTTTTCTAATTCTATTGTTAACATAGGATTGAAAGAGTTATAGTAATTTCTAAGCTTTTCTTAAGGCAAAGTATTTTAAGATTGAAATTAAAGTAAAATTATGAAAAAGATATTATTAGCCATAGTATTAGTTATTTTAGATCAATTAAGCAAATTTTTAATTACAGGTAAAAGTATAGAAATTTTTAAATTTTTTTCTTTAAAGTATGTTACAAATACTGGTGCTGCTTTTAGTTTGTTTCAAAGATTTAACTTAATTTTAATTTTAATTTCTTTAATAGTTATAATATATCTTTTCTTGCAATTAAAAAAAGAAAATAATAAGATAAGAATTTGGAGCTTTATTTTTATTATAGCTGGTGCTTTAGGTAACTTAATAGACAGAGTTGTTTTTGGTTATGTAAGGGATTTTATTTTGATTTGGGTTTGGCCAACTTTTAACTTAGCTGATTCTTTTATAACAATTGGAGCGTTATTATTGTTATTTAGTTTATTTAAAAAAAATTAAAAATCTTCTGAATCTTCTTGACTTTGATAAGCTATAAGATCTTCTGTTGTTAACATTTTTTTGTTTTTCAATTTATCTTTAACTTCTTCAGCTTTTTCTTTTAATTGCTCTTCAATCTTTTTTTGTCTCTCTTTAGATTTTTTCTTTTTCTCAGATCTTTCTCTATCTTTAACTTTCTTTTTCTTTTTGTTAACATCCATTAATTGAGAATTAAGTTCTGAGAAATCTTGTTTAAATTTAATAAAATTTTCAAAAGCTTTTGCTTGATTTTTCTTTAATTTACCTATTTCTCTTGAAAGTTTTATGAACTCATCATAATATTTTTTATTTTCAGTAGCATATTCTCTTACTTTATTATGGAATTCATCACTTTTCTTTTTAGCTTCTGTAATCTTTTCAGAAAGAGCATTTATTTCTTTTTGAACATCAGAAATATCAGCTGAAGATCCAAGTTGTTTTTTTAATTGGTTAATCTCTTTCATTAATTTCTTTTCTTTTGAAAATGTAAGGGCTTGAGTTTCCATGGAAAGTTCTAATCTTTCAATATTTCTCTTAATTTCTTGAGGATTACCCTTAAACTTACTTTTAGATAATTTTGAATCTTTTTGTTGATTTAATTCTTTAATTTCTTTAATTAATTTTTTAACTTCATCGTTATATTTATCTCTTTTTTTCTTAAATTCAGAAATCTTTTTTGTTAATTCATCATTCTTGGATTTGGTTTCTTTAATTCTTTTAATAACTTCAGCTATTTTTTTCTTTAATTCTTCTTTCTTTTCAAACCAAGATTCTTTTTTATTATTTAAACTATCTAAATCTTCTTTCAGCTCTTTAGCATCCTTCCTAACTTCTTCTATTTTTTCTTTAGGAGCTTCTTCAGCTTTAACTTCTTGAGTTTCAGCTTCTTTAACCTCAGGCTCTTCTAATTTAATCTCTACTTCATTCTTCACTTCAAAAGCTTCAGGTTTCTCTGTTTGCTCCTCTTGTTTTTGTTCTTCTGTCATTTAAGGGTTCACCTTGTGTCTAAATTTAAATAAAAAAGGCTTATAGCCGCTTGCGGCTTAGCCAAATAGAGCACCTAATCCTGCTGCAGAGTCTTTCTTCTCTTCTTCTTTAGGTTCTTCTTTCTTTGCTTCTGCTGGTGCTGTTGCGCCTGCTGGTGTTGCTGCTACTGGAGCTACTACTGTTGCATCTTTAATAGCTGCATCAATATCTACACCATCTAATGCTGCAACCAAAGCTTTAACTCTACCTTCGTCAACTTGAACTCCGGCTGCCTCTAAAACTTTTTTAACAGCATCTGCAGTTACTTCTTTGCCAGCTTTGTGCAATAACATACCTGCGTATACATATTCCATTTTTTCCTCCTATAATTTGGCTTTACTTTTTAATGCCGCGACTTGAGATTCAGCTTTTGCAAGCATCTTCCCAACATTGTCACTTGTCATTATGTCTTGTGAATCAACCAAAGCCAAAGATTCTCTTTGTGCTTTAGATAATAACGGGTTGATTGTATCTTTTGTTACATAACCAATGTGCATTGCTAGTGCAATAGACTGAGCACTTAATGCTTTAATGTTTGCAATATATTCTTTCTCATCTACTGCTAACACTTTCTTGGTCATAATTGAACCATCTTCTAAAATTGCAATTAAGTTTAAGCTTATTTCCATAGGCTCAATACCCATCTTTGCTAATAAAGCTGCTGCTTTTTCGTCAATAATTTCTCCTTCTTTAGCAACAACTTTTGCTGATTTGATTGCAACTTTACCATCTTCAATAGCAGTCTTAATTCCTAATGCACCAAGCTCACTAATAATTGGACCTGGTGGAAATGGAGTTGGACCTGGTTCTAATACTAAATCATTAGGCGCTTCTTGGCCAGGCTTAGCAGGTGCCATAGACTTACTTTTTTGTATTAATTTATATAATTTGAATGGATCTTCTTTAGTAAAAATTAAAGCCGGCATACCTTTTAAATAATCTAATAATTTTTCTAAACCTGGGATGTCTTTCTTAACTTCTTCAATAGCTATCTTAATTAATCTAGCTTTTGTTAATCTTACTAATGCTTTTCCTCTCAAACCTTTCCTTATTTTTTGAAATTGTGCAGAAGGTAAATTTTCAACATTAACTAACCCAACAATAGGATATTCTTTTAGAAGTTTTATTATTTCTTTAACTTCTTTTTTCTTAAATTCCGCTATATGAGGTTTATGATTCATTTTGTACCTCCTATAACAACTGGAGAGCCCATTGTCATTTTCACCAGTATTGATTTCACATTATTTTCATGTTGAGGTAGCTTTGCTAAAACTGTGCTATATACAAATTCAATATTTTTAGACAATTGTTCGTCTGTCATAACTTCATCACCAACAGCACATTTAACAATTGTATCATTTTTAGTAGCTACTTTAATTGTATTTTTTAATTTTCCAACAATAGCTTTTAAGTCAGCCTTTGGAGGAATAATACATCCTGCTTTAGGATTAGGCATCTTTCCTTTTGGACCCAAAATCTTACCAAATGAAGTAGCAACTTCAGGCATTAAGTGTGGTTGTGTTATGAAAAATGCACATTCTTTTGTAATTTTTCTTAACTTTGCCTTATTTTTTGCTAAAATTTTAAATTCACTATTTAGAATAACATGTTCACAGTGTTTCTTGGCTTCAGTAGCCAATTCTTCATCAACTAATGCACAAATTTTAAGTTGTTTAGCCCTAGGATTTGGTAATTGTAAAAATAAATCTACTTTTTCCTCAGGTTTCTTTAAATCAATTTGTTTAAGATTAAGAATTAAGTCTACTGTTTGTGTGAATTTTCTTTTCTTGGATTCTTTTCTTATGTTGCTTAAAGCATCTAATACTTGCTTTGTTTCCATTGTGACCTCCTACCCTAGGTAGTTTAGCGGTTTAATATGACTGAATATTGGTGGATTTAAGGGATTTATAAAGGTTTCTGTTTAAATTTTGAAAGATTTATATATTATTTAATTATAGTTTATTCAGGAGATATTAAATGAAATTTAGTGAATATTTAATAGAAGATTTGAAAAAAGAGGCTTTAGATGCTTATCAAGAACTATCCAGAATACCTGAAAAATTTCAATTAAAACAAAAAAAAATTCTTGAGCTTGAAGAATTATCTGATTATAAACCTTGGTTAAATATTTTTTCTGATATTGATGATGCAATAACTGCTTCAAATTTATGTGGAGGGTTTTATCATCCTGTAAAAGAATTAGTAGAAAAAGGAGTATTGGATTTTGATACTGATGACAAATTAGAAGATATTGTTAAATTATTATAAGAAAAGCTTATAAAATCAAGGTAAATAGCATTATTATGAATGTTAGTACTAATTTAGAAATGATTGCTAATGAAGTTTTAGATGTTAAAATTAAAAATCCTACTTCTTGGACATATAATAAACAATATTTTGCTACAATCCATGAATTAACTAAAACAGATGAAGAAAGACAATTATATAAAGAATATTTAGAAGATTGTATCATTTGTTTTTCTAAACATGATAAGTTTTTAGAAAAAAAATTTACTGAAGTAACTCCTTTAAAACATTATATTGGAACTTCTAAATTAATGAATGGAGCTATTTTAGGGATCCTTGGTTTTTTTCCAGGAGCTTATGTTGGAGCCGAATTAGGAGACCATATTTTTTCTGGTTTTCTTGTTGGAATAACTATGGGAGCGATTCTTGGAGTAATAAAAGGTAAAAAATCTGGCAAAAATCAATATAAAAAAGAATTCTTAAAACAAATAGAACCATTAAAAGAAGATTATACTAAAAAATTAGACTTATAAAAATGAAAAAAAATTATAAATGGCTTGGGAATAGTTTGCTTATAAGTTATCTAGGATATCTTTGTACCGGAGGAATTTATAGAGGCATAAATGAAAGTTTAAGTGCTAAAGACATAGAAGGGTATTATAATAAAGATCCAGCGATTATTAGTAAAGAAATTTATACTGAAAAACCAACATTAGATTTTATTTTGCAAAATAAAGAAAAAGAAAATAAGACCAATATTACTTTAAATGTTATTGTACATGAACATGTAAAAGCTTTTTTTGATAATAAAAATAATCAAAATGATGATGCTTTATGGGTTAGAAAAGTTATTAATACTATGGAAGGTTTAGAAATATATGAAAAAAGAAACTTTAATTTTGTTATAAAACACACTTATGTTAAAAATTTTGAATATGGATGTTTTAATTATTATGAAGAAAGAGAATTTTTTAAATTACTTAAACAAGAAAGAGATAAATTAGAAAAAGCAGATTTAAATTTATTTTTTATGCCAGAAGGAGTAATTGCACCATTTACTTCTTCTAATGGTGTTGCTCTTTTGAATGGAGATATAGGTACTATCTTCCTAACTAAATCAGACAGATATAATCAAAAAATTATTGCTCATGAAATGGGTCATCTTTTGGGATTAGAACATCCTGAATTTCATGATAGGAATATTAATTTTGAAGATATTTTAAATGAAAAAAAACCTAAAAAAATACAAAAAATGATGGAAATAATAAAAAGAGATTTCTTTATGTTTTTTATTGATCCTTTTCACTTTTATCCAGAAAACGTAATGAAATATGGTAAACACCCTAGTTTTGATGTAGTTGAAGAAGATGAGCCAATATTAGAAAAAGCTAGAAAAAAGTTTAAAAAATAAAGTCCGAATTCTTAATTAAAACAATAGATTTAACACAATTGATAAAATATATAAACTACTTCAACATATTAACTGCATCAAAAAACTTGTTAATACAAGGAGACCCAACTGAAGGCATAAGTCCTTATTAAAAAAAAAGAATTCTAAGAGGGTAGTTTATATGGAAAAAAACAATATTATTTCTGGCAAGGTTAAAGAGCTTAAAAAGAAAATATCTTTAATTGAATGGGATTTAGAAAACATTAAAGATAGTAATCTTAAAATTTGGAAAATGCAAGAGCTAGAATCATTAAAAGAAAAGCTCAATCCTAATTTTTTTGAAAAAAAGGAGGTGGCTAGAGGTGCCTGTTAAAAAGAAAAAAACTGCTAAACCAGCTAAAAATAAAGTTGCTAAACCAGTAACTAAGAAAAAAGCTAAAAAGAAATAAGGAGGATAAAAAATGGTAGAAGAAGAATTTTATGACGAAGAATATGATGACGAAGATGATTTCGAAGATGAAGACGACGAAGATGACGAAGATGATTTTGAAGATGAAGAATAAAATTTAAATTAAAACCAAAAAACTTTTTTTTATTTTCCTTTTCTATGTGGTTTAAAAACCTTGCGCAATTTATTTGTTCTTTTATTAAATAAATTAAATTCAGTAGAAAATCTTACATCTTCAATTGAATAAACTAAATAAGGATTATATTTTTCAATCAATTCTAAAATCTTAGAGATAGTTTGTCTTTTAGTAATTATAGAAATTAATTTGACTTTACCTTTATTATCTTCTGCATTTAAATTTAAAACAGGGTAATTTGATTTTCTAAGTTTATTAATTAATTTTAAAGCATCATTTCTTACATGAATTCTTAATAATACTTTTCCAACGGATATTCTTTCTTCCAACCAAATTCCAATATAAGTTCCAGTTGCAAAACCTGCAGCATAAGCTAAAAATGTATAAACATTAGATAAATTTGCCATAATTTGTCTTATAGCAGCTAACCAAATTAACACTTCGAAAAATCCTAAAATTGGTGCCCAATGTTTAAATCCACGAGAAATAAATATAACTCTTATTGTACCCATACTAACATCTAAAATTCTGGCAAAAAATATTAATAAAGGGATTATAATAAATGTATAAGAATCCGAATTTAAAAAAGCTACAACTCCCATAAGATTTATAATTATTTTTTAGGCTTATAAATTTATCCAAACTAAAATTCATATTTAATTAGAATATTAAAGAAATAATAACATAACTTTTATAAGATATTACTGTTTCTTTTTCCAATCAAATGAAAAGTTATTTTGTTGATGCTTGCTTGGAAAAGAGAATAAAAAGAGATTTCCCAGATTTTGAGATTAAAGTAGACAAAAATTTACACATTGAAGAAAAAGCCATAAATCAATTTCTAGCTGAAAAAAAAACTATTTTTGTAAGATATAAGAAAGATTTGATTTATATTCCGGCTGCAAAATGGATTCCTTATTTTGTAATTAATAATGAAAAACAAAAAAATAAATATCTAGCTTTAATTGAAATCACAAAAATAACTATTAAAAGATTTAATCAGTTAAATTTAGAAGATGCAATAAAAGATGGTTTACATAATAAGGAAGAATTAATAAAGGTTATTGAAAGTAGATATGGAAAAATGGAAGATAAAGAATTAATCTCTCTTTACCATCTTAAAAAAATTATTTAAGCATCTAATAAATCCGATAATTCTTTTTCTTTTGTATCTAATTTCTTTTTAGATTCTCTGGCATCTAATTTATAACATAAAGTAGCTGGAATTCCAAAAAATAAACTAGCATAGATAGATGCTGTTGCAAACTTCCCCATTATTGACATTATCTGTTTTTGCAAAGGTTCTAAATCTTCAATATTTACTCCCAACTTATAACTCAATAAGGTTCTAAACCCTAAATAACCTAATCCTAAAACTCCTAATTGGATAGGAATTGAAAATAAATTTTTATATTTAACATCTCTTTCATACTCTTTTCTTAATTGTTTTATTTCTTTTTTTATTTGATTATAATTTTCTTTCATTTTAAGCCTCTGTATATAATTTTGCAAACATATATCCTAAAAAGTATCCTACTCCAGATAATATTACTGTTTTAATTCCTGACTTTGCACCACTAGATAATTTAGTCATTTCTGAAATTTTCTTTTCTTTTTTTTCTAAATGTTTAATAGTTAAATCATAAATTTCTTCAGGTATAGAATCTTTAAATGATGCTAATTCATTTCTTTTATTGTTAAGTTTTGCTTCAAGATCTTTTTTCTTTTGAGGCGTTTCTATAATTCCAAGTAATGTTGAACCAACTGTTGGTCCTAATAAACAAATTGGAATAGTTATATCAGTTACAGCCTCAGGCAAATAAGCTTCTACTCCTGAAGATTTTACAGTACCAGCCACAAAACCTGCAGTAATAGGAATTACATTATATATGATAAATTTGTTAAACTTATTCATCTTCATATCTCCTATCTAATTCTTCTCGCCTATATTTATCATATAATTCAACTAATGTCTTTTCTCCAAAAAATTCATCCAATATAGACCCCAAGGCATAACCTGCAAAACCTGTTGCCATAGGAACAATCAAAGTTCCATTTACAACTACTTCTTTTACAATATTCAAATAAAGAGAATCGCTAGAATTATAAATAAACATTGATGGAGCTAATGCACCAACTAAAGCACTAATTCTTCTAGAAGAATTCAATTCTAATGTTAGAATATCTCCTAAACCTTTGCCACTTTTAGCTAAAGTAGGTGTATATTTATTACCCTTATCTTTAACCAAATTATTTAGTTTTTTTCTTAAATTTACCATTTTACTAAGAAATTTGACTAAATCCATCTTTATAAATATTTCTATATTTATCACTAAAATAAGGTAAAAATTATAAATTATAGCAAAATTTTAAAAATAATAAAATTATTAGTCTTTTAATGAAAAAAAGGAAAAAACTTAGTTTAGTTAAAAATATTAAAGATAAACTTTCTAAATGGTTAGGGATTCCTTTTGGAGATAATATTGAGGTGGTTTTAGAACATAAAATGAAAAAAGGCAATAAACAATTAATAAAATCTAGGGAAGGCGTAACAAAACAACTTAATCCTAAAATTATTCATGAATTTGATAAACTTGCAAAAAAGAAATCAAATAAATTTGTTGAAGGCCATACTAAACTAAAAATGCATGATGATTTACAATTAAAGAAAAAAATATTTGAAAATATTAAAAAATTATTTCATCCTTTTAAAAATTCTAAAAAGAAAAAAGAAGTAGAAATATTATTTTCTAAAAAATAATTTTATTTTAAAACTTCCAATTTTCCAAATTTACCCGCAGTTAATTGCATTTCACCTTGGAATTCGTTAACATAACCGTTAGTGATTTTTATTTTATCTCCAACATTTACTGCGTCTATTTCATCGTTCCATAAAGTTAATTTCATTTCTCCAGAATCATCTTTAATTGTAGCATTAGCTACTCTGCCAGACTTTCCAAATTTTTGAAATTCTCTTATGTCTCCGATATCGGTAATTTCCACTTCTATGTCGACTTTACCTTGCCTTGGTTTTAGTTCACTGATTTTCATTTTCTAAGATAAGCAACCTCCTCTTCTAATAAATCAAACTCTGCTGCAATAGAATTATCATAACCATTCTTAGACAGCGTTGAAAATAAAGGTAGGAATTGTTTAAAAGCATTTCTCTTTGAAACATGTAGTTTTGAGGAAATTTTTTCAGATATGGCTTTTCGTTTAGCATTTCTCATATTAGCAAACCAATATTTTAATGGTCTTGAACTCCTTTTATATTCTATAATTTCAGGATTTTTCTCTTCTTTAGCCAATGAAATGCCTGCAGTCATCAATGAATTCATATGTACTAAGAATCGCCAATGTTGTTGTCTTCTTATCCTACCATTAAAAACATCTGATTTGGATAAAGCATTATAAGCATTTAACAAAGCTTGATTAGAATATTCTTTTGGCAAGTTATGATCTAACCAAAGTCTTCTAGTGTCAAAATCTACATCTACATTGTCAAATGCACTTAAAACATTTTCTGGTTTTTTACTTTTAAAAATCAATAATAATGCATTAGTTATTCCTTCTTTTTGATCTCTTGAAGTTAATATGTCTAAATTGTTTATTTTATCACTTAATATTGAAAGAACTTGTAAGTCTGTCATGGCAGCCCTCATGTCTCCACCTGCTTGCCTTGCTAAAGATTTTAATGTGTTTTCATCATAAGCAATATTTTCTTTTTCACAAATCTTTTTCAAAACATTAAATATTTCTGTATAAGTTAATGATGGTAATTCTAATAAGTTAGATTTCTTTTTTAAATCTTTAATTTTTTCTATTTCAGGATCATTAGCTGTTAGAATTACAGGCCATTTTGAATCTTTAATTATGTCTAAAATAACTTTTGCTGCGCCCCTATCTTTAGAAGATAAACTATCTACATCATCTATTAATATTAATTTTCCTTTATTGAACAAACTCATTTGTTGCGAAGCATTGCCTACGCTTTCCAACAAATTTTCTTTTTTTCTAGTATCTGAAGCACTAATTTCTAAAACTTCATAATCCATTTCATTAGCTAATGCATAAACTGCTGCCGTTTTACCAGAACCCGGTATACCATGTAATAATAATGAGCCTTTTTTATATTTATTAACAAATTCTTTTAATTGCAAAAAGGTCACTTCTCTTCCTTCAAATTCTGAAAGTCTTTTAGGAGTATATTTATTAATTATACGGTGCATTTTCCACCCTTATATTAAACCCTAATTTTTTAAGATCTTGTTCTATTTTTTCTATGTCTTGGGTTATAGCTTTTTCTTTAAATTTTTCTATTTTTTCATTAGCTTCAGCTAATTTAGATTCTATCTTCTTTAAATCACTTATAAATTCCAGCAATTCTTTCTCAAAAGTATTACTTTCAATTTTTTTATTACAATCAATTAATTCTTGTTCTTTAGTTTTAAAATTATTCTTTATATTTTCAAAATATTCTTTATCCATTTCATTTAATGAGCTTAAGAGTTTATCTTGATTTTTTTCTATTATTTTTTCAGCATCCATTTCTTTTTTTAAAGATTCTAACAAATTAACAATTTCTAAATTCTCATCTTTGAATAAAGTTTCAAATGGAAGGTCTAAATATTTTTCTAATAGCTTATCCATATATATCTTAGCTAATTTTCTTAATGGTCTTGAAATAGAGGCAAAATTAGTATTAAAATTGTTTTTTAATATATATAATTCATTTTCTAGTTCACTTCTTTTTTGTTTTAATTGAGTAAGTTCTAAAAAGACTTTACCTTTTTTGAAACTTTCGATTTTATCTTTTAATTCTTTTTCTTTTTGTAATAAACTATCTCTTTCTTTTTCAGAGTTTACTAAAGAACTTTCTCTAGTCTCTTTTTCATCAATGTAATTATAAATTTCCTTTAATCTTGATAAAATCTCTTCTATTAGTTTTAATTTTTTAGTTTTATCAGACATTTCTTGGATAATTTTAGTAAGTTCGTTTAATTGTTTTCTAATTTCTTCTAACTCCTTACCTATCAAATTTTGCATAATATAGAAATTCTTTGTTGTTTTCTTGCTAAATAAAGTCATTTCTTCTTGTAGCTCGTTACAATAGTTTTTAATTGAATTAGAATCTAATTTTTCTGGTTGTTCTAGTAATCTCCTAAAAGTATTCAAACTTAAAACATAAGCTTTTCTATTACCTAAAACAAATCCTTTAAGCTTTTCCTCAACTTGCATAGATTTAATATCAATTGCTTCCAAACTTTCTAAAGCTTTAGCTAATGAAGAACTTAATTCCTTAATCTTTTGAAAATCCTCTTGAAATCCCATATCTAATTTAGGAAGTAACCATTTAGTAAGTTCAAAAAAATCTATTTTCTCTTTTTCCTCACCCTTAAAGAGCTTTTTCAAAAAGTCAAACATTTTAAAATCCCATAAAATTAGCTAATAATGCTTCAAGTTGAATAAATTCGTCCGAACCTTCAACCATTCTAAATTCTATCTCACCACATTTATCCACTAAAATAACTTTTTTCTGATCAGGAATATCTAATGACCAAACTTCTTTTTGAATTTGTTTAATAATATCTAATCCAGATAAACCATGTTGCAACATTACGTCTAATAATTTATTTCTGGCAGTTTCAAATTTACCTTCTAAAGCCATCTGTAAAACTTCTTTAACTTCTTTTGGTCTAGCTATAGATGCCAAGTCACAAACTTTGTCTTCTGTAACTGTATCATCCATTGCTGCACAGCTTTGCAAGATATTAGTTAACTTTCTAACATCACCTTCTGCTACTTCACATAATGCTTTTCTTGTTTCTTCATTTATTACAAGGTTCTCTTTTTTACAAATGTTATCAATAACATGATTTATATCCTCATGTAATAAGGGTTTAAATTTGAATACAGCACACCTACTTTGGATAGCATCAACTATTTTACTAGAATAATTACAGCTTAAAACAAACCTTGTACCTGAAACAAAGTTTTCCATTGTACGTCTTAATGCTTGCTGAGCTTCTTTTGTTAATGAATCACATTCATCTAAATAAATAATCTTGAATGGATAATCACCTATTGTTCTAGTTCTTGCAAAATCTTTTATGGTGTTTCTTACAACATCAATGCCTCTTTCATCTGAAGCGTTAAGTTCTAAGAAATTCATTTTCCAATCTTCTCCAAATAATTTTTTTGCAATAATAATAGATAAAGTAGTTTTCCCACAACCTGGTGGTCCTGCAAATAATAAGTGGGGCAGATTTTTCTTTTCTACCATTGCTGCTAAGGTTTTTACTATATCTCCTTGACCTTTTACTTGCTCAAAACTATTCGGCCTATATTTCTCAGTCCATATTGTAGATATTTCACTCATTGTAAGAAAGCAAAGAAGTGTTATTTATAAGATTTTAGGTAAGATTTGGCAAATGGCTAATGCTCTTGTTCTTTAATAGGAAGCTCTTTTAAATCTTTAAGAATAGCCGTTAATATCTTTTCATGCATTTTAAAAGAAGTTATTTCTTTACCTTTGCCTTCTTTTTTTATTAAATCTACATCTGGATTGACTTCATAATTCTCCCAAGACATATCTATTCTTTGGGTTTTATCATCATAAATATGAGTAATCCAAATTTCTTTATCTTTTCTTATTTTTTTAGAAGTTTGAATTACTTTAACAAGTTGAGAAGATTCTTTATCTAAGATATTAGTCCTAATATTTCCGGATTCATAATCCCCAGAATATTGTAATTTATAATCTAAAAATTCAATTTCTAAAATCTCTTCTCTTTTTAGCACTTTAATGCCCATAAGGATATTGTTTTAATTGAAGATATATATACTTTATGCCATTTTTTATAAATTAAATTGAAAATTATTCTCTAGAATATATAAATTTATAAATGATGAATTTATTTGATTAGAAGATTTAAAATGAGTGGTGATTTATACTTAAAATGTTGTTGTGGTCTTGGAGCTTTTAGTAATGAATATCTTATTAGTTTCCATACTAATAATGGTGATGAAAAATTCTGTTTTGTTAAAAAAGAAGATGTTATTGTTGAAAAAGAACCATCACAAATATATTATCCAGAAGGATTAGTTAAAGTAGTTCTAAAAAAATTAGAGCAGGATAATGCTATAATAAGCATTACAGACGTAGGTAATCATAAAGTTAGAGATTATATAGTTGATGCTAATAGGATAAAAAAGATTTAATTTATTTTTTAAATAAAAATTATTACAAAATGTTTTCTTAGAAATTTAAAATCAAAGAAATTTTCGGCACTTAAAGTCTTGCGAGTAAAATACAAACCAAGGTCAACCGAAGTCAACTCTGAAAAGTACTAAACTTTCGCACTTAAAGTAACGAATCACTCCAAGTCTTGCGAGTAAAACACAAACCAAGGTCAACCGAAGTCAACTCTGAAAAGTGTCAAACTTTCGCACTTAGAGTATAAAGTAATATAATGCCCAAGTATTTAAGAGTTTTGGTTTGTTTTTTCCCCATTATTAAGTGGTTGAGGTCTTAGATATCCTTTTTCATATAAAGCTACAGAAGCTATTGCAACAAATGTTGTTAAGAAGATCATCAACAATGCAACTTCTGTAATATAAGGAATTTCAATACCAAAATTTGCAGGCATAAAGGCTAATACTGCTGATACAAATCCTCTGGGTAATATTGTTGTTAATAAGAAAACTTTGTCTTTGAATTTTTTGTCCATCTTGACCAAAACTTTAGAAGATAAATATCTTGCAAACATTGCAATTATTAACAAACCAACTGCTATCAAAACCAAATTGCTTGATAAACTTTTAACACTAAATATTATTCCCAATAAAACAAAGAAAAAAGTTTTTGTAAAAAATGAAATTGCTGATTGAACAGTGTGAATACTACCCATAGTTTTGCCTGAAAGAGCTTTTATTGTGTGAGTCTTAAGGTTGAAACGGTTTATTAATTTGGATGAGTTGCCTAATAACAAACAAAAAACTAATACTGCTATTGCACCGCTACCTTTCAAATATTCTGTTACTGCATACATAATGAATAAAATTCCCAATGTAGCAACATAACCTAACTTTGATTTAAGTTTGCCTAACATATAAATCCAAAATATTGCTAATGCAACTCCAATCATTAACGCAATTGCAAAAGATGAAGCTATTGAGCCTGCTGCGCTTTTGAAAGTGATTGTTTGCGAAACTATGACTTCCATTACAATGATTGCGGCTGTAATTAATAATACATCACTAATAACTGATTCAAGCATTAACAAATCTTTAAACTTATTATCAACTGAAAGTCTAGAAACTAAATATGAAACAGTTATTGATGTAGTTCCGGCAGTTATAATTGCAATAAATAATGAATTTAATAAATTCCAATGTAAAACCAAATTTAAGAAAGTTGTAGTGCCAACAATAGTTAAGATTAAAACTATTAATGCAAAAAATAAAGTTTTTGAAAAATTCTTAACTAATGTAAAAATGTTTAATGCCAAGCCTGAATCTAATAAAATTATTATCAAAGCTAATTTTGCAAAGAATGGTGCGATCTCTATAAAAGGTTGAGGATTTATTACATGGAGTAAAGGTCCAATTAACAAACCTAATACTATAAGGAAAACTGCTTCAGGAATCTTTGTTTTTTTAAAAAGAAAGTTTCCAGCTACCCCTATTAAAACTATGGCTCCTATAAGCAATAAGCTATCCATGATAAAATATAATGAAGAATGATTAATAAGATTTACTATCTCAATCTTATAGCATCCAAGTTTCTAGGAGCATTAGTTTCTACTCTTTGAGACTTATGGATAGAACTAGCCAAATCCAAACATTTGCTACTTTCACCATGCACTAAAATAATTCTCTTAGGTTTAGGATCTAAACGGTGTATATAGTTCATAATTTGTGCTCTTGAAGAGTGTCCACTGAAACCTTGAATATTGTGCAATTCCATTTTCATTCTAATAACTTCAGAACGACCTTCACCAACACTAGAACTAATTTCTCTTTCTCCATTAAGAATTCTTCTACCTAATGAACCTTCACCTTGATAACAAGTTAATATTAATGAATTTTTTGGACTTTCAGCCAAAGCTTTGAAATATGAAACTGATGCACCACCAGTCATCATACCTGAAGTAGCTACAATTATGCAAGGTTCTTCACTATCAATTACTTTTTCCATTTCTTTATAACTACCAACTTGTTGAAATAGATCTGACAAAAATGGGTTAAGCGCTTGATGGAATATTGATTTACGAACTCTAGCATTAAAAAAGTCTGGATATGCTGTATGAATTGCAGTAACATCCCATACTAATCCTTGAACATAAATAGGCATTTTATGTAATCTACCTTCACGCATTGCTTTTTCTAAAATTAACATTACTTCTTGTGAACGGCCTACTCCTAAAACTGGCATTAATGATTTACCTTTCTTTTTAGCAGTTGCATTAATTACATCTAACAAATATTTTTCAGATTCTCTCCTAGATGGAGGATTATCTTCTTTTCCACCATAAGTGCTTTCCATTATAATTGTTTCAACTCTTGGAAAACTTGAAACTGCTGCACCTAACAAGTTAGAAGTTTCATAATTAAAGTCACCAGTATAAACTAAGTTATGTAAACCATTGCCTATATGCAGATGACATAATGAACTACCCAATGTATGTCCTGCATTGTACAATGTTAACCTAATGTCAGGTGTAATGTCAGTTACAACATCATAATCTAAACAAATAGTGTGCTTTACCATTTCTTTAATATCAGAACTTGTAAATAACGGCTTTTTAATTTCTTTCCAACCAACGTTAATATAATCTAAAGCTAGTAAAGCCATAGTATCTCTTGTTGGTGATGTACAATAAATTGGCCCTTCATAACCATACTTGAATAATAACGGAATCATACCACAATGATCTAAGTGTGCATGACTAACAACCACGGCATCAATTTCATTAATTTTGAATTCAGGTGCATCAAAGAACGGAAACATGTTTTTTTCAGGAGCTGCAACATCTATACCACAATCCAATAATATTCTTGATTGAGGAGTTTGTAAATATAAACAACTTCTACCAACTTGTCTACCGGCTCCTAACACACTAACTCTAACCCATTGTTCTTTTTTATTTGAATCCCAACCAATATAAATTTTTTTACCTACTTTATCTAAGAACTTTCTTCTAAAATCATTATTTTCATAAAGAACTTGCCTAATATTTTCAATCAACTTAGATTTAATGCTAGGAGTTCTTTGTATTAATGGAACCCATAATGTTTGTTTTTTAATTTCTTTTAACAATTCACCTGATTTACCTATTGCCAACCCAGGCTTTTCAGCTTCAATTATAACTTGACTTCTTTGTGGATCAAAAATTACACTTGTAACATTAGCTTCTGCAGGTAATATTTCTTTAATCTTAATTTCAGCTTTTTCCATGTCCATTGATATAGAAGGATCAGGTCTAAGCTCTACTCTTTTTTTAATTTTGTTAACAATTTCTCTTATTGCTGTTCCTGGTTCTAAAAAGAATTCTTCGTTTTTAGTATAAACTATTATGTTTGCGCCTTCAAAGCTACAACTAGTTGTACCCGCTTCATCAGGTAATTGTTTTTGTACTTCTGCAATTATATCTGCCATTATTTCATTTCCTATCTTTCAATTCTTTAAGAATATCCAATGATTATTATCTTATGTTTGTATCAATTATTTTTCCCATAACATGTTTATAACCATCTTTTGTTATGGTAACTACATCTATTCCATTACCAGTTGCTAAATCTCTTTGTACTGCTGCATTTATTGCTTTTACAGCAACTTGGATACCTTCTTCCATAGTCATATCTCTCTTATAAAGTGTTTCTAGAACTCCCATTGCAAATGAGGAACCAGATCCATCGGAACAATAATCATCTGCTTTTGTTATTGAACCATCCATACCTAAATCATATAGGTGTTGTCCTTTACTATCAAAACCGCCTAATAAAAAGCCTACTATTCCAGGAACCATGCTTGGACGCCGAATATTAGCATAAGATAAGCTTGCTAACATATTAGCTGCTTCTTCAACACTTGGTTCTTTACCTTTTCTAATAGTCAATAATTTTAATTGAGCTTTAATAATTCGAGTGAATAATTGAGCATCACTAACTAAACCAGCTGTGGTTATAGCCATATTCTCGCTAATTTGATGTATTTTCTTTGTTCTTTTGTTTGCAATTAAATATCCTGCACTTGTTCTTTTATCTGCAGCTAATACTATTCCTTCTTTACAAATTATACCAACTGTAGTTGTTCCATGATAAACTTTTAAGTCTTCTTTCATTTTAGCACCTCGCATAAGGTTGTTTTAACCATAATATCCCTCAGAATGAGTTGATATATACTAGATTTAAGTCATTTATATAAGTTTCGGTGTTAAGATTTAGTGTGTTATCCTGAAACTATTTCCTAAGGATAATTTATTTCGTTTCATTTTATTAAACCTCCGCTTTCATTTTTCTGATGAAAGCTTGTTGTGGAGTCTCTAATTCATCAAAATTTAGGCTCCTATGT
>Ga0210057_1002711_pt1 | contig 25107 bp, 22 predicted proteins | sample CryGeyCG2114_010_2_FD_183968 | JGI IMG/M metagenome (GOLD analysis project Ga0210057, IMG submission 183968) | Groundwater microbial communities from aquifer - Crystal Geyser CG10_big_fil_rev_8/21/14_0.10 (SPAdes) (version 2) | ecosystem: Environmental > Aquatic > Deep subsurface > Groundwater ...
ATGGTTTTGCAATTTTTGTATTACGGACTTTTACAAATCCTTGGTAGCGCTTCGGATTGAAAGAAACAAAGGATTGTTTGGGAAAACAGCCTGCTGGGCAGTTTATCGTGCGAACTTTATAAATTCTCCGAATAACCGATGAAATATACTCACCGTTTGTCAGGACCGCATCCGCCTCTTTGATACTCACGGCATCCAGCCATTTGATAAAAGGTTTAGCCAGTCTCACTACCAGGGAAAAAATGATAAAATCTATCTTTCCACCGTAGCCGGTTTCTATATCCTCTCTGCGCGGGTATAAAATTCTGGTTGGCTGTGCAAGGTAAGCTACATATGGCTTTTTCAATAATTTTCCAAGAATCAAACTCAAAATCGGTCCCGGCTGGTTGGCAGCAATAAAAATGTCATATTCCAAAAACCGCCAGAAGGTAACAGGAGTAACTATAATTGAAGCAATAATATGGAAAAACTCCCTTAGGGGAAGGTTTCTGATTTGCGGCACTAATGCTTTGATTTCCATTTTGGAAGAAATATCCGGAAAACAAGCCTTTTTATCAATTATTGGGGCGTACAAGTCGACATCAAACCCCATTTTTCTTAAGCCCTTTGCTTCCTCCAAAACCAATCTTTCCCCTCCTCCGGAAAAGAAAAAACCAAGATGAAAAATAGCAATCTTTAATTTTTTTTTGCTCATAACTTTTTCGCTGTCAAATGCACCCCAAAACCAGGAATCTTTTGGAATAAGCTTGACTCAATAAAAGAACCTATGGCAACTGCCCCGCTCATCAAACCAAGCATACGAAAGAGCAAAGTCTTTTTTCTTAGAGATACCAGACTCTCAACTCCAAAACCTATATTCTTACCTCTCAGTAAGAGGATTGTGAAATAAACCGCATCAGCCGCCTGATAAAGAAAATGCCCGCTCCATTTTGTATCTATTACCTTTAACTTCTCCTTACCTAAAACATTGACGAGAACATCTTTGGTAAAATTTTGGATATGGCCGGCATACTTTTCCTTTGCTCTCCATCCAAGGTTATTTAGCCATTTGGTATATGCAAAAATTTCTCCTTCTGTCGGGACAAAACAATGGAATAAACCGCCCTTTTTTAACGTTCTGTAAATCTCCCTCAAAGATTTATCCGGTTTATCCAAATGTTCAATTACATCAAATAACACTACTGCATCAAAACTGTTGTCTTTAAAAGGCAGCTTGTATGCACTTCCTAAAGAAAAATTTACTCTTTGCGGATTTTTTCTTGCCCGTCTTACCGAATTAACCGATATATCTACCCCCCAAACTTCCAAATCCGGACGACTCCGCTTTATAGCTTTGGTAAAACCCCCAGCTCCGCACCCGACATCAAGGATCTTTCCCCTAACCCCTTTTAATGCCTCAAGACAATATTTCAGTCTTAACGCACCGAGCTCGGTGGGGGCACTGGAAACCGTATTGACCCCCCAAGTTTTGCTTTCGTAATCAAACCGTTTCATTAGTCAGACGGCAGAAACTTCTGAATAAACCATCACAAATCTTTAACTCTATAAATCAGAATAGAATCGGGCATGCTGGCTGTTAACTCAAAATTTTTCTCCTCCCGCTTAAATAGCTCTGTATATCTTTCCCGATGTGGATAAACAACAATCAGTTTGATATCTTCGTCCCTTAACCATTGAAAAATTTTCAGTCTCTTTTCCCCCCAGTTTAAATATGGCTCCTTCCCCATGTAATAAAACGGGTCGTATAACTGACCCCGTATCTTTTTGCCTTCAATACCGTCTTTGTAGAGCATATAAGTCAGCCATGGCCTGTCCTCGGGTATTAGAACCGAACCTCCCGTATAAGAGGCTGCTACTAGCCCCGCAATTTTACTTTCACTTTTCCATATCCCGGATGAAGGACTAAAATATTTCCAAATAGGAACCCACTCGTACTGTGAAATCACTAATATCGCCGCCACAATTAAGGAACCGACGATTGCAAAGGCCTGATGCGTTTTTTTCGGTATAAACCACACAAGAAAAATAGTTATTAAAAACCCGCAAAAAACGTATGGCAAAACCATTATCCGGTCCACAAAAAAACGCGGCAAAAAGCTCTTAAGGTAATCCGTAAACCCGACGAAAAAAGCAAGAAAGGCGATATTAGTAAATCCCAGTAAACCAAAAAGGTACCACTTTGGCTTCTTAATTATAGTGACTAAGCCGCATAAAACAGTAAAAGCCAGCACAAAACCCAAGAAATACCTCAACGTTAATTGCTGTGGAGAAAATGGAACATCAGCCTGCCATTTGCCAACAGCATTACCCAAAAAGTTCCACCAAAGCGGGTAAATCGGGTTCCCTGTTCTGTCAAGCAGGATTTTCATATATACCAAAATAGGTATTGCCCATCCCACAAAAAAAACTATTTTCTTTTCAAGTACCTTTTCTCTAAGTAACACCGCTAAAACAAGAACTATAGAAAAAAGCCAATATTCAGCTCTCATTGTAGAAGCTACAGCCAAAAAAAGTCCGCTAAGAAATGCTCCGTTTTCGAAAAATAAAATTCCTAAAAGTAGAAAGAAAATACCAACTGGTTCATGCATACCGGATGTATCATTGAAAACGGAAATAGGGTTTAATGCCGCAAAAACAGAGGCAACCGCTGCGGTCAAAAAATTAAAGTACTTTCTGACGATCAGGAAAATAAGAACAATGGAGAAAGAACCCAAAACAACGTCAAGTAGCCTCGGAATAATAATATCAGCGCTCCCGAAAAGGGCGAAAAGAATTACTAAAATATATGAATATCCGATACCCCAAAAATATTCCAAACCTTTTAGATCCCAAAGTCTCGTAATACCGTGTGTAAAACCGATTTCTTTGGAAAGATAAGCAATTTGCCAGTGGTGGTAAACATCCCCATACCACCCAAGACCTGCATTCTGGGGATCGGAAACAAAAAACAAAAAATACAGACGCGGAATAATTGCCAGTGCGAACAAAAAAAGGACACAAAATATAACTAAAACCTTTTGTGTTGTTGAGGACTTAGGTACCTTAGCTTCTGCCTCGGCCGCCTTTTCATGATCCTCTTCCTCTTCATCCAGTAATTTAAACGGATTCTTAATCATTTAACCGATTTTATAATTGCCTTCTCCATAATATCCACATGCCGCTTCCAGCTAAAGTTTCGAAAAACGTGCAGCTTTGCGGCCTTACCCATCTCAATCCTCTTTTTGTCATTTGAAAGCAGTAATGATACTTTTGACGCAAAATCTTCTGTGTTAAAAGGCCTTGCCAAATAACCTGTTTTTCCGTCAACCACTGTCGCCGTCGGCCCCGCGTTCTTCCATGCTACTACCGGCACCCCTGCGTACTCCGCTTCAACAACCCCCATTCCGTAATCCTCTTCCGGGCTTGTGTATAAATAGATTTCACTGTTCGCATAAAGCTTACCCATTTCAACATTCTTAACTTCCCCCAGAAAAATCACCTTTGGACCTAGACCAAGTTTTTTTACCAACCGGCGCAGTTTATCCGTATAAGGAGTAAAACCGCCGCTTATTACAAGCTTAAGATCCTTATTTTTAGGCAAAGTTGCTTTGAAAGCTTCTATCCCGTATTCGAATTTCTTTTGGGGATAATGCCTGTTGGTTATGAGAAGATACGGTTTCGCAACCATGTTTCCATTGACTACTATTGACTTTGACTTTAATTGTGCTATCGGGCCAAACGGGTCAGCGCCCGCAGAACACTCAACAACTTTTTTGCCGTAAATATTTGATATCACAGCCCCGATATAATCACCGTTTACCAGAATTGTCTCGGCACCCCTCACCGATAGCTTGTCCAAAACAGCAACCAATGGCGTAAGTAAATCAAATACGGCATGTAAAAACTCAAAACTTTTATTCACTTTCCATCCGGTTTCAATATCAATTTTTCTTGGGTAAACAATCCTGTTGGGTTGATTAAGATAGATTACGTATTTTTTCCTAAGTATTTTTGATAAAACGAATGCAATCCATACACCCGGCTGGTTCGCGCCGATAAAAAAGTCATAACCAGCAAATTTAGGCGCAAGAACCCATACAAACATAGAAGTATAAATCATGGAAAAAGCATCCCTCAGCAGAACCCACTTTGGTAATTGAGGGAAAATAGTTTTAACTTTAGCCTTTTCTAAAAGATCCGGAAAGCATTTTGAAGCGTCAACTGCCGGCGCAAATAAATCAACTCTATATCCCTTCTTTGAAAGCCCCAAAGCCTCCTCAAGGGCAATTCTTTCCCCTCCGCCATTGTATATAAAAGCGCAATGAAAAATAGCGATTTTAAGCTTTTTAGGGACCATCTAACTTGCGGCAGAAACTTAAATGATTTTAACAATAACTTCTGTAAGAAGATAGGCACTCTTTTTAACTAACTAACGGAAAAATCTGCGCCCGCCGAAGGGTTTAAATAAAAAGAAAATCACAATAAACAAAGCTAAGGCTGAAAAAATCGAAATAGGTAAGCTTATATGCCCTTTAAGTAGAAAAAATCCAAATGATGCCGAAGGCAAAGAAATAATAAATCCTCCAAGCCACAGCGGCATTGCTTTCCCTCTACCTACTTTGGCATTTTTCGGGAGAACCCCTTTAGCAATTAAATAATTAATAAGTTCCTCTTTTTCGGCACCACCGTCCGCGGTGATTACATAAGCGCATGCCACGCACTCCTCAGGACCCGTCAGCTCATGTTCGACCGCCTCCACTCCCGCAAGGTTATTGGTCTTAAGATATTCGTACAAAAGTCCTAAATGACTACTGCAGATTTTCGGGGACACAAGAATTATTCTATTATCCTTTCAATATAAAGGACAATGTATAACGATCCGGGATAGTCATTGATTTTGTAGTTCGACAAGTCCTCGACCGTGAGCTCTGACTGAGTCGGCTCAGGACAATTGCATCAGGCGAGCTATAAACTTCTTAAATATTGTAAGAATTCTCCGGGAGTAAGACAAATTATCCCAAGATCTGTCTTGATTTTATCAACTTTGAAATCACGGATATTATAAGAGATCAAAAAATTGACTTTGGCTAAAATCGACCCAGCTACAATATGAGCATCGTTTAGATCTAACACGTAATTTTTGTACTTAATTTTTAGTTCTTTTGGCGTTTCCTTTAACTTAACCATGTGTACTCTTTTTTGGACAAGATTATCAAATTTATCTTTTGGAATATTTAATTTATCTGCAACCATTCCGGACTCCCTAAGCGACAGGTTAGAAATAAACAATTTTATATTTTTTTGATGTAGCAGTAAATAAGCAGCACCTGCTTGAGAGAGTAGAGACGAGATTATAACATCAGAGTCCACAAAGACAGTGGGGGTCGGGGTCATAACTTAGAGCGCATTTTTGAGAGGGCCCTTTCGATTTTTCCAAGCTGTTTCCTGTCTTCTTTATCCGCCTGGTAAAGATCAAAATCTAAGCCCGTGAACACAAAAGATAAGGAGCTAGTAGGAATTCTGTAAACCTTACCCACTCTTTTAGCAATTATTTCTCCACGGCTTATAAGATCGTAAACAGTCTTTTTGCTCAGTTGGAGTAGATTTGCTACTTGTTCAGGCGTGTATACCCTTTGGTCTTGAGTTAAATTCATAAAGATTTCATTTCGATTCAGCGAGAATCAAAATACTCTAACTATTTTACACCAAATTATACTATAGTTGTCAATAATATACTGTTTTACCCTAAACACCTTTCACTGATCGTCTCAGCTACTATGGAAACAGGGTTCTAACCCATTCGGGGAACTTAGAGTTTTCGACTTCTTCACTTTAAACTTTGAACTTAATTAATCTTGTAAATAACGTCGCCATCCGCATCATAAACTTTTTCAAAAAAATTATTCTCCTTATATTTTTCGACGTTGGAAAAATCATGGTAATACTCTTTTGAGCCGGCACCGTGAACCACTAAATAGCTAACATCGAGCCCCTTAAGCGCATCATATGACCTTTGCGCGCTAGCCCCTTCCCTAACCTCCCAAACCACCTTTCTCCAGGCGCTATCAACCGAGGCCTGGTCCACTCCTCCCCTTACCTGTGTAACGTCAACTAAAGAATTAAGCCAAAAAGCGGTTGAACCGGATAAAAAAACGGTTTGACATCTGACATCTGACATCTGACATCTGACATTCTTTTCAAGCCACCTTGCAATCTTAAATTCGACAGTATTTTCGATGCTCCTCCTCGGCAGCCAAAAATCCCGCTTTTGCCAAGCTAAACTCCAACCGCCAATTAATAAAATAACAATTACCAAATTCCAAATCCCAAATAAATCCCAAATTCTAAATCTAAATATCGAAAGATTTTGAATTTTGATCTTTAAATTTTGAATATTGTTTGTAATTTGGTGCTTGGTACTTGGAATTTGCGCCAATTTGCCCGCTAAGATTAGCGCAATCCCTACTTCAACCTCCCCCATCCATGCCGTCCAGTCCATCCAGAAATCAATATCCGAAAGCATTCTAAAAAGAGAAAAGGTGACAAAAGTAAAAAGCCAGACTGCTGCGAATTTTTCAAATTTATTCCACTTTCCAAACTTAAAAGACACTACCCCAACGGCCAAAATAATAGGCGCAAGCAGTCTTAAAAACCCAAATATCGAACCAAAAGCCCCTAAGGCACTTTTACCTCCAATCGAAGGGGCAAAAAGAAGGTTAAGCCAATAATTTGGGGAATACCACCATAAGGTAAAAAACCAACCCAACAAAAGCACCCAAAGAGCTATTTTTAGTTTTGAAATTATAAATTTGAAATTTGAAATTGAAAGTATTACCATCCCCAAAATTACGGGAATAGAAGCAACCGTATTAGTAAGAAGTAAAAAAGCAAAAGCAAGCGAGGGTAACCACAATGAAAAACTTGACGAAGCGAGCCCAAAAACAAAATTTGAACCTCTCACTAAGTATTGGCGAGCGGAGGCTTGAGTGAGGCCGAAAATAAAATCTTGTTTTCTTAATAATGAATGACCGAACGTTTTTTCATTGTGGCGAACCGAGATTGCGTAAGCAAATAGCACCCACGGTGTAAAAGCTCCGGCCAAAACGGCAGACGTTTCCCCAAGTCCCAAAGAAAACACCCAATGCCACGGAGCCAGTAAAACCAAAAAACCTGTTAAAATAGCAAGCTTCCTGTTTCCGGATAAATATTCAACAAATACTCCCCAACCCACAGCTGAAATCAGCCCGCTAAATAGGACCAAATCAAGCGCCAGGTCAAAATAACTTAAGCCGCCAAAAATGCTCTTAAGCCCCAGCAGTACATATAAAACAACCGGCCCGGTCAAATACTTAAAAGGCGTTGTCCCTAAATACCAATAAGGATAATTTCCGCTAAATCCATTTTCCGCGGCAAACCGCACCAGGGCTACCGTTACAGGTATAAAAGATGTTTGTGCCGGATACATAGGGCAAATCCTAAACTAACACAATAACTTTAAAACAAAAAACGCTCTTCTGAAAAGGCTTAGACCCAGAAGTTTACTTAATATTAAAAAGGAGCGTTGGAGAATAAGTAGTATTGCCTATTTTCACCTTCAAAAATAGCTAAACCTTGCACCGGAAGCAGATGACGCTGACAAAATTGAAAATTTAGTGGGAAAGTTAAAAGCAGATTTTTAAACTGAAGAAATTATTGATCTAAGAAATTGTGAAGTGAACATCGGGAGCTAAAGTTGTATTAGTACCCTCAATTATAACCCTTAAGAAGTATTCTCCTGTTGTTAAACCCCAGTCTTTCAAATTAATTTTAGCCTTTAGGTGTTCGCCTTCTTCACTCAGAACTGGAGATACAGAAGTAACTGGTGTACTTGTTGTACTACCTGTAGCCCTTAATTCAACTTTCAACCCTAAAGGTTGAAACACATTCCCATTTGAGTCTTTAACAATCAAATTTAGCGGCAGGGCTTGATTTTTATTTAAATTAAACAGTTGATCTCCTTGATCCTTAAATGCCTTAACTGGTGATAACCATTCTGCCGTATTGTTTGGCTGACCGGGAGCAAAGAACGAGAACGATGACACGACCCCTGTTACCGTATGGTTTACAGTGTCTACGAAAGTTGTTGAATCAACCCAAATGCCGCCTTCCAAATGGTAAATCTTAGGATCCGTTGTGGCAACAGGATCATAAGGAATTGTCACAGTACACGGACAAGCAGTAGTTGCCGTTGTGTTGAAATCGTAGTAAAGGCCTCCCGAAAGCTGAAATTGGCCAGTCCCTTCCGGCGGCGGATTTGTAGAGGAAGCTATAGTCGTAACACCTCCAATAGATACATCAGAAAAAGTTACTGAAGATCCGTTATTAAAACTTGCGGTAACATTTGTTCCTGTAGGCGTTACCGTTCCCGGAATTGATAGTGTCTGTGACTTTGTAACTACTACACTGGAAGGAGAAGTATACTCCGCACCCCACGTGTAGTCTCCCTGAATAGTGGGGTTTGTTAAAACCGGTATTGTATCAACCATACCGTTAAGAGTAACGGTCAAGTTAGCTGGGGCACCGATTGGTAAAAGCATCGTCCTTCCGACCGTAAAAATATAACCGGTGGAGATATCACCGTCGCCAAAAGAATCCAAAACTATGTCCGGATAGCCCGAAATCGAAAAAATCAACTTCCAGTGTGTTTTGTGACCCATTGTATTCAAATCGTTCTTGATAGTAAGGGTTGAAGTTATTGTTCCAAAACCAGGCAAGGTATGGCTAAAGGTCCCTGTCCCCATGACTGCGTCTTGGGCAAAACTTGAACCAGACGCAAAATTCCAACCCGCAGGAATTATAAATTTCACCGATTTAAAAACTTCATCGCCTTCAGGCTGGGTTGCCGTAATAGTAACGCTAGAATTAGCACTCGGTGTATTACTGGCAAGGGTCACTCCAAAGCTCGGGTCAAAAGTCAAGGCAAAACTGGGTTTTGCAATAAATGGGGAAACTATCAGGGCTAAAGAAAAAAGCCCAGACCAAAAAATCCTTTTAATTCTCATTTAATAGTTAAAATAACTTATCTTCTTATATTCCTTTTGTCAAGAACCTAGTTGGTTTTACCAAACTGATATACTGATACAATTACAACAAAATAATTTCATGATTTCTCTACTTATGCCTTATAAAAAAATATTGTTTCCGGCAACACCCCTGATTATCTCACTTTTGCTTGCCGTTAGCCTTTTTCTGTTTTTTATCCACCCCTCAAGACAAAGTGTGCATATACAAGACCCAGGTGAGGTTTGCAGCAAATGTAATATAGTTTTAATTAGTGTCGACACCCTAAGATATGACCGCCTTGGCATAAACGGTTACAAAAAGCCAACCTCCCCGAATATTGATCGGTTCTTTGGAAAAAGCTTCATTTTTAAAAATGCTTATGCTGAAGCACCATGGACCCTACCCTCCCACGCAGCCATGCTAACAGGAGTCTACCCAAAAAAATTGAACGTTGAGCTTACAACCGACCTGCTTGCGCCCGAAGGAATATCTCTAGCCAGAATTTTAAAAAATAGCGGATACAATACCGCCGCTTTCTCAACAGGTCCATTTGTCACGGCAGACCAGGGTTTTGGCCAGGGATTCGAATTTTTTAAACACTACCAAGATTGGCAGGATGCCAAAACAATAACCAAAGACAGCATCGATTGGCTCAAGGAAAACAAAAAAAGCAAATTCTTCCTGTTTATCCACGCTTTTCAAGTCCATGACCCTTATGCACCTGAGAAAAAATTCGCAAAGCAAGTTGATCCGAACTACAAAGGAAACCTGAACAGTGTCGATATTTCAAAAATAGCCGCAATAAACGCAGGCAGGGAAAAACTAAGTCCGGCTGATCTTGAGCGAATTTCCTTACTTTACGATGGTGAGATTGCCCAGCTCGATTACTATCTTAGTAAGGTTTTTGAAAAAATAAACAGTCTGGGACTTCAAAAAAATACTATAGTCATCCTTACCAGCGACCACGGGGAAGAATTCGGCGAAAGAGGCCTTTGGGGCGCCCACGGGTACAGCGTTTACGACGAATTGCTTCATATACCCTTGCTTATTAAAATTCCAAATGCTACTGCGCAAGCCGCACAAGTCGACTCCCTAACAGGTTTAATCGACATTCCTCCTACTATTCTCGGCCTTCTGGGAATAGAACCCCAAACAAATTTTGACGGTATCAATCTGGCTCGTCTTTTTGTAAACAAAGAAGCAAACAGTGAAAGAGTTATCAATGCGGAAACAGCGATTGATAAAAAAATTATGGTGGAAAATGTCGTTGCAGCTTATCAAAACATATTAACCGGAAATTATATACCGGTAACCAGACAGCCTCAAGTTAGTATTCCTAAAGCAAAAATGGCCCGTTATAAAAACTACAAACTTATCCAAAACTTCGATGGTTCTCTCGAGTTCTACGATATTACAAACGACCCGCAAGAAAAACAAAATCTTTCGCAAACAAATATAGAGATAAAAGAGAAATTAGAAAAGCTTCTTAATAATTATTAAAACAGGGAAAGTATCTTATCTATAACAGAACTCGCACCGCCTACAAACCTCCCGACAGCCTTAAAAAGGCTATCCCCAACATTGCCGTTTTTGCCAACAACTTTTGCGTATAAAGTTAGATTGAAGGTAATAGGCGGATGTATATCGAACAGGAATTTTCGATTGATTGTCCATGTATATCCCGCCCCGACATTACCATCGAGAAAAGTATTAAGAACGACAGTTGGTGAACTAGGGTTGCCAAATACCAAATCCCATGCGGCCCAATGTCCTTGCAAATCCCGATTATTCAGAATTATCAGATTGCTTAAGCCGGCTTTGCCATCAAGCATGAAACTGAGACACCCCTCCCCGATCTGTTCTCCTTGGGTAATAGAATTGCCGTTCGGAATATTCCAGCCTTTGGGAATTTCTACACTAATACCGCTTGGTATTTTCTCGTCCTGCGGCTGGATAAACGTGAAAGACATATCAGAGTTTATATCCCTGCTGGCATCTTTTACTGAAACATTAAAAGTCAAATTTCCCGCTGAAGCCTGACATGAATCGACGTTTGGTCCCGGAGTAGCATTAGCAACATTGGAAACCGGACTTACTGAGGGCGAAAGAACGGGAGAGGGCTCCGTTTTACTTGCAGACTGAGTAGAACCCGCCGATTCAGTAGCGGCAGCCAGAACATCAGGACTTTGGGAAGGACTAGGGGTGGCCAAAGCAATCCCATCCGCTGGTTTTTGATTCTTGGAAATTATTGACCTGAAAATAATAACCAGTATTAAAACTATTAATCCGGCTGTCAAAAAAAAAAGAGAGGCCCAAAATCAGTTTTTTCTTGTAATTCACCTAAAAAGAATAGCAACTTGTTACCTTCCGGTCAAAGCCCCGTAATAACCCCTGTGTTGCGCAGGAAGCTGTTTGGCAATTTCCAACCCTATTTTATCGGCAGCCCTTTGGTTCACTCCTTTATCAAAGATCGCCGAAATATTATCACCCAGCAAATCCCTAAGATAAAAAGGCTCACCAAACCTAACATTCAAATCATCTTTATTTCTCCACACACCAACCGGAGTTACCGGAAAATTACCTGCTCCGGTTATAGCCATGTACAAACGGCCTATTCCCCTATGCACCCGGTGAAACTGTCCGCTTTCTGCAGCCTCTACACTCATAGCAATACTCCGGCCGCCCGTAAGCTCGTTTTGTGCTTCACCGACTACTTTCATTACCGAATCACGGTCCCGCGTAAAAAGCAAATTGTTGCATGCGGCACTCATCATTTGTGCCCCTCTGGTATATAAAATTCTAAGCGATGTCTTTTCAATTAGCGGTTCATTCGACCATTCGGCGTGGAACCAGCGCGGTTCATGTTCCACTCCCCGCGCTTTGGCGGTATGGTAACCGACGGCAAAAGTGTACCAATTGCCATGCATTAATCCCTTGGGATGGTTCATGCAATAATAAGTCGGCCCTTCCGGAATTTTTTCAACGCCCCTGGCATCCTCAAAATTAAATCCGTCCAAAAGCAATCCCGCATATTCGCTAGCTCTTAGAAAAGTCCGTCCTTCGTCAAGCCAACCCTTGATCCATTTAAGTCCGCTTTTCCTTGCCAAACCGGTCTTACCTCCATGCCCTCGCCCAAACTGGTACATTAAGTAAGTTTCCCAAATGATAAATTTGTCCCGGCTTTCTTGGTCCCACGCAAGAATCGCCCTCTCAAGTGCCTTATCCAAAACAGAACCTGAAAGTCTTTCGGCAACCAACCCGCGTACTTTACCGCCAATCTGTCCGAGATCACGCTCTAAGCTTCCCATAAATATAGGGTGTATTATATCTTAGGTAATTCCAATTTCAAGAAGCATTCTCCAGGTGAAAAAGGTTAGTTTTGCCAAATCGACAACAGTTGATAGCCTCGGTAGCCTTCTCGACAGCTGTGTGTGTTCCAAAAGTTCAAGGTCTGTTTTTCTTACTTGCCCTGCCGGTAGGCTGTTTTTAAGGTCTTCGCTTTCCGTATGGGGTACAAAACTGTCCCTTCTATCGGTTAAAACGTAAACCTTGGCTTTCAGGTTTTTAATATCGGTAGAAGGGCTTAATTTGTTCAAATCGAATTTTTCCCACGGAAGGCGCGCTTTTAACTCTTCATACTTGGCGGGATTTCTATTTGTTACAAAATCATAAACGCTTCGGCCGTCTGCCGAAACTCCGGACAATTTCTCCGGCGGTAGCTTACCATCAATAATATCTTCCAAAAGCTGCCATTCATCTTGTTTGGTGGCATATCTGATTACGCTTCTGGTTGTAGGTTCAACGGCAATTGCCGCGGGTGTCCAAGTATTTAACTTACCGTTTTCCTCAAATAAACGAAGATAAATGGCCTTAAAAATTTTGTCGGCAGTAAACCACGGCGAAACTGTCAGAATAAACCTCACGTCAGTCGCAATCTCCGGCGTTTCTGCCGCTTTCAAAGCATAGGCTCCCCCCGAACATGAACCGAAAAACCCCAATTTGTTTTTGTCAACATATTCCTTATTGGCAATAACCTTAAAAGTATTAACTAAATGGTCCACGTCCGCATAGCGGAAATAGAAACTGTTTACATTATATAAAAGCTCGATCTTGGGTACCGCCACCACAAAACCTACCCTGGCAAAACCTTTAATGTAATTGACCATCATTTTTGAATCCGGAGTAAGCCCTATTATGCTTAAGACGATAGTTGGATGTTTTTTCTTATCTGCCGGCCTGTAAATTTCCACTGCAATCTTTTCATTGGCAGATTCAATAACCGTCTCTTCTTTAATCGGTTCTTTGGAAAACAAATCCAGGGGTTTAATTTTCGCATCAGGCCAAACCGAAGGGATTAAGAGCAACGTTTTAACAAATACTTTCCCCCAAATCGTGAATGCGAAAAAGGCTACAATCAAAACCAGGAAGACTATATAGCGGAATCGCCGAAGTATACCCAAAATCCTTCTAGTATCACTAATAATCTTTCTCCTGGATATAACTTTCTTAAATTCTTTTAATTTTAAAACCAGTCGGCTCATGTCCATTTGTCAAACCACCGCATTCCATTTACACGGGTAACATAATTAAATTAATATAAACCAATTCCGTCATATGCAAAAGGTTCAAGAAATCAAAATCCTCAAAGGATTTTCAATAGCCGCACTCCATACTCACACCAAACATAGCGACGGCATGGTTTCACCCGCAGAACTGGTCAGGCAGGCAGGCGAAGCACAGATAAAAGTCCTTGCCATCACCGACCATGATACAATGACCGGCATCGCCGAGGCAGAAAAAACCGCCCGGAAATTTGATATCGAAATAGTTGCCGGCGAAGAAATCCAGACAAGTTTGCCAAGAGGCCTGCATGTTCTCGGGCTATTTCTAAAACACCCCATCCCCCATGGACACTCAGTTTTATGGACAATTAAGGAAATCCGCAAACAAAAGGGATTGGCCATAATCCCCCATCCTTTTGTTAGTTTTTTTAGGACAATTCCGGCTCCGACAGCGGCCTTCCAAAAAAAGGACCTCATAAGTCTTGTTAAACAGACAAAAATCGACGGCATCGAAATAGGCCACCGCTTCCTTTCAAAAACCACCAAGGAAAAACTGGAATCTTTTTACAAAAATAACCAAAAACTCTTGGGAGCACAAATTGGCGCAAGCGACAGCCACTTCGGTAAAGATGACCTGCTATCCTACTTCACAATCTTCCCCGGCAAAACAGCCCAAGATCTTTACAAGGCAATCAAAAAAAGGCAAACAAAAGAGGTTGCCGGAGAAATGGGCCACCTTAAACCAGTGCATATTGCTATCCAAATTTCAAAATCGCTGACAATTCTGGCCTTTAGGCGCTATATTTTTCGCAGCCTGGGAAAAATTTAATAACCCAAGACCCGGATATTTTAGGCGGCAAGCCTATTATTACTGGTACTAGGATGTCGGTCGAAAGCGCCCTGGAATTACTCGCCTCGGGTATGGATATTAGAGAAATACTCAACGAGTATCCATTCTTGAAAAAAGAGCAGGCTCAGACAGCTATAGACTACGCTGCTAAAATGGCTTAAAAAATTAAGCACTCTTCTGGTTTGCTACATAGTAATCAATCAGTCGTCGTATCATCGCCTGATATGATGCTCCATGTTTTTTAGCTGCGCTCTTGAAAAAATCCAAACTCTTATCTGTAAGAGTTAACGTAACCCTTGTTTTTTTTTCCCTAAGAACCAGGTTTTCAGGACTGGGTAAAAAATCCTTTACCATCCGTGCCTCAATTGGTTCATCACTATAGTTAACTCGTAGAGAAGCTTTGCTTATTTTGTTTTTCATATATATTTTTGCCCTTTCTCCAATATCCCGCACCAATTATTCGAATATTCTTGTTGCGGTATGTAAATCGGACAGTCAAGACACCTCCTTTCACCTTTCCGAAACAGTAAAAGCGTTTCTCTTCGTTACTGTGTGCAATATCTTTCGCAATCACACGCTTTGAATCAATAAACGCATATTGGGCAGTTTCAAAATCTACTCCATGTTTGCGTAAATTTTCAGCGTCTTTATCCTCATCCCATTCAAATAATGTATTCATACATATATTACCATAAAAGCACATATTTTGTCATACATCGTTTCGTAATTTCATATTTTGAATTTATTCTACTAACCCCTATCCCCTTTCCTCCAACACATAGCTGTAACTAAACCACCAGAAAAACACAAACCATACAATTAAAAATAACAATGCCAGATAATCATGGAAAAAAATCGCAGATGTTCTTCCAAAGCTAACCGCCAGTCCCCCAACCGTAAAAAGCCGTAAAATATTAACAACATACGTTCCCAATAAACCAATCAAAACTACTTGTGTTTTTGAAAACCAAGTAAAAGATTTTTGAAACCCTCCCAATAAGGAAGCAAACAAAAGCACTACTGATTGCCAGCCCAAACAATTCCAGGTTATCTCCAAAAAAACCCCGTTGACCCAGACACCTCTGTCGACCCCGCTTGCCGCAAAGCCGAATAAATTAAAAAGACGCGCAACAACAAGGGATTCATAAGGAACAACCAAATTCTGCAAAAACTTGTAAGCCCCCCATCGCAAAAGCAGATCCGTAAGAAAAGAATTGAAGGTATTTATAAACGGCAACAGCATCAATAATATCGATACGGCAACAAACAGGCCGGAAAATGGCCTGATACTTGAGTTCTTAATATCTTTATTGCTATCCATTCTCAATTAGTAATAATGCACTCTTTCTCCTTCTTCTAAAGAAGGCTGTCAATTTATTAATTACTTTGGGAATAAAAAAGACAATGGGTAAAGCCGCCAGCGCAATTTCGGGAACATTAAGGTCACTTATCTGGATAATTAACCATGTTTTGTTCGTCGTCAACGTTTGCCCGCTATAGGGAGAAATTAAAATAACCAAATTTTTTGGACTGCCGGCGGCAGGCAAATTGGCCGAAATGTCTGTTCCCCTCACCCGCGTCAAAACACTATCTACGTCTGTGTTTGCACTACTCGAAGATATTCCCGTAAGATCATCAGCGTTATAAAGAGAGACACCGTCACTTCCGCAAGTACCATTTTTAGGACAATTCGTATTTATCATATCGCTTTCATTAAAATAAGTTACCGTCTCGCCCGTTCTTTCAAGATTATTTCTTTCAAAACGGTTAGGCCAGTAATCAACTGTTGAGGTGGTTACCGCACGCTGATAATTGTTATACATCTGGATGGTTTCTGTCTTTACCACCCCTCCGGCGGCGCTTTGGTATAAAATAATATGGGCGTTGGCAATTGCTCCGGTAGAGCCGCTATCCACCTGCACCCGAACCTCATATACATGACCGGCTGTGAGGGTTATTGAACCGCTCCTTTTAAGATTAAACTGGGTCGTTCCGCAGGACGGAGAGGAAGAAGGTCCGCAAGATACAGGACTGCTTGCTACCGCCGCACCCGCCGTTATGTCATAAAGTTCGGCATAAGTTAACTTAGCAGACGTATTATTTGTTAAAGTAGCTTCAAAATAAACTGTCGGCGCCGGGTCCCATGTGGTGACTGACGCGGTATCGGTACAGCTGGTACCTGTATCCTGCGTATCAAAACAATAATACTTCGGCCGCGTCATAGCCGCGTAAGTTGTGCCGGTAATACCGGTTTGGGAATCGCCGACTTCAACACTGGCCTCAGTATCGGTAATCTGCCCGGAAGCGGGTTGCTGGATGATGATGATTCTGGCGGCATTAATCTGGACATGCCCCGAAGCATCAGAGGTGGATACCCTCACCGTATATGCTGTACCGTTAGTTAAACTGAGCGTACATGATGTGCGAACCCTTGTATACTGCTCGTAGGTAGTCGTCACCTCCGCAGAACCGCCGCCCGTACACGTAGTAGCCGTACTTCCCCCGCCTTGGGGAAAAATATTAGCCTTGGCAGTTGCGCCTGTACTGCCATCTACGGTCGTCACTGTTTTGCTATTACAGTCCGCCGCGTCACAGTCAACAACCCTAAAATCCATCAATGTATTATAGTATTCGGACACTTTGCAGTTACTCGGCGCATCCCCCGCACCCGCAGAAGTTTCAATGCAGAAAATGGAAGGCTTGTATCCGGTCTGGTTTGTGGTATCGGGTGAACGCACCTGGCCGGAACTGCACGCCGCAGAATTGTCGCACTGGATAAATTTCAAATCATAGTTACTCAGACCATCTGCATAAGCTATTCTGCACTCGGTTCCGCTCTGGCAAAAAATAGAGGGATCTGTAAACGAACCGTTCCCGCAACCGGTTAAAACGCAACTGGCCCCGTCAATAATAGTACTTGTAGCACTACCGCTTGTGCAGGTAGCATCACCGCAGTCAGTAAAATATAATGTGTTTCCCATTACATTGTACACAACTTTACAGTCAGTCGTCGTTGGACAGTCAAGTGCCGTTCCGTAAGCGGAATAAGCGCTACCGTTCACTCCCGTTTGAGTATTAGTTGCACACGTGACATCTGCTGTACAATCAATTAACGCGAGAGCGTTTGTATACGTATTAGTCAATATCTTGCAATTGGCATCTCCGCCTACACAATCTATTGCTTTCGCCCGATTGTCAGTTAGGGTTGCGCCATTCGTATATAGCGCAGTCACATTTCCGGTAGTGCAGTCCGCATTGGTACAATTGGCATGCACGGTCTTGTTTTGGGTAACATCACGGTAGATTATATGGCAGGTAGTAGCCGAAGGGCAGTCCATAGCAAGCTGTTGGCCGGTGTCGTTTGCATTGTTGCACCCTGTTATACCTCCGCATGTAGTACCGTCTACTACCCTAATCGCCCTGCCGGTAGCGGAACAGTCAGAAGTACCACAGTCGACAAACTTGGTAGCCGAATTCGTCACATCATAATAGGCAATTTTGCAGTCGGTATCTCCTCCCACGCAATTCAAAGCAGTCCATTTCCCAACGTCACCCGTAGAATCTACAGTCGTTATCGACGCACTCGTGCTTGTGCAGGTCGCATCACTGCAATCCGCAAACATTAAATTCCCATTGGTAGCATCATAATATGCGGTCTTGCAATTCGTATTGCTGATACAGTAAATAGAACTGTACCTCCCGACATCATCGGGTGTAACCCGCAAACTCGCCTCAAAATAAGCGCTTGCACTGGTATAATTATTGGCATCCCACTGGACAAGTCCTAAAGAGTCACTCGTTGGCGAAGTAGCACTTGTGTAATCTGTCGCTGCACTGTCATAACCATTCCTGTCCAAAATATTTAACTGCTGCTCCAAATGTACACCGCCATGATGAGCCTCCGAGGAGGGTGCAAAAAAGGTTAGATAGTTAATAAACATTACGGAAATTAAAATAACTGCCAAAAACCCCTTGGAAATAAAAGAAGACCTTCTTACCCTAATGTTATAACCGCTAAACTTGTTGTAAGCACTAAAACCCGCAATTGCAGGCGAAAACGCCGGGGCAGAACTTGTACTGCCGCCTCTGCCCAGCGATTTAAATTTGTCAAAAAACTTGTAAAAAGAAACCCTGTCAAAAGCATCCGTAATATCCCCTGTTTTTGGCGTCCTAAACCAAGGCCCTTCACCAGGCTCAAACAAAGCTTTGACCGCCGCGTATGCCTGGAAAGGCACTACTATATAGGAAAGGACCATAAAAGAAGCAATCCCCAGGTAATCCCTTTCTTCCGATTCTTCCAAAAATAAACCGACCAAATTCATAAGCGGTAAAGACAAGAAGTTCACAAACACCAAACTCCATCCCCACGCCGCTGTCCAGAACGGAAGCCGTACTTTGAAGACGATTTCGGAAAGCAGCCAGGCAATTGTTCCGACAATGAAAAATGCCGCCTGCAGATAATAAGGTGCCAGATAGACAAATTCCCCTTTTTCGCGCCTGTTAACGTAAGGGCTTGCAAGGATCCTTGAAGCCATCTTCCTTATATTGAATGTATGGCCCTCCGCCCACCTCATCCTTTGGCGTATAAGTCTGCGGACCGTCGAAACCGCTTCCGCCGGCGCCTGGATGTACGGAGTAAACAGAACTTTATAACCTCGTTCATATAACCGAAGTGTCAGCTCAAAGTCTTCGGTTATCGACCTGCCCCATGCAAAACCGCGCAAAATATCCGCACGGATTGCAAAGACAGAACCGGCAATCATATTTAATCCTCCGTATACACCGATTCCCGCCCGCTCAATTACATAACTTCCCGCATATTCGCTCCTTACTCCCCGTGTTACCCAATTCTGGCTTTTGTTAAGTACGTGCCACTGGTAACCCTGTACTGCGGCAATATTAGAATTTTTAACATTATCCAAACCTCCGCATGATTCCTGGAAGCTTTTGACAAACTGGGCAATTGTGTCCGGGTATGGGACAAAGTCGCTGTCAAAAACGGAAACATATTCGGCCCGCGCGTCGGTATTTTCCAGTGCCTTCTGCAGTGCCGCCCCCTTAAATCCGTCCCGGGAAAATCTATGGATTAATTTAATTACCGGAGCACTCCCCGCAGGCGGAGTGCTAATAAATATTTCCAAATTTTCGTCAGCAAAAGTTCTGTTGATAACCCGCCCATTTTCACCAAGAATCTTCTTCGCAATTTCTGTTGTTTCGTCGGTAGAATCGTCGGCCAAAATTACTTCATAGTTACTCCACTGCTGGTTCTGGCATGCTTCTATTAATCTTTCAACAACCCGCTTTTCGTTATAGACGGCAAGGTGCAAAGAAACGAATGGCTCTCTGGTAAGTTCCACTTTTTCAAGGTTGAGTAAAAGCAGGTTAACTCTGCTGATTCTCGCAGACCCCAGTTTAAAATATTTTTCCAGCAATGAAACAATCCATCCCTTCTTTTTAACTTCACCCGCACCCATTCCCTTTTGCGAAATTCTCATCACTATAATCAGCGAAATGTAATATTTCATGGAATAAAGGAAGAAGAAAAATCCGAATGTTAGAGCTATTGCCGGGAAGAAAATGGTGGGCCTGAATGCTTTATCAATTTCAAAAATGTATCCGAAAATAAGTAAAGCCGGAAACACAAAAGGCCAACTGGCAGGGTGTTTAAAGACCCACTTTGGTACTGTTTTAAAAGGGGCAAATAGTAATCGCCAAACCGTAAGCCTGGGAACCGGTACTTCGTAAAGGGGCGCAACGGCAACTCCCGGTACTCCAACATAATCTTGGGCAAACGCAAACCTTCTCTCGGCAAGGTTAAGGTTCTCCCGCGCAAGCACATTTTGTATTGCGTGATGGCTGATTTCCCCTGCTAAATGGTGGTAGAGTTTATGGACAGAATATATCGGATTAGTAACTACTGCATCAATTACCTTTTGTTTTACCGTTTCGCCGGCATATTTCCAGTGGGCTTCGCCTCGCAGCCTGCGGCTGGAAAGGGATGAAACCGTTTCACCTTCGGAATATCTTTTAAGCCAGGCATAAAAAGTGAACCTGCTTATATGGTATTGTCTGCAGATTTCTGCAATCTTTTTCCCTTTCTGCAGGTATTCTTCGAGTATTTTGTACTTTTCAAAATCCGTAAACTTATTGGGAAATATGCTTCTTGTTAAATGCTTCCTTGAATATTCTTGTCTCTCGCTTTCACTGTTCAATCCATACCTTTTGAGTATATTCGCTACTCCGTGATTGGAAACATGATATATTCCGTTATAGTAAGTTTCTAGAAAATCGCTAATCTTATGGCTGGACCATTGAGGATATCTCAAAACGCATTCCAGGACCAGCTTCTCCCGCTTTCCTTTTATATATTTATAGTGGTCAAACCCTCTCCTGCTTCTACTGGAAAGAAGCCGCTCACGCGTGGTTTTGCCGGTGTTCCTGGATTTTTCAACCCAATTATAAAAGGAAAATCTGCTGATTCCCCATTTTCTGCAGACCGTACTTACCTTTTGTCCCCCAACAAAGACTTCATCGAGGATTTTACTTTTATCGGTTGGTGAAATTCTCTTCTTAACCACTAATATTATGTTAGTTTTATTGGGTACTGGCTGTCAATAGTGCTATAAGTCTAGTATAAAAACAACGTTTGAGGCCAAAAAGCGAGGCTAAATTACTGTTATAGGTTTTAAGAGCCAAATACTATAGGTAATGAGATTTATTTACTACAGGTTTTCACAATCGTGTTTTGAGGCTAGCCTGTCATACCCTTATGAATGGTGCCGGTCGTCTCGAGGCTAAAATTGGGACCCACTTCTGCCCCCTTTTCTACAGATTAGGTACCTCAAAAGTCCAATAAAAGGCTCACAGGCACAAATTTTAGTGGAAATTGGCAATCCGCCGTTTCCGCTGAAGCTAATGGAGCCTGTTACAGTTATGTTCAGCAACTTGCTTGCCCTAATTCTGTTGAGTAAGTCTTTTCCCTTCCTTGAAGATCGGACTTTGCTTACCCTGAGTTTGATCAAAAAGCGGAGTCTCCGGTTTACCCTGAGTCTTCTCGAAGGGCAAGATCCCACCTTGTTCTCCCAAACCTACATCCGATCCCTTGTATCAAAAGCTGACCGGAAGTACCTCCAAAGAGTTCTGGGGGGCCCAAAAAGTGTCCCGTTCCCTGTCTTGTGTTCTGCTTTTTCCGGAAGTATATTCGTTTCTTCATCAGAGTCTTTAGCCGCAAACAGCGAAAAGCTTAAGATGGCCCCAGCCATAAAACCAAGTGTAAAAATCGCCCAGTAAAGCATTCAATTATATCCCGGCAAAAGTAAGACAGAAGAGCAGAAGCCTTTATCCGAAGCACCGGTATTAAACTATAAAGAGTCTTTTATTAAAAGCCCTTAAAACTAGCTCGTTCTATAACAATTAAAACCAATTCAGATCAATTGTTAATCGTTCTTGTTTTCTTTAATTTCTCTATTAATCTCCTTAAAGCCAGAAAAAATAACCAAATGGCAAAAAACAGACTTAGCAACCTTCCTAAGAAGTACTCCAAACTACCTCTTACCGGATCAATCAGGGTAAAATTAATACCGCCGGCGGCTTCCAGTGACATCCTTTTTTCGTTAAAAATACTCGTTTCAATCCTTTCCCAAAACCCTGCTTTTCCTTGCTCAACAAAAATCAGTGACAAATATAACCCGAAAAAAACCATCACCAGAAAAAATGCCATTGCAAAAAAAACGGCCAGAAAAATTTTTACAACTTTGTCGTCCATTTTATCCCATATTTTCTTGAAAATGGACTTATCAAATAGCGCAGTAAGAGCTATTCCGATTATGATTGACACAAAAAGATATAGCGCGGGCAAAAACCTATAGGAAGATAGCAAAAATAAATCATTATTTGTCATCCAGTTTATTGTCAGCGCCAAAAAAACCGCAAAAGTCAAAAAAGATATAAAAATTAACCGCCTTTCTTTCTTTTTTCCAAAAAATAAAACGGACAAAAAAATTCCGACAGTACCTAATACAAAAGGGAGAGGAAAAACATGTTCTATGTTTTCCAAGAAATAACTTACTGTCCTACCAATTGCTGTAAAAAAAATTACCGGACCGTCCCAGAAGGAAACGAGTCCCACCGAAAAAAGTATTACGAAAAAAAGTCTTCGCAGTTTAATTAAGGGTTTCCCTAAAAGCAGGGAATTAAAAGCAACTGCTGAAAGAATAATGACTGCTTCTACTGAAGCGGCAATGCTCGAAAGCAAAATTACAGAACATCCTAAAACTGTCAGGGCAAAATAAAACTCTTTTGCCTGCGAAAGATATCTGCTAAAAAAGATAACTGTCGGCAAAGTTATAGACAGCGCGAAAAAAATAGCAGCGTCTCCATACAGAGTTGTAAAAAAAGAGTAGATCGATTTACTGACAATAGGTTTTCCCAGAAAGTCCAGTATAAAAATCGGTATCGGCGGGGTGATAAATATAATGGAAGCAATTATCGCCGTTACTTCCCTCTTGCTCATTTTCCAAACCAAAAGATAAATTCCCACAGTTGCAATAGCGAAAGAAAATGTATAAAGAATTTTTAATCCGTCATTAAACGAAACCCCGAAAAACCCAACTAATTTGACAATTGCCGGAACAACCGGAGTAAAAAAAACTTCTTCAAAATTAAAAGTTGAAACCAGCGGCCAGAAAATCAGGACTGAAAAAAGTCCGGCGAAGACGGAAAAAGCAATAGTTGTAAAACTAAAAATCGGCCAGGTCTCTTCTGGTATTTGATTTTTAAGCCATAGACTTGTTCTCTCGGGAATTTCGGAAGAATCCATTACCAAACAATTTATATTAAGAGAGGAACTTGTTCAATAGGAAAACAGCCATTTTAACAAGAACAACAAGAACAAGGACCGGCCTTGGGCTCTACGCAAGGCCGGTCCTTGTTCTAACCTTTTATAACTCTTGGAATTTCTTCAAACATATCAGAGGCAGTCATCCCCTCACCGTATTTTTCCCCGGCCAGCTCCCCTGCCTTTCCATTTATATATGCACCTGCATGGGCCGCTTCAATTAAACCGACACCGCGCGCAAGAAGTGCCGCCACCACACCCGAAAGCACATCCCCCGTCCCGCCAACCGTCATAAAAGGGGTACCGGAATTATTGGTAATCGTCGTCGTCCCATCGGTTATTATGTCAACGTTTCCCTTTAACAAAACCGTGGACCTGAATTTTTCGGCGGCGGCTTTTGCCCCCGAAAGCCGGGATTCAAAATCGTCATTAACTTTTTCAACACCCAATAGCACTGCAAGCTCTCCAAGGTGAGGGGTCAAAATACAATGTTTTGCCAGCACAAAACCGGGTGAAGTTGAAATTGCCCTCAAACCATCTGCATCAATCACCATCGGAACTATAAACTTGTGTATCAATTTATGGATCGTCACGGTAGTTGCCTGGTTCCTACCAAGTCCGCATCCGATTACCACGGAGTTAATTTTCCTGATATGGGCAACGTCCATGATATCCGCAATATGCCCCGATGAAAGATAATCACCTTTTAATGGATAAGTAATTAAATCGACTTGGGTATTCGCCGCAATATCTGCCGCCCGCATCGGTGCCGTAACCGATACCAAATCCGCTCCGGCTCTAAGCGCTCCGACAGCGGCCAAAGTCGCAGCACCGCCGTACATCTTCGACCCGCCGACAACCAGTACGCTTCCATAGGAACCCTTATGTACATCCTTCGGCCTTTGGGGAAAAACATTTGTTAAATCCATGGACAGTCCCGCTAAAAGCGGGAATAAGTACCAATTTCCAACAACTACCAACATCAAATAAATTTGAAATTGGACATTTGAAATTTGAAATTCTTAACGCTTTCAGCGTTAAGTGAGGTATATCAGAAAAACCGCCATCTATCAAATCCTGAGAACAGGGTGAGACCTTGACAACCATACAAGGTCTCACCCTATGATGTAACCTTGACACACCCGGTGTGGATTAGTATTTGCACATCGGGTTATTCCAAGGAGTGCTTTAGGGATTTAACCCCTCTAATACTCCCAACAACCTGATCACCCGATCACCCACCCTCATTTGACCCTCCAAACACACCAAGCGTACAATTTGCATTGTATGGAAGGCTCAAGCAACCCGGAATCAGAACCGTCAATACCGGAAGACACGGAAAAAAATCAGCCGGAAAGCCAAAAAAAGAAACTCTCCCTCCCTAAAAAACTGGCAATCGCATCAACTGCCGGCCTTGCCGCTTTAGCCGGAGCAGTCGGGTTCAAGGCTGTCCAACACAACGATGAGGGCACCGAAACCCCAATTACGCAAACACCGGCAACCGAAACCTTCACTCCCGAACCGACAACCACCCAGGTTGTTGAAATAACCCCGACACCCACTCAAGAAACGCCTACACCACAAACAACAGAAGCACCTACTCTAACCGAAGCACCTACTCCTACCCCCGTTGTGCAAACGGAAACCCCCTCCCCGACAGAAACCCAAAAACCCAAAAACTACGAAATTATTGACATGGGTGTACTTAATCCGGATCATCCTGCCTGGGAATCAATAACCAAAGAAGGAGCAATAAAGATAATTGATGACTTTTTCGAAAATTATCCGGCTCTATCCCACCCACAGCTGGGAAATTTAAAAATTCAAATAATTCTCGG
>Ga0210057_1002712_pt1 | contig 25102 bp, 24 predicted proteins | sample CryGeyCG2114_010_2_FD_183968 | JGI IMG/M metagenome (GOLD analysis project Ga0210057, IMG submission 183968) | Groundwater microbial communities from aquifer - Crystal Geyser CG10_big_fil_rev_8/21/14_0.10 (SPAdes) (version 2) | ecosystem: Environmental > Aquatic > Deep subsurface > Groundwater ...
CTCCAACCCTTGCGGACAAGTTGAGCAGCCTCGCGGCGGATGCGGGGCATGTGGGGATTAGTTGTGTATGGCATATGGAGTCATCCTAATTGGTTAGGTGATTCCAAGCTATTGGGATATTACGAAAAGCTTGACTAAAAAGAATATTTGTGTATACTTAGTATTGTAAGCGTGTCTCATGAGCAATATATTTGTAAGTGAGGGGATCGATCGTTTTACGGTTCCGACTTTGTCGGAACGCATTTACAAGTAAATATTGTTTAAGTTCAAATGGAAAAGAAATTGTATGTTGGTGGAGTATCTTATGACTCAACCGACGATTCTCTCCGAACAGCTTTTGAACAAGCTGGAACTGTTGATTCTGCCACCATCATCATGGATAAGATGACAGGTAGATCAAAAGGTTTCGGTTTCGTTGAAATGGCGACTCCAGAGGAAGCTCAGAAAGCCATTGAAATGCTCGACGGAAAAGAAATTGACGGTCGAACAGTCAAGGTTAATGAAGCTCGACCAAAGAAAGAGTGGAACTAACTCTTTAACAAAGAATCCCCCGAAACGGGGGATTCTTTGTTATAATCTTGAATATGAAAAATAGTTTATTAGAAGTCAGCAATGAAGAAAAAATTATCGCTGTTGAGAAGTTAGTCGCCCAGAGCACCCCCAGGCCCGACTTTTTTCTCTTTATCTTTCTGTCAACGGCCATGGCTACTCTGGGTATTCTGATCTCCAGTGTACCTGTTATCATCGGAAGTATGTTGATTGCCCCGATGTTGTACCCGATCTTAGCTATTGGTATGGGTCTGTCGATCTCCGATCCTAAACTGACCAAAAGATCATTTTATACTTTCACCCAAGCTGTGATTGTGGCTCTAGTTTCATCTTTTTTCGTTTCTATTTTTTTCACTAACGTTGAGCAATTAAAATATATTGAAATTATCATCAGAACGAATGTGGCTCTGGCTGATGTCGGTATCGCTGTCATTGCCGGAGTAGCCGCGAGCTTTGCTCTAATCAAGAAAACACTAAATGAATCTCTGCCGGGAGTGGCTATCTCCGCGGCCCTAGTGCCACCACTGGCTGTTGTCGGTATCGGTATTATCCGTTTAGACTGGGAACTGATCCGGCAGTCTGTTGTTTTGTTTGTGATTAGCTCTGTGGGAATTATTTTAACCAGCCTGTTTGTCTTTGCTTTGTTTAATTTTCATAACAAAAAGAGTTTGGTTCATGAGGTTATTAAAGAAGAGGATAAAGAATTAAGCTAACGGCTGTCTTTGATCCTCAGAGCAAAGATGATACCTATATACATTAGGAGTCCCAAAATACCAAACATTGCCTCATATGACATATAGGCAAGAGCTAAAGATCCCAGAAGAGGGCCAATCAGATATGACATTGGATCGGTTGCCCGAAAGACACTAATGATATTGGCGTCATCTCCATCCACTTGCTTAAAGAAATAACTTTCGGTCATTATTTCTACCAAACTAGCACCAACTCGTGACATAAACATTATTAAAGTAATCAAAAAGAAGTTGGGTGTGCCGATAAATGAAAAGATTAGGGTAGAGGTGGCTATGAAAATAAAACCAAAGATCAGAAGTTCCTGTTCGCCGTATTTTTTGTCAGCCAAGTAGCCAGCTGGAAATTGGAGGAGGGCAAAAGGTAGAAGCATAATGGTTAGCATAAAACCAATCTCTTTCCAACTAAAACCAAGTTCTTGGGATAGATAGACCGGTACATATACAACCATCGCAACATAGAAGATATTTAAAAGCATCCGGGCAAAAAGAATATTTCGCAGATTTCGGTTCTTTCTAAAGGCTGGAATAGCCTTTAAGATTCCACGTGGAACAGAAATGTTCAAGGATTCTTGCTTCAAGTTTCTGATAACGATCAAAAGTGTTGGGATGATAAACAATGATGAAGCAATATAGACTCGACTAAAATTGTCTTCACCCAAGAGTAGGGCCGCAATAGATGGAGAGATAATCAGGGCTGTGTTTGAAAGGGCCAGATATAGCCCCCGAATCTTGCCAGTATTACTCTCATTTGTCGAAGCACTTTCTAGATATAAATCAAAAAAATAGAACAGACTCGCCAGAACTCCACGGTAGATAACGAACAGAATCAAAATAACTGGGGTTATTTTGGTGAAGGTCAGAAGGCCTACGGCTAAGAATTCAATGATTAATAAGATTATAGTCAGGTAATAAGTTCCTAGAGTTTTTATCAAGTAAGGTCCCAAAAACAGCAAGATTAGTGTTAGGAGAGCGCCGGCACTAAAAAGCAACCCAACTCGTTCGGCTGAGACGAATTGCTCAATGAAAGTTGAGTTGATATACAGGATGAAATAGGAATGAAAGGAAAGTAGCACAAAAGACACAAACACTGAAGGCATGACGCTGGCGTGTCTTTTTTGGACTAAACTTCGCATATTACACTCCTAGTATAACAGGAATGATGATGGGTCTCTTAGAGGTCTTTTGCAAAAGAAACTTGGTAACATCTTTAGTAACTCTCTCTTTAACATAGTCAAAGTTAATTGGATTCATACCTTTGGTTGAAGTTTCAACGCTTCTTTTGATAATCATGCGGGCTTGTTGTAATAGATCTTGTGATTCTCGAAGATATACAAAACCTCGAGAGATAATGTCCGGGCTCTTTTTTAGTTTGCCAGTTTTAGTATTGATGCTTGCGATGATGACAAACATCCCGTCCTCAGCTAACATCTTGCGGTCTCGGATAACAACATCTTGCATATCACCAACTTTGGTACCCTCAACCATCATACCTTCATGAGGCGCCCGTTCTTTGCGAACCAGTATTTTTTCGGCATCCGGGGTGATCTCAACAATGGAACCATTCAATGGGACAATGATGTTTTCTTCGGGTACACCAAGTTGCCGGACCATTTCAGAATGCATTTTGAGCATATAATGGTATCCATGCACCGGCATGAAGAATTTATACGGAATTTGTTTATGAATCCATTCTAGTTCTCCACGACGTCCATGTCCGCTGGCATGCACGTCAGAATCAAGATAGGTAATGATATGAGCGTCATGTCGATACAAATTATCTTTCAATTTGGTCACAGATTTTTCATTTCCTGGAATGATCGAAGAAGATAGAATAACTGTATCTGTTTTTGTTAATTTAATATTTTTGTGAGTCTTGTTGGACATTCGCATTAGAGCCGCAAACTCCTCACCTTGAGCGCCGGTAGCCAGAACTAATATTTTATGTGGTGGATATTTACCGATATCTTCAATATCAATAACGTGGTCCAGATTTGTTAGATCCAAATGCTTGACGATATCCATATTGGTTTTCATGCTGCGTCCCTCAATGACCACTTTGCGACCGTATTTTTTGGCCATTTTGATGAACTCAATAATACGTTCTACCTGTGAGGCAAAAGTAGCAATGATTAAACGACCTTTGGTAGTACCGACAATTCTATCTATGTTTTCAATAACTTTTCTTTCGGAAATAGCCCAACCTGGTCGGTCAATGTTTGTTGAGTCCATGGTTAAGAGCAGGATCTTTTTGTTCTTAAAGAATTCGTATTGTTTAATCTCATCTTCAGCTGGAACTCCATCTTCGTTCTCAACTCGCACGTCCCCAGTATTAACTATATCTCCAAGTGGAGTTTCCAAGATAATTCCAGTTGAGTCGGGGATAGAGTGAGTTAGGCCAAAGAACCTAACTTTCAAATTTTCACCGAGTTTAATGGCTCCATCGTCTTTATCCACTATTTTTATATTTAGTTTTGGTAGATGCGGATACTCTTCTTGGCGTTTCATAATCAAAATAGCTCCAAATTCTCGGGTATAGATTGGTGGATTGCCAATTTTATCCATTAGAAATGGAATACTACCAATGTGGTCAAGGTGACCGTGGGTAATAATCATGGCTTTAATTTTGTTTTTGCGTTCTTCCAGGTATCTTATGTTCGGTAAGATGTAGTCAATTCCAGGAGTGTCCTCGTCTGTAAACTGGATACCACAGTCAACAACTACAATTTCATCCTTATATTCAATAGCTGTCATGTTTCGTCCGATTTCCTCTACACCGCCAAGGGGCACGATTCTCAGGTTATCACCTGCTGATGGGATTGGAACAGACCTTTTGACTGGTGTTTGAGTAGGACGATGTTTTTTGCCGCCCAGATGTCTCTTGCTGTTACCGTTTCGACGATTTCCTCCACTTGAAGGGTTTTTTCTGGCAGGTCTATCTCGACGAGTAATTTCCTCTGAACTCCACGCGCGCAAGCGAGAGTTTGTTGATGTTTTTTTGTCCATTAACTTAGATTAACTTTTAATAATTTTTTAGTTGACGAATATTTTCCACACCTTATCTGTTTCAACATACCATTCATTGATATTGTTGAAGCGGTCAGCTGGCAAGACAATGTTTCCGATTGGAGCGTGCTTAACATTATCAGGCAGAATGTAGGTAAAGTAAGGTGAGTAGACAAACACAGCGGGGATGTCATTTTGGAGCTCTTCGGTAAACGAGTCAAAGAGTTCTTGCCTTTGTGTCTTATCAAAAGTAACTCTAACATCCTCTAAAATTTTGTCTACTGTAATGTTGGTATATTGTGCCACGTTTAAACCCGGATCAGTCCGACCGGATGAGTGCCAGAAGGGATACAAATCGGTGTTTCTACCTAAAACTAAACCGAAGAGTAATGAATCGTAGTCTCGAGGTCGGATTACGTTTTGGTTTAGATCATTAGTCTCAAAGATTTTGACATTGACCTCAGCCCCAATCTTTTGCCACCCTGATTTTAAGAGCTCGGCGGTTTGGACCAATTCGGGTGTATTAGAGGTTGAAATCGAAAAGGTTAATTTTTCAACTCCTTCCTTATTCTTTTTCTCATAAATACCCGTCTCTTCATTTACCGTCCAACCTTTTTTTTCTAGAAGCTCTCGGGCCTGCTGGGCAGACGCCGGCTCTACTGTTTTACCAGAGTTTGGAATAGGGGAACCGGTAGCTTCAGCGAATTCTCCAAAAACTTCGGAAACAATTTCTTGTCTACCAACGCTAATGGAAAGAGCTTGGCGGACTTCTTTATTGAGTAAGGCGGGATCCTCGTTTTGGTTGAAAAAGACTCCAAAAATTCTAGGTAAAGGTAATTTTACCAAATTCACAGCTCGATCAGCCGAGATCTCTTGGTACTCTTCTTTGGTAAAACCACTAAGTGAGTCGACCGTTCCCTTTTTGAAAGCCTCAATTAATTTATCGCTGTTTTGGTATAGTCTGACAATTATTCGGTCAATGTAGGGACGTCCAAGGGCATAGTTTTTAAATGGAGAAAGCTCGTAGTGTTCTGGTAGCCCACCTGAGCTGTATCTCACAGTCTTGATTTGATAAGGTCCAGCTCCAACTGGTTCAACATTAAATTGGCTAAATTGGAATTGATCAGCTGTGATATTGTTCCAAATGTGTTTGGGTAGGATACCTAAGGTTGTGTTTTCGATAAAAGGTTCAAAACCTTCTGATAAGATAAATTGGATTTCTGTTGGAGAAATAATGTTTACTGACACTCCTTCCCAGTTAACTCTTTTCGGGCTCTTTAAGATGGCATCTTGAGCCATACTAATGGTAAAAGCCACATCTTCAGTCGTTAGTGGGTCGCCATCTTGAAAAATTAGCTCGTCTTTTAGTATAAAGGTATAAATTGTACCGTCTTCAGAGATTGTGTATGATTTCGCCAGATCGGGTACATAGCCACCTTCTGGAGAAGCTTTGGTTAGGCCGGCATAAACAAGCTTGGTTAAGTCCCGGTCAGCATCGGATATTGCTAGGACTGGATTAATAAATCTAGGTGTACCAATAATGCCTTCTTGCAAAGTTCCTCCATGGGTTGGCACTTCCACTAATAAACTTGCATTTACATTAAAAAATAAAACTACTGCGGAAATGATAAATACCATCACTGCCCCAAAAAACAAAACCTTCTCTGTTATTGGAAAGTTTCTAATAGCTACTCTGGCTTTTTTGAAAATTTCAATATTAAACGTGCGTGTCAAAAAATTTAAGAATTTCACCTTAAAAAAGGAGCGCTGCCAAAGCCGTGCCGGCAAAAAGTACGCCCAAGATCACACTTGAACGGAATAGAATTTTTTCCATACCGCGTCTAGTATGGTGTACGGAACTACCCATATCTCCACCACCAAAAGCACCTCCCAGGCCCGCTTCAGAGCGCTGGAGTAGAATGGTGATGATTAGCAAGACGGATAAGACTATCTGAATTATAGGGATAATTGTCATGAGTTCGATTATAGCAGGTAATCTGGAGTTGGCAATACTTGATTTTAACCTCTTTTTCCATATAATGCATCCACATATTAGTAGTTAACTTAAAATATATGGCAAAAATAATTCCAATTGGAGATAAAGTTTTAGTCCAACCAAAGTTGAAAAAAGAGAAGTCTTCTGCCGGTATTATCCTGCCTGACTCAGTCGAGAAAGAAAAACCGGAACAAGGAAAGGTTGTTGAAGTTGGTTCTGGTCGTTTTGAAAACGGCAAAAAAATTCCCATGACAGTTAAGAAGGGGGATCGAGTGGTTTTCTCTAAATATGGATATGATGAAATTAAAATAGACGGCCAAGAATATTACATTATTGAAGAATCCAAAATTTTGGCGATAATTAAATAACAATATGGCAAAGAATATTACATTTGGAGAAGATGCTCGAAAAGCTCTAAAAAGAGGAGTTGATAAGGTGGCTAATGCCGTTAAGGTTACAATTGGTCCACGTGGACGAAATGTGGTTTTGGACAAGGGTTATGGTAGTCCCACTATTACTAACGATGGTGTTTCGATTGCCAAAGAGATCGAACTAAAAGATCGCTTGGAAAATATGGGGGCTGAGATTGTAAAAGAAGTTGCTAATAAAACTAATGAGATTGCTGGTGACGGAACAACTACTTCAGTAATAATTACTCAAGCGATTGTAGCTGAAGGTATGAAGTATGCCACCATGGGTATCAATGCCATGTCTATTCGAGCTGGTATTGAAAAAGCCACTTTGGAAGCTGTAAATACTCTAAAGAAAATTGCTAAACCAATCAAAAACAAAGAAGAGATCAGACAGGTAGCCACTATTTCAGCTGAATCAGAGGAATTAGGCAAGAAAATTGCTGATACTATCGAGAAAGTTGGGAAAGACGGGGTTGTGACGGTTGAAGAGTCTCAGGCTTTAGGTTTGGAATCAGAAGTTGTTAAGGGATTACAGTTTGATAAGGGTTATGTTTCTGCCTACATGGTCACCGACACCGAAAGGATGGAAGCCGAGGTTAAGGATGCCAGCATTCTAATTACGGATGGCAAGATTTCCAGTGTTAAAGAGATTCTACCTTTTCTCGAAAAACTAGCCCAAAGTGGCAAGAAAGAACTAGTCATTATTGCTGAAGATGTTGAAGGTGAGGCTCTAACAACTTTTGTTTTGAATAAACTTCGTGGTGGTTTCAATGTCCTAGCGATTAAAGCTCCAGGATTTGGAGACCGAAAGAAAGAAATGTTGGAAGACATTGCGGTTACCACCGGTGGCGAAGTTATATCTGCTGAGGCTGGTATGAAATTAGAATCTATTGATATCTCTATACTAGGTAGAGCTATTCGAGTTGTTTCAACTAAAGATTCAACGGTGATCGTGGGTGGCAAGGGAAAGAAAGCTGACATTGAAGCTAAAGTTGAACAACTTAAAAAAGTTCGAGAACGAACAGACTCAAAGTTTGATTTGGAAAAAATAGATGAACGGATTGCCAAATTAACTGGTGGAATTGCAGTTATTCGAGTTGGAGCAGCCACCGAAACCGAGATGAAATATTTGAAACTAAAGATTGAAGATGCGGTTAATGCTACTAAAGCGGCGATTGAAGAAGGGGTGGTGGCTGGTGGTGGGAGTGCCTTGGTTCACACCGCCAAAAAGATTAGTGGTAAAAAGCTGGAAAACCAAGAAGAGCAGATTGGCTATGACATTGTGGTTCGGGCTCTAGAGGCGCCACTTAAGCAGATTGCTATTAACTCTGGTCGGGAAGACGGGGCTGTTATTGCCCATAAAGTACACAATGCCGGAGATAAGTCTGGATACGATGCTGTTTCTGGTCAGATTGTGATTGATATGTTGAAGGCCGGGATTATTGATCCTGTTAAAGTAGCCAGAGCGGCTGTCCAGAATGCTGCTTCTGCGGTTGCCATGCTTTTAACCACTGAAGTCGCTATTAGTGAAGAGCCTAAGGAAGATAAACCAGAGCCTCCAATGCCGGGGATGATGTAGGGTTTACTTTTAAAAAGATAGTGATAGTATCGGACTAGATCCACACCATATTCTCTTGGAAGGAGGTTACATAGTGTCCAAATCTGAAAAGCCACCGCGAAGACATGAGGTTATCGATTCGGTCTGTGTTATCTTAGCAGAACAACTTGATTTTCCATTAGAAAAAATCTTCCCCGATACCAATCTGATGAAACAGATGAAGGCAGATCAAGGCGATCTTCTGGAGATTTGTTTCCGGATCGAACAGCGATTTGGGCTGAAAAACATTGTCCAAGAATGCCACTTCAACACCATGAGTCGGCGAGAACTGGAGAGTATAGTTGCTGGTCAGTTGGTTGATTTTGTTTGTCAGCAAATTGGAGCTGTTTCGCTCCGAAACCCCCCGCACTAGGGGGTTTCTTTTTTGTATCAATATGTTAGATTCGAGAAAACAGCCCTTTCATACAGGAGGAAGATATGCACCAGTTTTCTAACGGGGAAACACCAGAGCAGAGGTTCGATCGAATTTCCAGAACAGTAATTGATTTTTTGAATCCGATCATGGTTGACGAGAATCTCGGACTAATCGAGGAGCTGGTCGAATATGGAATCGATGCCAGTGCTTTTTGGCAAAAAGTTGAGGCCAAACGATTGAAATTCTTGAACTACTGCTGTGCGGCCAAAATCTATGCCAAATTGTTTCGGAACCAGTTCCATCGAGCGGTTGCCTTCCAGCGCCGAGCTTTACAGACACAGGTTCTCGATAATTGTCGGGACTTCGCTAGGCTGGCTGGTCTTTCTTTGGATAACTTCATCTCCGACGAAGAGGTGGAGCGACTGTGGCTCCCTTAAGTGGTTAATCAAAACCTTGCACTAAATGCGAGGTTTTTTTGTTATAATGTTAATTGTATTAATTAATACTTAATTATGTAATCATGAGTAATATTATTGTATCTATCGGAATTATCTTGCTCTTGTTGAGTGGCTTTTTTGATTTAATATCTTGGAAGTTTAACATCATTGCCATTGCTATTTTAGCGATTGTTTGGGTCATTGTTCTATATAATGGTTTCGTAAAGTTGGTAACTAGAGCCAAAGAAGCCTGGGCTGATATCGATGTCCAATTAAAACGTCGATATGATTTGATCCCAAATTTGGTAAATACAGTTAAAGGATATGCTGGTCATGAAAAGGGGACTTTTGAAAAAATTACCGAGGCTAGGAGCAAGGCCATGCAATCTGAAGGAGTCCAGGCGAAAGCACAAGCCGAGAATATGCTTAGTGGAGCACTTAAATCCTTGTTTGCTGTCGCTGAGGCATATCCGGATCTAAAAGCTAATCAAAACTTTCTACAATTACAGACAGAACTTTCTGATACTGAGAATAAAATTCAAGCAGCCCGAAGATTCTATAACACAAATGTTCGAGATCTAAATATCGAAGTTAAATCTTTTCCAGCCAATGTGATTGCTGGTATGTTTGGTTTTGCCAAGATGGAATTCTTTGAATTAAATGAGGAGGCCGAGAAGAGTCCGGTAGAAGTTAAATTCTAAGACAATTTTAAGAAACCGTCTGCCACACGCAGGCGGTTTCTTTTGATATACTCTTAATGTATGGCATCTCTTTATACACAACAAAATAATAATGTTCGGAAGACTTGGATGTTAATGACCATGTTTTTGGTCATTGTCATTGCTATTGGTTGGATTTTCAGCGCTATCTACCAAAGTCCCGGAATTCTATACTTTGCTGTTATTTTCAGTCTAGCCATGAATTTTTTTAGCTATTGGCAATCAGATAAGATTGCTTTAGCGACAAACGGTGCTAAACAAATTATTAAAGAACAAAATCCAGAGCTTTGGAATGTTGTTGAGAACCTCTCGATTACCGCTGGGCTACCAATGCCTAAGTTGTACGTCATTAATGATCTGGCTCCGAATGCTTTTGCCACTGGTCGAGATAAGGAACATGCAGCGGTGGCCGTCACCACTGGACTACTGTCAGTTTTAGATCGTACCGAATTAGAAGGCGTTATCGCACATGAGCTTTCACATATTGGCAATCTAGACATCTTGCTTCAAACAATCGTGGTTGTTTTGGTTGGATTCATTGCTCTGCTATCCGACATTTTCTTAAGATCAATATTTTGGAGAGGAGATCGTGATAATAAAGCCGGGGTCTGGTTAATTTTGATTGGTGTTGTTCTGGCCATCCTTTCACCAATTGTGGCTACACTGATTCAACTAGCTATTTCTCGGAAAAGAGAATTTTTAGCTGACGCTTCAGGCGCTCTTTTGACCAGATATCCAGAGGGTTTAGCTTCGGCTTTGGAGAAAATTTCAATGAACGACCGGCCATTGAAGAGAGCCAATAATGCTACGGCTCATCTATTTATCGCTAATCCATTTGGTAAAAAGGGATCTTTGGGGTTACGTAGGCTATTTATGACTCATCCACCAATTGCTGAGCGCGTTAAGGCTCTTCGAGGTAATTAATATGGCTAAAAAGGTAATATTTAGTCTACTGAAAAACTCTTTTAAAGATATGCGAGTGGTCTCACCCGGATATTTTCGGAAGGTTACGATAACTGATCGGATACTCGATTTTTTTATTTTACGTTTTATTCCGAGCTGGGTAACACCAAACCAAATAACAATTCTGAGATTTATTAGTGTACCGGCTTTGATTGTCCTATTAATATCTGGACACCTGATGTCTGGGACAATTTTGTTTGCTCTTGCCGCTTTCTCAGATGCGCTTGATGGAGCTTTGGCTAGAACCAGAAAGCAAATCACTAATTGGGGAATTGTTAATGATCCACTGGCTGATAAATTGTTAATCGGCTCAACTATTGCCATTATGGTTACTAAATACATTCATCCAATTCTAGCCTTTTTGATTATTGGTTTAGAGATAATTATTTTTACGAGTGCTTTGTATAAAACTAGGTACGGAGGCAAAATAATTCCTGCCAAGCTAGTTGGCAAGATTAAAATGATTTTAGAATCTTTAGCCCTAGTGTCCCTATTTGTTTTTGTTTTATCTGGCTGGGTAATTTATTTAAACATTTCCACTGTTCTTTTATACTTGGTGATTGTTTTTGCACTTCTCTCGCTCTTTGTTTATAAAAGTATTTAATTATGTTTTCCAAAGTCCGGAAATTTTTTGAAAAGTATGAAAGACGTATCTCAACTCTAGCCTTGATCCTGGGTTTTATTTTTGATTTTTTAACTCTAACTCGAATTGATCGCCTGTATGATAATTTAGTTTTATCTTCATACCTATGCATTGTCAGTCTCGGTATTTTTATCTACAACTATATTGAAAGTCGGGGAGCACGAAACAAGTTATTTAAAAACCTACACGCCTTTTTACCAGCGGTAGTGCAGTTTGCTTTTGGAGGACTTTTCAGTGGCATTTCCATTTTCTACCTACGAAGTGCTACTTTGTCAGTAAATATTATTTTTGTAATTGTTTTATTCGGCCTCTTAATTGGTAATGAATCATTCCGGCAGAAATATCAGAAGTTGACTTTTCAATTAACTATTTTTTATTTTGTTTTGTATTCATATTTAATATTCTCTTTACCAGTTTTTCTAAAATCAATCGGAGCAGGAGTATTTGTTTTAAGTGGTGTAGCTAGTCTAATTGTTATGTCAGGGATTTTTATATGGTTCCGAAAGTTTTTGAAAGGTCGCTTCGAAGAGAGTAAAAAGAGCCTATTTTTAACGGTTGGAGCGATTTTTGTGGTTATAAACTTACTTTATTTCTTAAATGTAATTCCGCCTATTCCACTTTCTTTAAAGAGTATGGATGCCTATCATTTAGTTTTCAAAAGAGGGGCTGATTACGTGGCTCTTAAAGAAGATCACTTTTTTAATCCACTCGATACCATAAGTATTGTTTCTGGAAAACCAGTGTATGTTTTCAGTTCAGTTTTTTCTCCGACCGATCTAGACACGGAAACATTTCATAATTGGCAATATTTTGATGAGAACAAAGATCGTTGGGTTTCAACAGACCGGATTCTAATTGAAATTGAAGGAGGAAGGGGCGATGGTTTTAAAGGATACACCTTCAAGCAGAATATTTTCCCAGGTTCTTGGCGAGTTGATATTGAAACAGCCAGGGGGCAGTTGATTGGCCGAGAAACTTTTCGAATTAAATATGTGGATGTGGCCCCAGAACTTCAGGAGGTGATTTTATGATTTCAGCTCTAGAGATTAAAAAAGAATTGCAAAAGGTTTGTAGTAAAGAAAGAGCTAAAAGTTCTGCTTGGTTTTTTAAGACCAACAAAGGTCAATATGGAGAAGGGGATGTTTTTATTGGAGTGACAGTTCCAGAGCAGAGAAAGGTTGCAAAAAATTTTTATCAAGATATTAATCTATCAGAGCTACAAAAATTACTAAGAAGTGAAATTCACGAACATCGTCTAGTGGCGCTCCTGATTTTGGTTTTTAAGTTTAAGAAAAGCAGAGAAAAAAGATTTGTTGATTTCTACCTAAAAAATCTAAAGTATATAAATAATTGGGATTTGATAGATTTATCTTCCTACCACATCTTAGGTGTTTGGTTATTTGATAAAAAGGACCGAAAAGTTTTATACAAACTAGCTCATTCCAAAGATTTTTGGGAGAACAGAATCGCGATTGTCTCGACCTATGTCTTTATTAAAAATAATTCTTTTGAAGACACCCTAAAGATTTCTGAAATTCTTTTGAATCATCGGCACGATTTGATTCACAAAGCTGTTGGTTGGATGCTTCGAGAAGTGGGTAATCGGGATTTAAAAACAGAAGAACTCTTTTTAAGAAAATATTACAAACAAATGCCCAGAACAATGCTCCGATATGCAATCGAAAAGTTCCCAGAAGCCAAAAGACAAAGATACTTGCGTGGTAAGGTATAATATATGTATGAGCGATTTGTCACCAGAGGCTAAAGAGGTTATGAATAATAAGGGAACGGAGGCCCCATTTAGCGGTAAATGGCTGCATAACAAGAGTTCCGGAGTCTATACTTGTGCTAGTTGTGGTATGGAACTTTTTTCTTCGGAAGCTAAGTTTGATTCTGGTACTGGTTGGCCAAGTTTTGACGAACCAAAGAATTTAGAGAAGGTTGTCCTTAAAGAAGATACTGATCATGGGATGGTTCGAACCGAAGTAACTTGTGCCAAATGCCACGCACACTTGGGACATGTTTTTACAGATGGGCCAACTAAAACTGGTGCACGCTATTGTATAAACTCGGTGTGTTTAGATTTTAAAGCCAAAGACATTAAAAATTAAAAATATTTATATGATAATCGGAACAACAAACTTTTTAGCAGTCGCTGTGGTGGCACTTGTGCCAGTCGTTATTGGTTTCTTGTGGTACTCAAGGATTGGTTTTAGACATCTCTGGATGAGGTTAGAAGGCGTAACACCTGAAAGAGACGCTAAGATGAAAAAGATTCCTATCCAAAATAAATTAATCATCGCTTATCTGACTTACTTACTTATCTCATACACCTTAGCGATCCTGATGAACTATTTAGTCGTCGCTTCAGTTGTGCCAGCTTTAATTTTAGGATTAGTTATGTGGTTAGGATTTATGGCACCAGCCGCCATCTTTGATTACTTATGGTCGCCGAAAGCAAAACCTTGGGGACTGTATTATTTGCACATTAGTTATTTTCTAATCTCTGTTCTTCTGATGAGTGTTATTCTGGCTCTATGGATTTAGTAAACTTTTTTACGAGTCAGAGAAAAATAATCTTTGCTTTCGGCATTGCTTTAATTGCTCTTTCTTTTATTCTTGTCCTTGAGAAAACAAAAAAAACCCCGGAAGAACTTTCGATTTGGCATGATGATCAGAAAGTTCTTATTTTAGAAGTAGTTAACACCCCAGAGAAGCGGCATCTTGGTTTATCTGGCCGAGAGTCTTTAGCAACAGACCGAGCTTTGTTATTTATTTTTGATAAACCAGACAAATACGGTATTTGGATGAAGGATATGAACTTTCCGATCGATATTATTTGGCTTGATCAAAATTTTGAAGTTGTTAATTTTAAAAAGAGTGTTGCACCAGCCACTTATCCAACCGTTTTTAAGCCGGCAACTCCGGCTCTGTATGTTTTAGAAACCAACTCTGGTTTTATTGATGAAGTTGATCTAAAAATTGGACAAACTCTGGATTTGCATAAAGGAATCCTTAAAAACTAATTTTGGAGATTCTGGTTTTTATAAAAAGATTCAAAAAGTCCTTTGGGTTACTCTGAATCTAAGAGCTAAAATCAGTTCCTGGGTTTACAGTCTTTTTAATTTGTTTTACATTAATCCAAAAAAGTTATCCACACCTTATCCATAGGGTACAATACATACACATTAAATTTATTAGCGGCTAACTTATCATAAAAATGGCGAAATCAAAAAAGGTTGTTCGGGTTTTAAGGACTAAGGAAAGTGATCTAATTAAGAGTGTTGAGAAAAGAGATGGAACCGTTGTTCCGTTTGATATTGATAAGATTGCTAACGCTATTTACAAAGCCATGATCGCTTCAAACGCAGGATCTGACTTGGAAGCTAGTATGGTTGCCAATAAAGTTTTTGCCGATTTACTAAAAATTAGTAAAAGGCATAAAAATTTCATGCCGACGGTGGAAGGGATTCAGGATTCTGTGGAGAGAGAACTAATGCTTTCCGATTATGTTGAAACTGCTAAGGCTTATATCATATATAGACAAGAACATACCCTCAAGAGGGAATCGGGAGTGACCGTGGACCCCCGAGTTAAGAAACTGGCTAATGAAAGTAAAAAATATTTTAGGAATGCTCTTGGTGAATTTGTTTATTACCGAAGTTATGCTAAATGGATTCCGGAAGAGAACCGACGAGAAACTTGGGTAGAGACTGTTGATCGATATGTTTCTTTCATGAAAGAAAATCTTGGAAAGAAACTTTCTGAAAAAGAATATAAAGAAGTTCGCTTGGCAATTTTAAAACAAGAAGTGATGCCCTCAATGAGATTGATGCAATTTTCAGGAGAAGCCACCCGCAAAACAAATGTTTGTGCTTACAATTGTTCATACACCGCACCAGAAACTTTTGAAGACATTGCCGAAGTAATGTACATCTCAATGTGTGGTACCGGAGCCGGTTGGTCCGTTGAAAGTCGAAATGTTCAGAAGCTTCCACAAATAAAAATGCAAACTGGTAAGAAAGAAAAAGCATTTAAGATTCCAGACAGTAAAGAAGGTTGGTGCGAAGCCCTAACTAAGGGAATGCACGTTTGGGCCGATGGAAAAGATATCGAATTTGATTATGCTGATATTAGACCAGCTGGTGCCAGACTTAAGACCATGGGTGGTAAAGCTTCTGGACCAGATCCGTTAATCAGACTTTTGAACTTTACCAGAGAGATCATGCTCTCAAGACAGGGAAGACGTCTAACAAATCTAAATGTTCACGACATCCTGTGTATGATCGGGGACTGTGTTGTTGCTGGTGGTGTTAGACGAAGCGCCATGATCTCACTTTCTGATTTGGACGACGATGATATCCGAGATGCCAAAAAAGGCCAGTTTTACCTAACTAATCCTCAAAGATCTTTGGCTAATAACTCGGCTGTTTATGAGCAAAGGCCTAATAACGTTGAATTTATGGAAGAGTGGATCGCTCTTATGAAGAGTGGTTCGGGCGAGCGAGGTATTTTCAATCGTTCTGGCCTCAAAAATCAGCTACCAGAGAGACGTCTAAAACAGTTTACCGATGAAGAGATGCCACAGTGGGGAACTAATCCTTGTGGCGAAATCATTTTGCAACCAAAACAATTTTGTAATCTCTCAGAAGTAATTGCCAGAAAGGAAGACACTGAAGCTTCACTTCTTAAAAAGATTAAATATGCTACGATTCTGGGAACCTATCAATCAACTCTGACATACTTCCCATTTCTTTCTAAGAAGTGGCAAGAAAATTGTGAACAGGAAAGACTTCTGGGGGTTTCCGTTACCGGCCAGTGGGATTCACCGGTGGTTCGAAAAGAGAATGTTTTGAAAAAATTAAAAGCCGAGTCTTTAAGGGTCAACAAAGAGTATGCCAAGAAATTTAAAGTTACTCCATCTACCTGCATTACTTGCGTTAAACCTTCCGGAACAGTTTCTCAAATGGTTGATTGCTCTTCTGGGATGCACCAGAGACATTCACCGTATTACATTAGACGAGTTCGGATTTCAGCCACTGACTCATTCTTTAAGATGCTCAAAGATCAAGGGGTCCCATATCATCCAGAAGTTGGGCAATCTATGGAGACGGCGACTACTTACGTTCTAGAATTTCCAATCAAATCTCCAGAAGGATCAATCTACAAAGATGATATTACGGCCATTGAACAATTGGAACACTGGAAATTGGTTAAGAAAAACTATACTGAACACAATCCTTCAGTTACGATCTCGGTGGGGGAAGATGAATGGGTGGCAGTAGCACATTGGTTGTATGAGAATTGGGAAATCCTAGGAGGACTATCTTTTCTACCACGAGACAATCATGTCTATCAACTAGCTCCGTATGAAGCTTGCGATGAGAAAACATATAAAATCCTCTCTAAGAAAATGCAAAACATTGATTTCTCAAAAATCATGACTTATGAAAAACAGGATGGAACAGATGTGAAGAAAGAATTAGCTTGCGCTGGAGGGACTTGTGAGGCGGTGTAGGAATATTAATAAATGTACGAAAACCTAGCTAGGTTTTCGTACATTCCTTGATTTTAAGCCAAAATATGCTATTATTTAGTTCTTGCACTGAATAGTTGCTCTTTTTTAGAGAGGAAAGTCCGAACACAGGCTTCGTTTACGAAGCAGTCTGGTAGTGGGTAACACCCACCCACCGTAAGGTGCGAGGTGCGAGCAGAGACGCCCAATTCGAAAGAAAAGGGGCTCCTTCGGGAGTAGTTCTGTAGAAATGCAGAGTTGAAACGGCTAAATCCTTACCTCTGTGCAAGGCCGTGTCCTGATTTATCAGGAAGTGCCGCTTGATCCAATCTAGTAATAGGTTGGACAGATAAATGACTATTCATCTAAAATCTGGCTCAGATTTTAGAGGACAGAATTCGGCTTATAGGTGCAAGAGAGCAAAATATAACGAGACCCCGCTTACAAGCGGGGTTTTGTTATCTCGAGTTCGATTCTATATAATGTATGTACATTTAAAATTAATTAGAAAATTATGAGAATCTTTAAACTAGCAGCAGGGCAGAGCTATCTGGAAAGTGCTTCTTTTGGGTTGCTCTTAATTTTATTGTTTTTATTACCAATCTTCATTTCTCCAGTATCCTTAGTCTCTTTCTTGTTTGCCAAAGTCTTTTTAGTCGTAAGTTTTACAGTTGCCACGTTTATTCTCCTAATTTTATATGTCCTAAAAAAGGGAAGTGTTACTTTGCCTAAGAACTGGTGGATGCTTACCATTCTGGCTGTACCGGTGATCGTCTTAATTTCAGCCCTTCTTAGTAGTCACAGATTCACATCTCTTATCGGTTATGGTGTCGAGTTGGATACTTTTTTTTCAATCTTAATTTTATTTGCTCTGTTGTTTTTGGTTTCTCAGGTTTTTACTTCCGCCAGAAGAATTTTTTACGCTCAGATTGTTTTTTTGATCTCCATCCTGATTTTATTTATTTTTCACGGAATCCGTTTAATTTTTGGACCAGAGGTTCTTTCTTTCGGTTCTTTTCCACTCGTCACTTCTAACACTTTCGGAAATTGGAAGGATCTGGCTATTTTTGCGGGTTTAGTGATTATTATGGGAACTCTCTTGATAGAAACGACTAGGGCTACCAAACAAATAAAGGTTGCGATTTATATTATCTTTGCCCTGGCTCTGGCTTTTTTAGTAATAGTTAATTTCTTTTACGTCTGGTTAGTTTTGGGTGTTTTGTCACTGATTTCTTTTGTGTATCTGTTTTCTATTGGTGGTAAGGGGGAACGAAGAATTCCCATCCTGTCTATTATTATTTTAGTTGTTTCTATCCTGTTTCTAATCACTGGTGATCAAATCGTTAAAGTATTAAATCAGATTCTGGGTGTTAGTTTTATTGATCAGGGGCCTCTTTGGGGTCAGACTTTGGAAGTTGTTAGGGGAACGTTTTCTAATCTAAAAAACATTTTATTTGGTTCTGGCCCAAACACCTTTTCTCTAGAGTGGTCATTGCATAAAGCAGATGCTGTTAACCAGACGGCCATTTGGAACACAGATTTTAATTATGGAGCTTCGTATCTAGCAACGACTCTAATAACTACGGGAATCTTGGGAGTTTTGGCTTGGCTTTCTTTCATCATTTTCTTTGTCTATCAAGGATTTAAATCTTTATTCACTAAGAATAGTACGCAAAATAATTTCCTAAGATACTTGACTGTTTCTTCTTTTGTTTCAGCTCTATTCTTATGGTTAATGTTGGCCCTAACAACTCCCGGAATTGTAGTTATTGTCTTAACATTCTTTTTTACCGGGCTATTTCTAGCTAGCCTATCGGTTAGCGAGATTATTCCTCAAAATGAGATTTCTTTTACACGCAATCCAAAAATTGGATTTGTTATTACTCTAGCCCTAGTCTTTTTATTGATTATTACTATTGATCTTGGATATATCTCTTTTCAAAAAACCCTCTCATCAATCTACTATCAAAAAGGTTTGCAACATCTTAATCAAGACGGTAATTTGATAGCTGCTCGGGAGCAGATCTCCAAAGCAATCTCTTTGGCTAAACACGATATCTACTACCGTTCTTTGGTTGATATTAATCTATTTCAGTTTAATCAAATTGTTAACAATGAAGATGTAAATTCAGCTTCTGTTACAAGTCGAGCTCAGCAAGTTTTGGGGCAAGCTGTAAGTAATGCTCAGGCTGCAATTAAAGTTCGACCACTTGCTTACAAAAACTACTTAGTTCTAGGGAATGTCTACACTAACGTTATCGCCTTGAATGTTCCTGGGGCTGTTGACGGGGCCAAAGATGCCTACCGGGCGGCTAGTATGTATGCTCCTAAAAATCCAAGTATTTTACTAGCCATGGCTAAAATGGAAGGCCGAGCGGGTAACATTGAAGGTGTTCGACAAAACATTTCTAAAGCTTTGGAATTAAAAAATAACTATACCGAAGCGGTCTTTACTTTAGCTCAGATCGAAATTTCAGCTGGTAATGTTGATCAGGCCATTGCTTCTGTCGAAGTTGCTACTCTGATTGAGCCAAACAATCCCGTACTTTATTTCCAATTAGGACTTCTATATTACAGTAACAAAAGGTACAAAGAAGCATCTGTGGCTCTAGAAGATGCCATTCAGCTTGTACCTGATTATGCGAATGCTAAATATTTCCTTGGCCTAACATATTATGAATTAAAACGTCAAACAGATGCAATCAATCAATTTGTTGATTTAGAGGATACGAATCCAGATAATGCCGAGATCAAGTTTATTTTAGAAAATTTGCAAAATGGTCGAGAACCATTTGAGGAAGTCCAGCCACCGCTTGATGATGAGCCGCAAAGTAGAGAAGAACTCCCAATTGAAGAGGGGATCTAGAAAAGCATAATGGTTGGTAAATTTTTGAAAATCTTTGGTAGAGAGGTTGGGGGTCTGCATCAGGCGGCTTATATTCTAGCGGGCTTTACTTTTCTATCGCAAATTCTAGCTTTAATTAGGGATAGAATGTTGGCCCATTTTTTTGGAGCTGGGATAGAATTGGATATCTACTACGCAGCTTTTCGAATCCCTGATTTAATATTTGTTTCGGTCGCTTCCATTGTTTCGGTCTCTGTTTTGGTACCGCTTTTATCAAAGAAATTTGAAAAGTCTGGATCCGGAGAGATTAGAGAATTTCTAGGCTCATTGGCTAGTTTCTTTATCCTACTGGTATCGCTGGTTTCTATTGTCGTTTTCTTTTTATTGCCATATATCCAACCGGCTTTATTTCCTGGATTTGAACCAAATGAATTAGCTAGTTTAATTAAATTTTCTCGGATCCTCTTAATTTCACCAATTTTGTTAGGTCTCTCAAATATCTTCGGGGGAGTTAACCAGACAATGCGTCGTTTTTTTGTTTATGCTCTCAGTCCGATTTTATACAACTTAGGTATAATCCTCGGTATTTTATTTTTGCAAGAGAAATATGGAGTTCAGGGTGTAATCTACGGTGTTATTTTAGGAGCAGCTTTGCATTTGCTAACACAACTAGTGTTTATTTTGCGTAGCAAGTTATTACCAAAGATTACTTCAAAGATTCGTTATCTAGAAGTTATTGGTGTCATGGCTAGTTCACTACCTCGGGCTTTGGCTTTAGGTAGCACTCATATTACACTCTTGGTGTTAATTGCCATAGCTTCTACGATGACGGATGGTTCAATTGCTGTTTTTAATTTTTCTTTTAATCTACAGTCTGTACCGCTGGCTATTATTGGAGTTAGTTACTCACTCGCTGCTTTCCCAACTCTTTCGAGAATGTATTCGGCTGGAAAGCAGACAGAGTTTTTGGCTGATATTGTCTCTTCGGCTCGACATATTATTTTCTGGTCTCTCCCAATTATTTCCTTGTTTGTTGTTCTTCGAGCTCAGATTGTTCGAGTCATTCTAGGATCAGGTTCGTTTAATTGGTCAGATACACGTCTAACTGCTGCGGCGCTAGCTTTCTTTGTGGTCTCGGTGGTTTTCCAAAGCCTGACACTGCTTTTTGTTCGTGCTTACTATGCGGCCCGGGTAACTTGGGTTCCTCTCTTGGTTAATGGCAGCTCGGCTTTGGTGGCCATTCTATCTTCGGTTGTTCTGTTATCTCTCTTTAAAAATTCTCCATTTTTCGTCTACTTTATGGAAAGCTTAATGCGCGTTAGTGGTATTCCTGGAACAGAAGTTTTGATGTTACCGCTCGCTTTTGCTATTGGATCTATCTTTAATGGGCTCTCGATCATCTATTTGTTTAATCATCGCTTCCCGTTTCGAATCAAATTTTTGGCTCATGGTTTCTATCATAGTTTTGCCACCGCTGTCTCGATGGGGGCGGTTTCATATCTGATGCTTTCTGTTTTGATTTTCTTCTTTAATACGGAAACTTTGGTGGGTATTTTCCTGCAAGGGGCAATTGCCGGTTTGGTTGGTGTTTTAGCGGGTTATTTGCTGTTACGAGCCTTAGGAAGTCAAGAATTGCAAGAGATTGAATTGGCCTTGTCCCGCAAGTTTAAGAGGGCTAAGATTATTATCCCTCCTGAGCAGGATGTGGTATCTTAGGAACTCAAATGAATAACATTCGAAATTTCACGATTATTGCACATATTGACCATGGGAAATCAACCTTGGCTGATCGAATGCTAGAGGTTACTCATACTGTTGAGAAGCGCAAAATGAAGGCTCAAGTGCTTGATTCTATGGATCTGGAGCGTGAGCGTGGCATTACCATTAAAATGCAACCAGTTAGTATGCTTTATAGGGACTATTTGCTTAATCTGATTGACACTCCCGGTCACATAGACTTCTCGTATGAGGTCTCCAGGGCTCTAAAGGCTGTCGAAGGCTCGATTCTGCTAGTTGACGCTACCCAAGGTGTGCAAGCCCAAACGATGTCAGTTTTAGAAATGGCCAGAGAGTTTGGACACGTCATTATCCCCGTGGTTAATAAAGTAGACTCTCCGGCAGCCAGGGTCGAAGAGGTAAAAGAAGAAGTTGCTAAGCTTTTGAATTGTTCTGCCGAAGAAGTTTTGGAAACCTCTGGCAAGACCGGCGTTGGTGTCGAGCAACTTCTGGAGGCTGTGGTTAAAAGAATTCCAGAACCTGCACGAGATGAGCAGGGAGTTTTTAAATCACTAGTTTTTGATTTTGAATACTCTAATCACCAAGGCATGATGGTGTACATCCGAGTTCTTAGTGGTTCAGTTAAAAAAAGAGATAATTTGATATTTAAGATTGCCGAGCAGAAATTTGTGGCCGGAGATGTCGGCATTTTCACACCTGAACCTAAATTGGTCTCTGAATTAAGAGCCGGAGAAATTGGCTACATTGTCACGGGTATCAAGGAGTCCGGCATTGCCGGAGTTGGGGATACGGTGGCCAGCCAAGAGGATCGATCTGAAGCTTTGTCTGGATATTTAAAACCAGCTCCGGTTGTTTGGGCTTCAATTTATCCGGAGAGCCAGGATGATTTTGATGAATTAAAAAGATCACTGTCTAAGTTGGAATTGACAGATTCGTCTCTGACATTTGAAGAAGAGAGTTCGGGTATTTTGGGTCGTGGTTTTAGATGCGGTTTTCTGGGTATGCTTCATCTCGAAATTGCCACGGAGAGACTGCGTCGGGAATTTAATCTGAATATTGTTGTCACCACTCCAACCATCACTTATGAAATTCTAACCAAAAATGGGAAACACCGCCTGATCTATTCGCCGGTCGCTTTTCCGGACGATGCTCTGATTGCGGAAGTGCAGGAGCCTTGGGTGAAAGTTCGCCTGCTTCTGCCAGCCGAGAAACTCCAACAAATTATGCCGGTTCTTTTTGAACACGAGGGTAATGTTATCGATACTGAAACCTTCGGTGACAATCGTATTGCTTTGACGGTTGAAATGCCTCTTCGAGAGATGATGCGAAAGTTCTTTGAGCAGATTAAAACAGTCAGTTCCGGATATGCTTCTATTTCATACCAAATATTGCCCAATCGAAGGGCCGAAGTGACTCGTTTGGATATCCTGGTAGCTGAGGAGGTTGTACCGGCTTTTTCTAGAATTGTTTCTAAAAGATCAACACAACAGGAGGCGGAGAGTGCTGTCGGAAGATTGCATAAGATCCTGCCAAGGATGCAGTTTGCGGCTAAGATTCAAGGACGAGCCATGGGCCGGATTCTCTCTTCCGAAACCTTAAAGGCTCTGCGCAAGGATGTTACCGGTCACTTATATGGTGGTGATATTACTCGAAAGAAAAAACTTTGGGAGAAACAAAAGAAAGGTAAAAAACGCTTAGCTCTCGGTGGAAAGGTTAATATTCCTCAGGAAGTGTTTATGAAAATGATTCAGTAGTTCTATCTAAGGATCGGTGAATACAACAAAATCATACCCAAGACAGTCAAAATGGCGACAATACTAAAGGCCGCTCGGATGATTTTCTGATTTCGTTTATCGAACATGGTAGTATTGATATTAGCATGGCCGGCAAATTGAAACAAAGAAAAATTAAAAGAAAAATTTATTCATGGTGGTCCGCGGCCATTCTGGCAGTCATTGCCTTCTTTTTTCTTAACAATACTTGGGATGTGTATCGGAAATACTCGGCTAGCAAGCAGAACGTCGAAGGTTTGGAGGAACAGTATAAAAATGCTCAAAACAGAGAGCGGGAATTAAGTGGAAAAATTGATAATCTGCGTACGGAAAAAGGGTTAGAGCAAGAAATTCGAGAAAAGTTTAACGTTGCTAAGGAAGGGGAGAAGGTGGTTGTTATTGTTAATTCTAATGTTGAAGAAAAACCAGCCGAGCTGAAAGAAACCGGTTTGTTTGAAGAGTTGTGGCAAGACATTTTAGATATCTTCCGTTAGTGTTATATTGAAACGCAGGCTCTTGTAGTTCAATGGATAGAACAAGACACTCCTAACGTCTAGATCCAGGTTCGACTCCTGGCAAGAGCACCAGATGATACTTCCGCTCGCGAAAGCTAGGAAGTGCATGCCAACGCTAACCCCGCACTCCCTTCGGTCGCATGTACAAAACCAAAAATTTCCTTACCAAGCCACTTTCGGCGGTGGGGTGTGGTGGGAGCCGCTAAAAAAATGAAAGGAAATTTTATGGTTCTGGTTCTCAAAAGTTTGTAATTTCATAATGGACTCTTAATATTTTTTAACTTCGGATTGGTAACTTGCGTGTATATTTGCGTCGTCCGTATGTTGCTATGTCCCAAAAGTTCCTGTACATAGCGCACGTCTACTCCATTTTCTAGTAAATGCGTAGCAAAGGAGTGGCGAAGTGAATGAAAAGTTGCTGGTTTCTGCACTTGTGTCTTCGCTAGGCTTTTGCGAAACATCTTTTGCAAAGAAGTTGTTGTGAGCACGCCTCCTCGATTAGAGGCAAAAACATAATCATCTGGTTTCTTGCCAGCAATGGTATTCCGCAAGTCATTTTGCAATTTTTCTGGTAGCACACACATTCTGTCCTTTTTACCTTTTGCTCCTTTGATATGCACCACAAGTTCATCTATATCTAAATCGGCAACCTTCAAATGTATTACCTCACTTACTCGCAAGCCACACGCATAGCCGAGTGATATCATGATCCTATATTTTGAATTGTCAGTTGCCTCAATAATTTTTTGAATCTCGGCGCGAGACAATACTATTGGCAACTTCTTGCTTCTCTTTGCAAATTTTAGGTTAATTTTCTGAGGATTTTTCAGCACTTCTGAATACAAAAATTTTACCGCATTGAGTGCAAGATTGATTGTTTGCGGAGATTGTTTCCGCTGATGTTTATCCAGCAAATAATCCTCAATTGCCTTTTGTTTGTTCTTGATTCCTTTTTCTCTAGAAAAACTGATATACTCTTTTATATAGAGCATATATGCGCTACGGGTTCGTGGAGAGTAGTTGCGGAGTTTTAAAACTCGCTCAGTTTTATCCAAAATATTGTCCATAGCCAAAGAATAACAAAGGTTTGCATAGCATACAATATTTAGTTAATATATGGGTATAAAGTATTGATAAAAACGAGTTATACGCAATTTAGTTTGCCCTGCCTAACAGCGAAACCATTATAAAGATTTAATTTCTTATCATAAATAACATGCCAAAAGAACAATTATATAAAAAATATGCCAAGTTCTACGACAAGGTATAT
>Ga0210057_1002713_pt1 | contig 25100 bp, 23 predicted proteins | sample CryGeyCG2114_010_2_FD_183968 | JGI IMG/M metagenome (GOLD analysis project Ga0210057, IMG submission 183968) | Groundwater microbial communities from aquifer - Crystal Geyser CG10_big_fil_rev_8/21/14_0.10 (SPAdes) (version 2) | ecosystem: Environmental > Aquatic > Deep subsurface > Groundwater ...
ACTTGAATTTTGAGTCCAGAAAAGCAATTATAAGGAGAATTGTAGATAGGGTGGTTGGCACCAAGCAAGAATTACAAGTTTATGGTTATCTTCCAATAAATAATATCAATGTCCTCTCTAGCTATCGGAATTGTGGGTCTGCCTAACGTCGGGAAGTCAACGCTGTTTAACGCCCTCACGCAAAAGGGGGTGCCGGCGGAGAATTACCCTTTCTGCACCATTGATCCGGCAGTGGGGATTGTCGCCGTGCCCGACGAGCGGGTCGGCGTTTTGGCGGAGCTCTCCAAATCGGCCAAGGTGATTCCGGCGGCGATCGAGTTCGTGGACATCGCCGGTCTGGTGCCGGGGGCTTCGGAGGGCGAAGGGTTGGGTAATCAATTCTTGGCGCACATCCGCGAGGTGGACGCCATTGCCCAAGTGGTGCGAGTTTATGAAGACAGCAACATCTTGCACGTGGTCAATAAGATTGATCCGGTCGGCGACATCGAGACGATTAATCTGGAATTGATCTTGGCCGACCTGCAGACGGTGACCAAACGGCGCGCTAACATCGCCCGCGAAGTGAAGCGGGGCGATAAGGTGGAGGTCGCGGAAGATAAAGTGTTGGTGAAAGTTGAAACGGCCCTGTTGGCCGGTCAAATGGCCAGTGGCGTCTCGGTAACCGAAGAAGAAAAAAAGATTCTCAAGCAACTCCACCTGCTTTCGGCCAAACCGATTCTCTACGTCTTAAACAAAAAGGCCGGCGCTCAAACGGTGGACTTGGCGCCGATCGAAGAATATTTGAAAAAATTAAACGCTCGCTGGGTCGTGGTGGACGCCAAGATTGAAGGGGAATTATCGGAACTTGAGGTTGGTGATCGAGCTGACTTCAAACAAGAGTTAGGCGTGACGGATGACGGCGTTAATGATTTGATCAAAGAGAGTTACCGATTGCTCGGCTTAATCACCTTCCTCACCACCGGCACCGATGAGACGCGGGCTTGGACGATCAAACAAAACTCCACCGCCCCCGAGGCCGGCACCGCCATCCACACCGACTTCCAGGAGAAGTTTATTCGCGCCGAAGTGGTGGCTTACCCTGATTTGGTCACCGCCGGTTCGCTGGCGACAGCGCGAGAGAAAGGGTTGCTTCGCACCGAAGGCAAGGATTATGTTGTCAAAGACGGCGACGTCATCGAATTTAAAATTTAATCTCGCTTTACTTCCATTTATTTTTAAGCTAAGGAAGAAGGAGAATTGATTGAAATCTTTTCTTTTGATGTTATGATTAAGCCCGATGAAGCAGAAAAAAAACGGGCCCTACGATCACAAAAAAATTGAAGCCAAGTGGCCCTCCTCCGCTAAAACTACGGCCGGGCAAGCAAAAGGTTCTAAGATTTACGATCATAAGAAAATAGAACTTAAATGGCAAAAAACGTGGAAAGATTCCGGTCTTTATGTGACTTCTGATAATTCGAAGAAGCCCAAGGCTTACGTCTTAGACATGTTCCCTTACCCTTCGGGCGAGGGCCTGCACGTGGGTCACCCCAAGGGTTACGTGGCCTCTGATATCTACGCGCGATTCAAACGGATGAACGGCTTCAACGTGCTGCACCCGATGGGTTGGGACGCCTTCGGCCTGCCAGCCGAAAATTACGCGATCAAGAATAAAGTTAATCCGGCCGTCTCCACCAAAAAAAATATTGCCAACTTCCGTCGCCAAATTGACCGGCTCGGCTTCAGTTACGACTGGTCGCGAGAAATTAATACCACTGATCCGGAGTATTACAAATGGACCCAATGGATCTTCCTCCAACTGCTCAAGAAAGGTCTGGCCTACCAGTCGTTCGAGGCGATCAATTGGTGTCCTTCCTGCCAGACCGGTTTGGCTAATGAAGATTTAGAGGGTAACAAGTGTGAACGTTGCGGCTCGGTGGTGGAGAAGCGGCCGATGCGCCAATGGGTGCTCAAAATTACCGATTATGCCGATCGCCTGCTTCTGGGTTTGAACGACTTGCCCTGGCCGGAGTCGGTGAAGGAGTCGCAACGCCATTGGATTGGCCGGAGCGAAGGCGCCTTGATCAAGTTTCCCCTCCAGCGGAAGCACAAATACGTTTTTTTGCACGGTTGGCGCGGCCATAGCGAGAAATTTTTCTTCCCTTGGCTCAAGCGCGAGTTGGAACAACGCGGTCACCAAGTGGTGGCGCTCAACCTGCCCGATCCCTACTTGCCCGACATCACGGCCCAGGCCGCCTACGCTCTGGATCAGACCGTCTTCGACGAAGACACCGTGATCGTGGCGCACAGTCTCGGGTCGGTGGTGGCTTATCGCATCTTGGAACAATTAACGCGACCGATCCATAAGCTGGTGATCGTGGCTGGTCTGATTGAACCGAGATTCCGCGACAAAGAACGTTGGGAGACCAGAATTCTTCTGAACTGGAAATTCGATTCGGTCAAGATCAAGAAGAATGCCGGCCAAATCACCATTCTGGAAGATCTCAATGACCCGATTATTCTGGCCGGAGAGTCCGAGACCATCGGTCGGGCTATCGGCGGCCAGACGGCCAAACTGGCGGCCGTGGAGCCTCACTTCTGCGGCGAGCGCGAGCCGGCGGTGCTGGAGCGTTGCTTGGACGAAGTGGAAGTTTTCACCACTAGAGCCGATACCTTGTTTGGTGTGACTTACTTGGTGTTGGCGCCTGATCACCCGCTGATTGAGCGCTGGCGCGCCAACATCAAGAATTTCGCGCAGGTTAAGGAGTTCGCCGCGCGCGCGTTGGCGCAAACCGAGATCGAACGCTCGGCCGAAAATCGCGAACCCGCCGGCCAATTGCTCGAAGGGCTCAAGGCCCTTAACCCGGTCACTGGTGAGCCGATCCCAATCTGGACGGCGGATTACGTGCTGGCTGATTACGGCACCGGCGCGGTGATGGCGGTGCCGGCGCACGACCAGCGCGATTATCTTTTCGCCAAAAAATATCAGTTGCCGATCAAGCAAGTGATCGAAGAAGACTTGCCAACCAAGGTGGAGCACGCCGGCCAAGCTTACACCGCCGAAGGGCCGTTGCTTGATTCCGGTTTAGCCACCGGTCTGTCGGGTCTTCCGGCCAAGCGCGCGCTGGTGAAGATGGCCGGCGGACGCCTTTCGGTGAGTTATCGCCTGCGTGACTGGGTCTTCTCGCGTCAGCGTTATTGGGGCGAACCGATCCCCGTGGTGCATTGCGAGGCTTGCGCGCTTAAGAATCCGGCCGGCGGCGGCGTGGTACCGGTGCCAGAGCAAGATTTGCCCGTGCTCCTGCCCAAGGTCAAGAGTTACGCTCCCACCGGCACCGGCGAATCGCCGCTGGCCGACATTAAGGCTTGGGTCAACACCAAGTGTCCGGTCTGTAATGGGCCGGCTAAGCGTGAGACCAACACCATGCCTCAATGGGCCGGTTCATCTTGGTACTATCTGCGTTACGCTGATCCAAACAACAAACAGACCTTGGCCGACCGTCAGGCGCTTGATTACTGGCTGCCGGTTGATCTGTACGTGGGTGGAGTGGAGCATGCCACCCGCCACCTGATCTATGCCCGCTTCTGGCACAAGTTTTTGTTTGACCTTGGTTTAGTGAGCGAAGATGAACCCTTCCGCGAGCTCAAGAATCCCGGCATGATTTTGGGCGCCGACGGCCGGAAGATGAGCAAACGTTGGGGCAACGTGGTGAACCCTGATGAGATCGCTCGCGACTTCGGCGCCGACACTTTTCGAATCTACGAAATGTTTATGGGCCCGTTCGAACAAGGCGGTCTCTGGAACCCCGACAATCTGATGGGTCCGAGGCGCTTCTTGGAACGAGTTTGGCGCTTGGCCGATCGGGTAGTTGCCAAATCGAAACGCGACACGCCCGACATCTTACTGCATCAAACAATCAAACAAGTGACGAGAGACTTCGAACAATTCGGCTTCAACACGGCTATTTCGGCTTTAATGATTTTGATCAATGATTGGGAAAAACGAGGTTCGTTACCGCTTAAAGACTGGCAAACTTTTCTCAAACTGCTGGCCCCGTTGGCGCCGCACCTCGCCGAGGAATTATGGCAACGCGCTGGAGGTAAGAGCTCGGTACACTTGGCGATTTGGCCCGATTTCGATCCCAAGGTTTTGGCCGAAAGGCAAGTGAAACTTACCATTCAAATTAATGGCAAAACTCGCGCCAATCTCTCGATGCCGAGCGGGTTGGGAGAAAACGAAGTCAAAGCCTTGGCGGTAGCTTCAGCAACAATTCAGAAATGGTTGGCTGGCCAACAAATTAAGAAAATAATTTTTGTGCCCGACCGTCTAATTAACCTCGTCACTTGACTTGACGGTAATCAACCTTTGACTTATAATTACCCAAGTGCTATAATTAAAAAGCTTACAAGATATGGAGATTCCTTTCAAAGAAATTACCAAAAAATTGCTCGCCGAACTGCCGGAACGGAATCGGGCGGTTTTGCTGAAGCGCTACGGTCTGGGCAAAACGACCAAACGCGAAACCTTGGAGGCGATCGGTCGCGAGTATAAGATTACCCGCGAACGCGTGCGCCAAATTGAAGCCTTCGCTCTGGGTACCATCAAGAAGTCGAAAGCCTATGTTTCTCTCCAAGACACCTTCGATCAATTGAAGAAGAAGATGGAGGAAGCCGGCGGCGTGGTGCATGAGCAAATTTTTCTTGATTCGCTGGCCAAAGACAAAGCGACGCAAAACCACATCCATTTTTCGTTGGTGGTGTCCGACGCCTTTTTCAAACTTAAAGAAGACGAACAATTCCATCATCGCTGGACCACGGACCTTAATTTGGCCGACCAGATTCACCTCTCGCTCAATAATCTCTGCGCCGGCATTGGCGAGAGCGACTTGGTGTCCGAAACCGAATTGGTGGAGAAATTCAATCGAGAACTCAAAGAAATTTTGACCGATCCCAAAGTGGCGCATTTTGCCGAGAGTTGGTTGCGCTTGTCTAAGATGTTGGCCAAGAATCCGCTTGGTGAGTGGGGTCTCTCGGTTTCGCCCAATATCCGCATGCGCGGTATTCGTGACTTTGCTTATCTGGTCTTACGCCAAAAAGGCGAGCCCATGCACTTCTCGGAAGTGGCCCGTCAAATTGAGAAAGTTTTCGGTCGCAAGGCTCATTCGGCCACTTGTCACAACGAATTGATCAAAGACAAGCGCTTTGTTTTGGTGGGTCGCGGTCTCTACGCGCTCTCCGAGTGGGGTTATACCAAAGGCACGGTAGTGGAAGTGATTAAACGGTTGATCCGCGAGCAGGGTCCGCTGACCCGCGACGAAGTGGTGGCGCAGGTGATGAAGGAACGTCAGGTCAAACACAACACCATTGTCGTCAATTTGCAAAACGCGCGCTATTTCCAACGTCTGCCGGAAGGGAAATTCACTCTCTTGGGGTAGAATTTTACCTTCGTTAGTTTTATAATAAGGGGCAATGTCGGCCACCTTGAATTTTCTTAATGCTCTCAATCACCAGGTTCTTTTTCCGACCGCCGATCTCTTGATCCGCGCTCTCTACTACGCTGTTTATTTATTGCCCTTCGCTCTCGTGTTGTTGACTTGGCAATTCTATCTCTGGTTTATTCGCGTCAATTATCTCAAGAAGGAGGAGCGAGTTTTGCTGGAGATCAAAATTCCGAAAGAGATCACCAAGTCGCCGCGGGCGATGGAGTTGCTCTTGGAAGTTTTCAACCAATCTTACGAAGGGGAGTTGATCGACCGTTTTATCCGCGGGAGCGTGCGCTCTTGGTTCTCCCTCGAGCTGGTTTCGTTCGGCGGGCAAATTCACTTTTATTTCCAAATTCCCAAATTCTTCCAAAACATCGTCGAAGCTCGGATCTACTCGCAATATCCGGAAGTGGAGGTCACCACGGTCGCCGACGATTACGTGAAGAATGTTGATTTCGGCCGACCGGGCACCGCTTGGGAAATCAAGGGCTGGGATTATAAACTGGCTAAAGCCGACGCCTATCCGATCAAGACTTACCTTGACTACGAGCTGGAGAAAGACCCCAAAGAAGAATTCAAGATTGACCCAATGACCCCCTTGCTTGAATTTTTGTCGTCAATCAAACCAACCGAACAAATTTGGATTCAAGTGATGGTGATGGCGTCCAAGAAGCGCTTCCGCGATCCCAAGAGCGGCAAGAAGGAAGATTGGAAGGGTGAAGGCAAGCGACTGGTGGATAAATTGATGAAACGCGACAAAGACACCAAGGATCCTTCCAGTTGGATCAAGCTTAGCCTCTCAACCGGCGAGAAGGATCTGGTGACCGCGATTGAGCGCAATTTGAGCAAGGTCGGCTTCGACGTGGGCCTGCGCAGTCTCTACCTTTCCACCACCGAGATCAAGCCGGCGGTGGGAGTGGGTCTCAACTCGGCCCTCAAGCAATTCGGCGCCGACGACCGCAACAGCTTCAAACCGATGCATCAAACCGGTTTCGACAACCCCTGGCAGGACCCATTCGGTTGGCGCACGCGCCGGCGCAAACTTCGCCACTTCAAGTATTATGCGAACCGCTCCTACTTCTACTCACCGGCCAACCGAGTCCCCATCACCCTTACCACCGAGGAGGTGGCGACCATTTATCACTTCCCCGGCGCCGTGGCCACCACTCCGACCCTTGATCGTATCCCATCAAAACGCGGCGAACCGCCGGCGAATTTACCCATTTGAATTTTATGATTAAACCGGAACCACCCAGACCGTCTTTAACGCTGAAAGCCAAAATTTTCCTCGCGACCGTGGTCGCGGTCACGGCCGGTCTTTGCGTTTTGATCGTTTTGACCGTTTTCCCGCCGCGCGACTTCCCGGCCAACACTTTTATCCACGTGGATCGAGGCAAGTCGGTGGCGGTAATCGGCGGCGAACTTAAAGAGAAGGGGATCGTTCGTTCGGAAGCAGCCTTCAAGGCCTTAATGATCTTGTTTGGCGAGAAGCGAATGCAGGTGGGCATCTACTTCTTCGGCGAGCCGATGTCGGTGGTCAACGTAGCCCTTAAATTGAGTCAACGTTTCCTCGGCTACATTCCCAATCGGGTAACCATCTTCGAAGGGATGTCCAATGCCAAAATCGCCACCGCCTTAGCCAAAGAAATTCCCGATTTTTCGGCCGAGGAATTCTTAAGCAAAACGGCAGACTTGGAGGGCAAGCTCTTCCCCGATACCTACTTCTTCGCGCCGGAGGCCGGAGTGGATGAGATTATTTTTGAATTGCATCAGAACTGGCAGGATCAAATCACGCGCTTGCGTCCGATGATCCTTTTCTCGGGCAAGTCGTTGAATGACATCTTGATTATGGCCTCGCTGATCGAGCGGGAAGCGCGCGAAGAAACCGACCGCCGACTGATCAGCGGCATTCTCTGGAAACGCTTGGCGATCGGAATGCCCCTGCAGGTGGATGCCACCTTCGAGTATTACACCAATTACAATACTTACACCATCACCAAAGCCGAACTCAAGAAAGATTCGCCCTACAACACTTACCTCAACAAGGGCCTCCCGCCCACGCCGATCGCCAATCCGGGTTTGGACGCGATCTTGGCGGCCCTTCAGCCGAAAAAATCAAACTACCTGTACTATCTCACCGGTCGGGACGGCAAAATGTATTATGCCGAAGATTTCGCTGGACACAAAGAAAATCGCCGGCTATATTTGGATTAATGAGCGTCAAGGGCAAAAAGGTCTTCGTTGGGATGTCGGGCGGAGTGGATTCTTCCGTGACGGCTTATTTGTTGCGGAAGCAAGGATCTGAAGTGGTTGGGGTGTTTATTAAAGTTTGGGAGCCCGAAGGGCTACCTTGCACTTGGCGCCAAGAACGGCGCGATGCCATGCGGGTGGCGGCGCGACTGGATATCCCTTTGTTCACCTTGGATTTGAGTCGGGAGTACAAAAAAGCGGTAGTGGATTACTTGGTGGCCGAATATCGCGCCGGCCGCACTCCGAACCCCGACGTGATGTGCAACAAACAGATCAAGTTTGGCGCCTTCTATGATTGGGCGATCAGGCAGGGGGCCGACTTCGTCGCCACCGGCCATTATGCCAAAAATGAATTTGGCAAATTGAAAATCAGCGCCGACCAAATCAAAGACCAAACTTACTTCCTCTGGAACCTGACTGGCGCGCAACTGAAGCACGTTTTATTCCCGATCGGGATTTATCAAAAAAGCCAAGTGAGACAACTGGCCGCCAAAGCCGGTTTGCCGACGGCCGCCAAGAAGGATTCGCAAGGGCTGTGCTTTATCGGCAAATTGGATTTCACGGAATTTTTGAAAACCTTGGTCAAAACCCAACCGGGTCAAGTGCTCAATGAGAAGGGAGAAATTATCGGCCGGCATGAGGGCGTCGCGCTCTACACGCCGGGACAACGCCATGGTTTCTTGATTGAGCAGAAAAGCGCCGACGATAAGCCTCATTATGTGTTGAGCAAAGATCTTAAAAATAATACCCTCACCGTGACCACTGATCTCAAGCAATCAGCCGAAAAAAACAATCAGAGAAATCAAGTCGTTAAATTATCTGACGTGAACTGGGTTGCCGGCGAACCGACCGTTGACAAAATCTATCAGGCGCGCCTGCGTTACCGCCAACCGCTCCAAGCTTGCCGACTGGAGAAGAGTCGGACCGGAAATCGTTGGCTGGTCAAATTTGACGCCCCGCAAGCCATCTTGCCGTCCGGGCAATCCTTGGTGGTTTACGATGGTGAGATTTGCTTGGGCGGGGGAGTGATTAATTAACTTCTTTTTATACCTTATTTTGTACGACCGTTAACGATAAGGGATAATATTTTACCTGAAGAAAATCAGGCGTCCCGAGGACTCCCTCCGATTAATTTTGCTTAAGGGTTAAGTTTTGGTAGGATTATAGACGATGACTTCAAGTGAAATCAGGCGAAAGTTTCTAAAATTTTTTGAAGCGCGCGGGCACGCCATTTTGCCTTCGGCCCCTTTGGTGCCGGAGAATGATCCGACCGTGCTCTTCAACACCGCCGGGATGCAACCCTTGGTGCCGTACTTAATGGGGGCGCCGCACCCGGCCGGCGACAAGCTGGCTAGCGTCCAGCAGTGCGTGCGGACGGTGGATATTGAAGACATTGGCGACAACACTCACGCGACTTTTTTCGAGATGCTCGGCAATTGGTCGCTCGGGTCTTATTTCAAAGCCGAGGCGATTGGTTGGAGTTATGAATTACTGACAGATCAAGCTACCGGTTTTGGTTTGGATCCCCGGCGTTTGTACGTGACGGTTTATGCCGGCGACGAGAAAATTCCGCGCGACGACGAGGCGGTGGAACTTTGGGTTAAGGCTGGCGTGCCAAAAGAGCGCGTTTATTATCTCGGCAATGATGCCAATTGGTGGCCCAACGTGAAAGGCCGAGACACTTGGACCGGCCCGACCGGCCCGAGCAGTGAGATGTTTTACGATCTCACCGGTGAAGGTTTGGGCGACTTGTCCCACGAGGAATTTGTCCGCGCCGACAACGAGCAAAAGGTGGTGGAGATCTGGAACGACGTCTTTATGGCTTACGAAAAGCGGGACGGACAAATTGTTGGCGAGTTAACCAAGAAAAATGTCGACACTGGCGCCGGTCTGGAGCGGATCGCCATGGTTTTGCAAGGCAAAAATAATATTTTTGCCACGGATCTCTTCGCGCCTCTAATGTCGGTTATTAAAGAAATGGTCGGAGCGAAGTATGAAGAAAAATCAGCTAGAATTATTGCCGACCATCTTAAGGCTTCAGTCTTTTTAATTGCTGACGGGGTAGTACCGGCGAACACTGACCGCGGTTATGTTTTGCGAAAGCTATTACGGCGAGCTAGTTATTATCTAAATTCAATGGGCGGGATAAATAAGAAGTTAGGTTTATTTTCTGAAATAGTTGCTTTAATTTATAAAAATATCTATCCCGAGTTAGAACAAAAAAAGGAGGAGATTGGAATAATTATTACCAACGAAGAAACGAATTTTTTATCAAACTTAGTTTTTGGTCAGAAATTTTTAGACAAGATTATTGCCACCGAGGGTCGGATTTCGGGCGAGAACGCCTTCCTTCTTTACTCCACTTACGGTTACCCTTTCGAATTGATCTTGGACGCGGCCAAAGAAAAAAAGATTGCGGTTGACGTGACCGATTTCGAGACGAGAAAGAAGGCTCATCAAGAAGTCTCCAAGGCCGGGTCGGATAAAAAGTTTAAAGGTGGTTTGGCTGATACTGGCGAGCAGTCGGTCAGGTATCACACCGCCACCCACTTGCTTCATCAGGCGCTGAGAGACGTGTTGGGCGAGAGTATCGAACAACGCGGTTCTAATATTACGCCCGAACGTTTGCGGTTCGATTTTGCTTTTGACCGCAAGATGACAACTGAAGAAATCAAGCAAGTGGAAGAAATCATTAATCAAAAAATCGCGGAGAGTTTACCAGTTAATAATATTATTTTACCGAAAGCCGAAGCCCTTAAAACCGGTGCCCGTCACTTGTTTGCCGAGAAGTATGGCGAGCGGGTGAGTATTTATTATATCGGCAATGATTTGACCGCGGCCTATTCCAAAGAGTTTTGCGGCGGCCCGCATGTGGCCAATATCGGCATCCTGGGTCAATTCAAAATCATCAAAGAAGAAGCGGTTGCTGCCGGCATCCGGCGGATCAAGGCGATATTGACGAATATTTAAATAAAATAGTTAAAAATATTATACCACATCAAATATGTTCAACATTGGATGTTGAACATATTTGTTTTCCACTTTTTGTCATGACGGTTGGAGCAGGTTTTGTTGTATAATGTGAGGGCAATGCGCGCTCGCGTTAAGAAAAAAGTTTCAGCGACGTTTGAGTCGCTGGCAATCATTGACATTGGCAGTGCCCGAGTCAGCGGTATCTTGGTGCCCAATTGGCCGGAGACCAAAGGCGAGATCAGTCTGTCCGCGCCTTGGCAAGACAAACCTGATTGGGAACGCTTCCGCCTGGGGATTGAGCAAACTTTCAAAAAAGTTCTCAAACATTTGGCCAAAGAAGCGGGGAAGCGGCCGCCGGTTGAAGTGGTCGTTTTCTTGGCCTCGCCTTTCTTCGTGGGTCAAGCCGGTCTGGTCCGAGCCAAACATGACCGAGCGGTGGAGATTACTCCGCCCTATCTCTCCGATCTGGTCGAACAGAGTTTTGTCGACAACGCGGAGTTGGCCTCTTCCGATCTCACGATAATTGAAGACGAGATCATGGCGGTTAAGCTCGATGGCTACGAGGCCGACCAAGTGATCGGTCAAACGGCCAAAAAAATAGATCTTGCGGTCTGGCGAAGCGGCAGTCCCGCGACTTGGCTCCAATATTGGGAAGAGCTGGTCCGAGCCGAATTTCCTCAAGCCGAAATTCGCTGGCAATCTTTTACTTACAGCGCCTACTCCGTCTTCAATCAATTTTTGCCTGATCGAGACTGGGTCTTACTTGATACCGGTAACGAGTTGACGGATGTGCTGGTGATTAAAGACGGTCGCTTGGCCGAACACCTCACCTTCCCTCAAGGCAAGAACCACCTCATTCGCGCCGTCGCCGAAGCGCTTGGTACCGTGCCAGCGGAAGCCGAAAGTCTGCTCAACCGAAACCTTTCCAACCAAGCCAACGGCGCTCGCGCCGAACGTTTGAAAAAAATCTTAGCTGAAATCGGTCAAACCTGGTCATCAGAATTAGCTAAAGCCCTAAAGAAAGTCCTCCAGACGACAATCTTGCCCGAAATTTTTTATCTCTTTGGTGATGAACCAAGCGATCAAATTTTTGCCGAATTTATCGAGCAAGGGAAATTTACTGCCGTCACCGCTAGTCGCAAGCCGTTGAAGGTCTTCTACGCCGAAAAGCCTTTAACCAAAGCCTTCCGGCTCGTTGCCGGTTCGAAGGGTAAGATATCCCCACCATCAGAAAATAGTTTCCTTTTGGCGGAAGCGATTTTCTGTGCTAAAATCAGGGGTAGCAAATTAGATGTTTGGCCTTTTAATCAATTAGCCACTACTATGCAAGATATCATTAAAAACAAGAAGAAAAGTTTGCGCGACATTTTTCCCGAGAGCAAAAGCCCGGCCGGCGAGAAGGCTTCGGCCGAACCCGAAATAAATTTCAAAACTACCGGCTACGCCCCCGTCGCCATGCGTTTGCGCACCGGGAAGTTGGGTTGGCCGGCCAAGCTTGTCACCGGCTTGATGGCCGTGGCTTTGCTGGGGGCGATCACCTTTGCCATCTCCGGCGCCCTGGCCAAGGTTACGGTCAAAATCACTCCCAAACAAGGCCGCTTGATGATCAGTAACGTTTACGAAGCGGTCAAGAGCGGTGAAACCGGCCTCAAGTTTGCCACCGCCTCCAATCTCCAAACGGAAGAACACCTTACCTTGCCCGCCACCGGCACCGAGATGGTCAAGCTCAAGGCCAAAGGTTTGATCACCATCTTCAACGATTTTAGCTCACAACCCCAAACCTTGATCGCCCAAACTCGCTTTGAGACCAAAGATGGCCTGATTTATCGGATCGAAAAACAAATTATCGTTCCCGGCCAAACCAAAAACAGCCAGGGCAAAACGGTCCCGGGCCAGATTGAAGTCCCAGTGGTGGCCGACCAGGCCGGTCCGGCTTACAACTTAACGACAGCCGAATTTACCATCCCCGGCTTTAAGGGCACCGCCCGCTTCGACAAATTCTCCGCCAAGACCAAAGGGGCGATCACCGGCGGCTTTGCCGGTCAACGACCCAAGGTGTCCGAAGAGGACTTGGCCAAGGCGCGCGCCGAACTGAAGACTAAATTGTTGGCCACCGCCGCCGAGAAACTCGCGCCCCAAGTGCCCGACGATTATATCTTCTTCAAAGACGCCGTGATGATGGACCTTAAAGAAGAGGTGAGCGTGAATCCCGCCCAACCGGACCAAGCTGATCTTAAACTCTCGGCCACAATCACCGGCATCATGTTTAACAAGCAAGCCTTGGCCTCTCATCTGGCCAAGCAATTGCTCCCCGAATATCAAGGCGAACCGCTCACGATCACCAATTGGCCCGACTTCAAATTCAGCTTCTTGGAGGATAGCCAACCGACTTCGGCCCAAACAGAGAAAATCAAGTTCAAACTTGATGGCACCGGAAAACTGGTTTGGGATTTCGACCAAGTCGCGCTACGGGAACAACTGCAAACCGTTGACCTCAAGGATTACGAAAGCGTCTTCAGAGAGAATTTCCCCACGATTCAGTCAGCCCAAATCAGATTCTCTCCACCTTGGGTTCGTCGCATTCCCTCCGACCCCGAGAAGGTCAAAATTGAGGTCATTATCGACCAGTCTTGACGATAACCACTTTAGTTTGCTAAGATAAACAGGTTGATTTTGGAATGGAAAAGCCCGAGAAAAACGACACAATTTCCGGTATTGTCACCGAGGCTTTGCCCAATACTTTGTTCAAAGTCAAAATTGGACCCGAGCGCGAGGTCTTGGCCTATTTGGCCGGACGGATGCGCTTGCATCACATTCGCGTGCTAGTGGGTGATAAAGTAGAATTGATCCTCGATGATTACGGCGGTCGAGGCCGGATTACTCGCCGTTTCTAAAAATTCATGAAAATCAAGTCAACAATCAAGAAAAGATGCGCCAAGTGCAAGATGGTCAAACGTCGCGGACATTTGTATATTATCTGCCCCAATAAACCTCGCCACAAGCAAAAACAAGCTTAATTTTATGCGCATCGCCGGCATCAACATCCCCGATAATCAACGCTTGGAATACGCCTTAACGGCGATTTTCGGCGTTGGTTTGTCGCGAGCGCGAGAGATTCTAACCGAAGCCAAGGTGGACCCGAGCAAACGAGGCGGCGCCATCGAGATCGAGGAAGAAAACCGGATTCGCCGAGCGATCGAGAGTTTCAAGATTGAGGGCGACCTGAAACGCGAAATCTCGGCCAACATCAAACGACTGAAGGATATCAAATCTTACCGCGGTTCCCGCCACGCCCACAGCCTGCCCAGCCGTGGTCAACGCACTAAAACCAATTCGCGCACCCGTCGCGGCAATGTTCGCAAAACGATGGGTTCGGGCAAGCGCAAAGTGGAGAAGAAATAGTTCGAAATCATCATAAAATTATGGGAAAGAAACGAGTCATCAAAAAAACCGGCCAAGACAGCACCGCCAAGAGCGGCGCTTCGGCGCGCACCTCCAAGAAAAAACTTGATCGGGGCATTCTAAACATTGAGGCTACTTACAACAACACCAAGGTTTCCTTAACCGACAGCGGGGGCAATCTCTTTGTTTGGTCGTCTTCCGGTTCGCTCGGTTTCTCCGGCTCCAAGAAGGGCACTCCGTTTGCCGCCGGCAAAGTGGGCGATCTGATTGCCGACCGCGGCTTGGCGATGGGACTCAAGGATGTGGACGTGGTGATCCGCGGCGTGGGAGCCGGCCGCGAATCGGCGATGCGCGCTTTTGCCGCCAAGGGAATCAATATTTTATCAATTAAGGATCGGACGCCGGTGCCCTTCAACGGGCCCAAACCGCCGAAACCCCGTCGCGTTTAAATTTTTTTTCAATCACTTTTTAATTATATGAAATTAGGACCGAAATTTAAAATTTGTCGTCGCGTGGGCGATCGGGTCTTCGGCAAGTGCGAAGGGCCCAAATTTACCGTCTCGGGGACCGAGCGGATCCGGCGGGGCGGCAAACACCCCAAAGGCGCGCCTTCGGAATACGCCTTGCAGTTGACCGAAAAACAAAAGGCTCGTTTTACCTACGGTTTGTCGGAACGTCAATTTTCCAATTACGTGAAGCAAGCCAAGAAGAAAGGAGGTCGCCCGACCACCGAACTCTATCAGAAGCTGGAATCTCGCGTTGATAACGTGATCTACCGCTTGGGTCTGACCAGTTCCCGTCAGGCGGCCCGCCAGATGGTTTCGCACGGCCATATCGCCGTCAACGGTCAGAAAATCAAGGTCCCGTCTTACGCGGTTAAGGTTGGCGATCGCGTGAGTGTTCGATCGACCAGCAAAAACAAGGGCCCGTTTGCCAACTTGAGCGAAAAACTGGCCGATAAAAACACTCCCGAATGGCTAGCCTTCGACCCGACCAAAATCGAAGCCGAGATCAAAGGTCGACCGATCGAAAGCTCCGATGGGTCCATTAATTTCGTTTCCGTCTTGGAATTCTACAGTCGTTAAAAAACCAAGCTTAATTATCAAATTAATTTTTGAATAAAAACCATGCCTGACTTCAATATCATCCTTCCCTCCAAACCAAGTATCGTCAACGAGAATGAGATCTCGGGCGTTTATGAGATTGACGGCCTCTATCCCGGGTACGGCCACACTCTGGGCAATTCTCTCCGACGCATCATTTTGTCCTCCTTGCCGGGCTTCGCCATCACTTCGCTCAAGATCGAAGGAGTCAATCACCAATTCTCAACCATCGCCGGAGTGAAGGAAGATGTGATCAACATCATCCTCAACTTAAAGAGAATTCGATTTCGCGTCGTCGGCGACGAACCCCAAACCATCAAATTGCACGCCAAGGGAGTGGGCGAAATCAGCGCCGGCGCCTTGCGCCTCCCCGGTCAAGTAACCGTCCTTAATCCCGATCAAGTGATTGCCACCATCACCGACAAGAACACCACTTTAGACGCGGAAATCGTAATCGAGAAAGGCCTCGGCTACATCTCCAGTGAAATGATCAAGAAAGACAAGTCCGACGTGGGCAATATCGCTCTGGACGCCGCCTTCACGCCAATCAAGAAAGTGAGTTACGAAATTGAAAACACCCGGGTGGGAAATCGCACCGACTTCAACAAACTTATTATCCACATCGAAACCGACGGCACCGTTAGTCCGCGAGAAGCGCTGGAGCAAAGCATCCTCACGATGGTTAACCAACTCAAGGCGATTATCGGTTTCAAGGAGGAAGAGATTGAAACTTCTCCCGACGAAATCCAAGAGACCGACGTCGTCGAAATGAACTCGCCCAAAGACGAGTTAAGTCTGCTTAAGATCAAGACGGAGGATCTGGGCCTTTCCGGTCGAACCCAAAAGGCGCTCTTGAACGCCGGCCTTAAAACCATTGGCGGCATTAGCCGCAAGAAAGAATTGGATCTCAAAGAAATTGACGGCTTGGGCGAAAAAGGCTTACAAGAAATCAAAAAAACTTTGGCCGAATACGATCTTACCCTGAAATCAAAATAAACGATTATGCGTCATCAAAAATCAGGCCGAAAATTCAGTCGAGTTAAGAAAGTCCGGGTGGCACTGGTCCGGTCTTTGGCGCGCAGTCTGATTATCAAAGAGCGCATCACCACTACCGAATCGAAAGCCAAAGAGATTAGGCCGTACGTGGAGAAATTGGTCACCAAAGCCAAAATCGACACCTTAAACAATCGCCGGTTGGTAATCGAAAACTTTGGTCAAGACAAGACCGTGTTGGTAAAATTGTTTGGTGAACTCGGGCCTCGCTTCCAGACCCGTCCGGGTGGCTATTTGCGGATTGCCAAATTGGGTCGGCGCGTCAGTGACGGCAGTCCCATGGCCATAATCGAATTTGTTTAATTGATAATATTTAGATAGTGAGTAAAATCAAACCATGACCAAAAAGATCCCCATCAGAGAATATGTTATCGACGCTGCCGGCCAAGCCCTGGGTCGGGTGGCCACTCAAGCAGCCTTGAGGTTGCGCGGTAAAGATCAAACTGACTTTGCGCCTCACTTGGCGCCAACGGTTACCGTGAAGGTGATTAACGCCGGCCGAATCAAAGTAACACCAAAGAAACTGCAGGAGAAGCTTTATCGCCACTACACCGGTCATCCCGGCGGTTTGCGCGAGACCACGATGGCGCGACTTTTAGAAAAGAAGGGTTGGGACGAGGTGATCCGCAAAGCGGTCTATGGCATGTTGCCGGCCAACCGTCTACGCGCCGTGATGATGACTAAATTAACCATTACCGAGTGATTTTAAAAAAATATGACTAACACCGTCACCAAAGAAAAATATTTCGAAAGCGTTGGCCGACGCAAAACCTCCACGGCCCGAGTGCGCTTGGTTAAAGCGACCAAGGGTCAGTTGTCGGTCAACGACGAGAAACCGGAAGTTTACTTCCCGACGGCCGAAATGCGTTCTCGCTTGGAAAAAGTGTTGGTCAAGATTGGCGAGCACGGTTCCTTCCAAATCACCGCCAAGGTCTCCGGCGGCGGCAAGAGCGGTCAGACCGACGCCTTACTAATGGGTTTGGGGCGAGCTTTGGTGGTCTTCAAACCGGAGACCAAACCGGCGCTCAAGGCCGAGAAAATTTTGACCCGTGACGCTCGCGCCAAGGAACGACGCAAGTTCGGCCTGAAGAAAGCGCGCAAATCACCGCAGTGGAGCAAGCGTTAGTTTTTGGTTTCGCCTCACCTCAAATTTTATGGATCAAGATGAATTAAAAAATGAAGAGAATTTCTCGTTGGAGGAAAATCCCGATGAAGACGGAGTCGAGACCGCGGGTCTGACGACTAAACTGAAGAAGTTACGCGCCGAACTAAAGACTTGTCACCGCGACAAAGGGGAGTATCTGGCCGGTTGGCAACGAGCCAAAGCCGACTACTTCAATCTGAAAAAAGAGATCGAAGGAGTTCGCGCGGAGGCGACTCTCTGGGCCAAGGAAGCGTTACTCTCCGATCTCTTCGGCTTGGCCGACAGTTTCGAACTGGCCTTTGCCGACTCGGAAACTTGGCAAACGGCACCCGAGAATTGGCGCGTTGGCGTTGAATATATTTATCAACAATTGCAATCATTTTTCCGCGATCAAGGGCTGGAAGAAATCAACCCCGCGCCCGGCCAAAAATTTGACCCCCGCGAACACGATTCGGTCGCGACCGTGCCCGCGGCGAGTCCGGACGAAGATGATCTAGTTGACGGAACGATTAAAAGAGGTTATAAATTAAAAACGAAAGTCTTGCGTCCGGCAACAGTCAAGGTCAAACATTGGGTCAAAAATTAAGAAATTATCAGGCTAAATTTTAATAAAAACAACATGACAAAAATTTTAGGCATCGATCTGGGTACGACCAATTCGGCCATGGCAGTGGTGGAGGGCGGTTCGCCACGGATTGTCGAAAACGTGGAGGGAATGCGCACTACCCCTTCAATCGTGGCGATCTCTAAAACCGGTGAACGGCTGGTGGGCCAACTGGCCAAACGTCAAGCGATCACCAATCCTAAAAACACGATCGCCGGGGTCAAGCGCTTGATGGGGCATAAATTCAACGACCCGAACGTCCAGAAAGATCAAGGCTTGGTTTCCTTCGCCATGGAGGCTGCCACCGATGGCGGAGTGCAAGTCAAGTTGGCCGATGCTTCAGGAGCCGCCAAGGCTCACCGACCGGAAGAAATCTCGGCCATGATTTTGCAGAAACTCAAGCACGACGCCGAAACCAAACTGGGCGAGAAAATTGAAGAAGCGGTGATCACGGTGCCGGCCTATTTCGACGATTCTCAACGCAAAGCGACCAAAGACGCGGGCGAAATTGCCGGCTTCAAGGTGCGTCGGATTATCAACGAACCCACCGCGGCGGCTCTGGCTTACGGCCTCGACAAGAAGAAGGACGAGAAGGTGGTGGTCTACGATTTCGGTGGTGGCACTTTCGACGTTTCGGTTTTGGAAATCACCGGTGGCGAAGAAGAACAAAGCATTCAAGTTAAGTCCACCGACGGCGACTCGCATATGGGCGGCGAAGATATTGACCAAGAAATCATCAAATGGATCACGGACGAGTTTAAAAAACAGACCGGCTTGGATATCACCAAAGACGAGTTGGCGCTCCAGCGCTTGAAGGAGGCGGCCGAGAAGGCCAAACACGAACTCTCAACCATGAATCAGACCGAGATTAATATTCCGTTTATCACTTCCGACGCTTCTGGTCCGGTCCATCTCAAATTGGATCTCTCCCGCGCCGTGCTGGATAATTTGGCCGCCGGTTTCATCGATCGTTCGATTGAAATCACCAAACGCGCCATGACCGCTTCCGGCTACGCCACCAACGAGATCGACGAAATTATTATGGTGGGCGGTCAAACGCGGATGCCGGCCATTCAAGAGGCAGTGAAAAAGTTTTTCGGCAAAGAACCGAATCGCAGCATCAACCCTGACGAGGTGGTGGCGGTGGGCGCCGCCATCCAAGGGGGCATCTTCCAAGGCGATGTTAAAGACGTGCTCCTCCTGGACGTAACGCCATTGTCGCTCGGGATTGAGACGATGGGTGGCATCGCCACCAAAATCATCGAGCGCAACACCACCTTACCCACTTCGCGCTCACAGGTGTTTTCCACCGCCGCCGACAATCAAACTTCCGTCGAAATTCACATTGTTCAAGGCGAACGAGAGCTGGTCGCCGATAACAAGACACTGGGGCGCTTCATTTTGGACGGCATCCCGCCCTCACCGCGCGGTCTGCCCCAAATTGAAGTCACCTTCGATATTGACGCCAACGGCATCTTGGCCGTTAAGGCCAAAGACAAAGCCAGCAACAAAGAACAATCAATTCGCATCGAAGCTAAAACCAGCCTAACCAAAGAAGATATTGAACGGATGAAGAAAGACGCCGAACTCCACGCCGAAGAAGACAAGCAAAAGCGCGAGTTGGTGGAGACTAAAAATATGGCGGATCAATTGATCTACACTGCCGAAAAATCGCTTAAAGAGGCCGAGGGCAAAATTGACGAAGAGCTCAAGCGCCAGGTGGAAGATAAAATCACCGCGCTCAAGAGCGCTCGCGACAGTGAAGACTTGGCCAGCCTGCGCGCCGCCACCGAAGCGCTCTCGCGCGAGATGCAAAAAATCGGCGAAGCGATGATGAAAAATAAAAAACCGGAAGACGAAGTCAAATCCGAAACTGACAACACCAACCCAAACGAAGGCGACGATAAAAACAATGACGGTCCGATCCGCGACGCGGAAGTTAAAGAGTAACAAGCCCCCGAGGATCGTTCTTAAGAGGCTAACTAAAGAACTGTCCTCGGGAAAATAAATATGGCCAAAGATTATTACAAAACGCTGGGAGTCGAGAAGAACGCTTCCAAAGAGGAAGTGAAGAAGGCCTTCCATAAATTGGCGCACAAATATCACCCCGATAAGCAGGGTGGCGATGAAGCCAAGTTTAAAGAAATCAATGAGGCCTATCAGATTCTCTCCGACGACAACAAGCGCGCTCAATACGATCGCTTCGGCGAAGGTGATTTCGCGGGCAGTGACGCGGGGAGGGCGCACGGCTTTGATTTCTCGGGTTTTGATTTTTCCGGCCAAAACGGCGAGGGTTTTCAATTCGATTTGGGCGATATCTTCGGTGATCTCTTTGGCGGGGGTGGCGGTCAAACCCAAACTAAACGGGGTCGCGACATCTCGGTTGATATTCAACTGTCCTTCAAGGAGGCGATTTTTGGCACCGAGCGTCAAATTCTGCTCACCAAGATCAGCGCCTGCGCCGCTTGCCAGGGCAGCGGAGCAGAACCCAAATCCCAAATGAGAAAATGCGCCGTCTGCGAGGGGAAGGGTCAAGTGAAGGAGACGCGCCGATCAATCTTTGGCACCTTCCAATCGGCTCGCGTCTGCGAAACCTGCTTTGGCCGAGGCGAAGTGCCGGAAAAGAAATGCGCCACTTGCCACGGCGCCGGAGTGATTAACCGCCAAGAAAGCATCAAGGTGGCGATCCCCTCCGGAATCGACAACGGCGAGATGATCCGCTTGACCGGCCAAGGCGAAGCGACCCCCGGTGGTCAAACCGGCGATCTTTACGTTAAAATCCACGTGGAGCGAGATCCCACCTTCAAGCGTTTAGGCAACGACTTGGCAATGGAACTTAAAGTTAAACTAACCGAGGCAATTCTAGGGGCGGAAGAGGTGATTGAAACTTTGGATGGCCGATTGACTCTGAAGATTCCGGCTGGTTTGAGCTATGGCGAGATCCTGCGCGTTAAAGAGAAGGGGATCCCGATTCGCAACAGTCGACGTCGGGGCGATCTCCTGGTGCGCGTTGTCTTCACCACCCCCGGCAAATTGTCAAAAAAAGCCAAACAAAATTTCGAAGATTTGCGCGCCGAGGGACTTTAAGAGTAAACTGAACGGCATGAAAGAAGGTTGGATCGGCTGGAGAAACAAAATTATCGGCTGGAAGTATCACTGGTTATTGAAACCGCTTTTGTTTCGTCGCGATCCGGAAGTGGTGCACGACGATTTCAATCGGGTGGGGAGATTCCTCGGCCGGTTCGCCGTCACCAAATTCTTAACCAAGATTTGTTTCGCTTACGCCCATCCGGCGCTGACCCAAGATCTTCTCGGCCTTCAGTTTAAGAATCCGATCGGCCTCTCGGCCGGTTTCGACAAAAATATTGAGTTGACCGACATTCTGCCCGTCGTCGGCTTTGGCTTTATGGAAGGGGGATCGGTTACCGGTCGGCCGTGCGCCGGCAATCCCAAGCCACGACTCTGGCGCCTGCCCCAATCGCAGAGCTTGTTGGTCTGGTACGGCCTCAAAAACGACGGCGCGGTGGCGATCAGTCGGCGATTGAAGGAAAAGTCAGATCGCAAAAAGTTCGCCTTCCCGCTGGGGATCAGTTTGGCCAAAACCAATGACGAACACGCCGTCGAAACCCAGGCGGGGATTGCTGATTATCTGGCCGCTTATCGCGCCTTCATCGTGGCCGACATCGGGGATTATTACACGATCAACATCAGTTGCCCCAACACTTTCGGTGGCGAGCCCTTCGCCGATCCGACGCGTTTGGATTTGCTCTTGGCCGCTTTCGCTCGGGAGACGCCCGCGTGGCCCAAACCGATTTTTATCAAACTGCCACCCGATCATCTCGATGAATCTAAGCTCGATCAGATCATCAATTTGGGGCGCCGGTATCATTTAAGCGGCTTCATTTGTTCTAACCTAACCAAAGACAAAGATAATCAGGACATCCAAGCCAAGATTAAAGATCTTTTACCCTCAAGCCAAGGCGGGCTCTCCGGTAAAGTAGTGGAGGGTCTAGCCAATCGTCAAATCGCTTATCTCTACCGTCAGACCAAAGGCAAATTTATTATCATTGGCGTCGGTGGCATCTTCACGGCCGAGGATGCTTACGCCAAAATCAAGGCCGGTGCCTCGTTGCTCCAAATGATTACCGGGATGATCTTCAACGGGCCGCAAGTTGTGAGCGAAATCAATCAAGGTTTGGTCCGCTTGCTCCGGCAAGACGACTATCAAAATATCAGCCAAGCAATTGGCGCCGATCATCGCCCCGTTGCGCGATAAGTGTGAAAATTGTATAGTTAAGTCACTTATGACTGTCGACACTGATCCGACCAAGATTGCCGAACTGCTCGCGCGCGGTGTCACCGAGATTATCGGTCGCGACGAATTAGTCGCGAAATTAAATAGTGGTCAAACCCTGCGCGTTAAATTGGGCATTGATCCCACCAGCGCCAATTTGCACTTGGGCCGATCGATCCCGCTTTTGAAATTGAGAGATTTCCAAGACTTGGGACACCAAATCATCTTCGTGATCGGCGATTTCACCGGTCAGATTGGCGACACTTCCGACAAAGAGAGCGAACGGCCAATGCTCACCGAGGCCGAAGTCGCGACCAACCTAACTTCGTATGTCGAGCAAGTTGGCAAAATTTTAGACCTCGAACGCTGCGAGATCCGACACAACAGTGAGTGGCTCAAGCAACTGACCTTCGCCGAGATCGGTCGGCAAGCCGACGCCTTCTCGGTCAGCGACTTCATTGCCCGCGACAATATCAAACGTCGCTTGGAGGCCGGCAAACGCGTCTCCTTGCGCGAGACCCTCTACCCCTTGTTGCAAGGTTACGATTCGGTGGAGATTCGCGCCGACGTGGAAGTGGGTGGCACCGACCAACGCTTCAATATGCTGGCCGGTCGAGAACTCCAACGACTCTACGATCAAGCTCCGCAAAGCATCATTACCAACCCCTTGATCGACGGCCTCGACGGTCGCAAGATGAGTTCCAGTTGGGGCAATGTGATCAAGATTACGGAGACTGCGCCGGAGATGTACGGTCAAGTCATGTCGTTGCGCGACGAATTGATTATTCCGTATTTTATCAATACGACGCGTTTCGACTTAGACCAAATCCGACAATTTGAGAGTGAACTGGTCGCCGGCGGCAACCCTAAGGAAATCAAAATGAAGTTGGCGCACGAACTGGTTCGATTTTATCATTCGGCCATCGCCGCCGATCAAGCTCAAGAATATTTTGTCAAAACTTTCAGCCAGAAAGAGCTGCCGGACCGTTTGCCGGAGCTTAAGCCCAGCGCCTACGACCTCTTAACTGTTCTCACCGAGGCCGGTTTCGCCGAGAGCAAATCGGACGCCCGTCGCGCCATCGAGCAAGACGGCGTGCGGGTCAACGAAGCTCCCGTCACCGATCCCAAACTCGTTCTCAACCCCGGCGACATCGTCCAAAAAGGCAAACGCCATTTTATGAAGGTCATCTAACGTCTCATATTTTTATGATAAAAAAAGAGGATATTGATAAGAACACGGAATTAATAGAAAATGACTTTCTTATTTCTATTGTCGAAAATCGCTTATCTGACAAGATAAATTCTTATTTATCTCACCATAAAGCTTGGCGAGAATCGTCCTCGTAGTTTTTGATGTGTTATAATTTGTTAACCCCCCTTAACAAATCTCACGATCTTGCTTTGGCCCGCCAAAATCCGCTTAATTGGAGCCAGATTTTGGCGAGGGATTTTAGTCAGGTTGTTTGGTATTGACAACAAACAAGAAGAACAGTATATTCCAGTTAGATAGTCTTCTAGAATAACTCTGGAAACAAACAGCTCTCTGAAAGGAGGTGAATTTCTATGGACAATCATTTTGGCAATGGTAGACCTTTTTCAGTAAATGATAGGGGTCAGAAAGTGGACGATCAAGGGTTCGCCACTTCCTCGATCACTTTCATTACGAATCGTCGCACCTGTGTTTCGGCCAAGATTGGCTCGGATGCCGTTCTGATCCGAAACACCGAGGACCCTCAAGAAAAAACTTTGTCTTTCTCTCACGAGGAATGGCGAGCTTTCATTCACGGGGTCAAGCAGAACGAATTCGACCTCCCGTAGTATCTCGACAGGGTTCCTGTCACAATTGTCACGATTGGACGGGAACCTCTTTAATTTATGAAAATAAAAATCAAAATCAAATCAAAAAAATATCCTGGCAAATTTATTTACGGAGAAATATCCGAGATCAACCCAGAAGGACCCCTGGTCATATTGACGAGTGGCCTTTCTGGCAGTATGGATTTACCCCTTTTCATGTCAACCACCAAAGAATTTAAAGCGAAAGGAGTAAATATTCTAAAATTAAGTTTTTGCACTGACCTTGACGAGGTCACAAAAAAGCCAAAAGCTTTAGCGCTTAAAAATATGTCTTTTTCTGTGTATCTAGCAGAACTTAAAAATGTCATCGATGACCTCCATCTGGATCTCAAATACAAAAAAATCTTTCTTCTCGGACATAGTTTTGGGTCAATTATCTCAATCCTTTTTTTGTCTAAATACAAAAAGAATTATGACTTGATTCTTTGGGATCAAAGCCATCTGCCGTGGGACAAAAAAGAGATGAGTAGGGATTTTGTCTTCAATCCGAAAACCAATTTATATAGAGAAAAAGAAACCGATTTGCTCATAAACAAAACTTTTTATAAAGAGTTGGTTTCGACCGATATTCTTAAAATCTTTTCCTCTCTGAAGAAAAATATCTGCGTTATTGCGGCTGAAGGCAGCGCTGAAGAAGATGCAAAAAAATATTGGCAAAAAATAAAAGACAGGGAAAAATCAGAATTTCATATCATCAAGAAAGCAAACCATTTGTTTTCAAGTAAAAACGCTCAAAAAGAGCTCTTTGGATTGACTCTTAATTTTATAGAGAGATTAAAAAAGAGATAGTGGCCCGTACCCCAAAATTTGAACACCAATCTTGTATAGTTTACCAATCTAAGTAACATACAAGACATATGAAAAGACAAAAAATTGCCCTCGAAGTGAAGGAGCAAATTATTAATCGGATCAAAAACGACGGGGTCACCGTTTCTCAAGCGGCCCTTGACCACGGCATCGC
>Ga0210057_1002715_pt1 | contig 25091 bp, 24 predicted proteins | sample CryGeyCG2114_010_2_FD_183968 | JGI IMG/M metagenome (GOLD analysis project Ga0210057, IMG submission 183968) | Groundwater microbial communities from aquifer - Crystal Geyser CG10_big_fil_rev_8/21/14_0.10 (SPAdes) (version 2) | ecosystem: Environmental > Aquatic > Deep subsurface > Groundwater ...
AAAGAATTGAACATCAAAATACAGAAATGGACCTATTGTTATAACTTCTTACGCCCACATTCTTCTTGTGATAATCTACCCCCACTAAAGTACTACCTAACTGTCGGGCAGACTGGGGCTTAGTACAGGTGTCAGAACCTGCGGGTGGGTCAACAGTGATCACTTCCGTGACCTCCTTGAGGCGACGTATCCCGACGCAGACAGCCAGCAGCGGGGCGAACTTGCACGCCAGCTCAGTGACCTCATTTTTGACACAATGGGTGAGCCAAAGGCCAAGCTCACACAGAGCGAAGTCAATTCCGCCCGTGAACGCCGCGAAGCAGCGTTGTCCGTTCTGGCCGGCCAGTTAGCAGATGACGAAGTCGATGCCCTTGAATCTGAAGCCCGAACCCGTATTCCTGCCGGTCAGTTCCCCGAGAACTTCGACGATTTCCGTGCAGAATGGCTGGCTGAGTGGGTTGCTAGAGGCTGGTTGCAGATGCCGCCTAGAAAGGCAGCGTCGAACCCCTGACAGATTGCGGCAGCATTGTGGAGTCCGAAATTGAATCCTCAGAGCCCACTCGGAGCCGCAATCAGACGCCGGCGTGCGCTCACTCGGCGGGACAGTGCCTCTCCATTGATCGAAGAGCAGCCGTTCTGGACGGTGCTGCAGCTGACGGTGCTGCAGATCGTCGCAGCTCAGCCTTCATTTGAGTGCTGCCGGATTGAATTTCTGACGCCGACTCATATCCGCCGTGATGGTCGGCTGCTGACGCATGTATCGGTCCACCTGTAATTGCACTCTTTCTGCGCAAGCAGAAGAACTTAGCGTTCTTGTGGAAACCACATATGCCTCTTCTGAGGTTGATATTGTACCAACCGTACTTTCTACAGACAGGGCTGGGCGGGAGTATATTAAGCGTTTAAACGAGGCGAATAGTAGTAGTCAGGCTCCTGAAGTTATAGAAGAAACAGTGACGAGTGCGCCCGTGCCTACGGTGCAGTCTCCTATTCTGCAAAAGAACAAGAAGAGCTCGACGAGCTTACGCTAGAGCAACTAGAAGAATACGCAGATGAAGCGACAGTAAACCTGGAAGAGCAGTTGGCACAGTTGGAGGCAGGTTTCACAGTTATGAATACGTCGATTATGGGTAATCCTCTTTCTCCAAGACAACGCGCTGCAATACTTAGGCGTAGTATTCGTACAGTTGCACAACTCAAAATATTTACGATAGTTTTATCAGAAACAGATGAGAACTTATTAATTATTTGCTCAAAACCACAGTCGAAGATGGTGATGTGGAGGTTAAGCAGCCATGGTGGCATTTCCTTGCTCGTGATGATGTGAAAATGTACAAAGATGAGCTTCAGGAGCAGCTTGATTTTCTTTAGGATATAGATGAAGAAGATCCAGATTTTGAGAAGAAGCTTAAAAAGCAGCAACAAACACTGCAGACCATGAGTACTGTTTCTCGTTTACTTCATGACACTGCAATGAATGATGTTGCCAAATGAGAGCCGGTTCTTTCTTGGCTATACAATTTGCGTTAATGTCCCTGTTTTTATTGCGGATGCTAAGTCGTTTACCATGAGTTTTCTCGCTGCATCCAAATCAGAATTTTCTGGTATGTAATCTGGGTGTGCGGAGTCCTGAATGACAGTCCATGCAGTATGAAGTATCGGATGCTTCTTAAGTGCTTCCTGAAGTATGTCCCTGTGTTCATTTCGTATTCTCTCAACAAATTCTGGTAAATGTGCGTATTGTGTTACGCGAGATGCATTTGGCTCTCTGTTTGGGTGGAGGCGGTCTGTGAGTCCCATAAGTAGTAGTGGTAAAAAATAGATAACACTAATTTCTACCGTTTTGGGTTTTTTAAATCAATCCGTATTTATTCGGACGTTTTTACTGTTTGTTCTCATAACGAGCTGCGTCTACTCTGGAGCATCATATTTGTATAGTTTGTATAACAAATGAAGACAGCTGTTTGATTATGTAACATGTTGCATAATTTCTAAAACATGTTAAGCTGGTCCTTTCGGACACCTTCTTCAGCTGCTTCTTTCTTTGCATTTTTAGTTCCTCCTTTATGTGATCCTTCCCCAAGGTGTGCGAATCTCCATGCCATTTCAAAAATTTGCTTTTGTGTTTCAGCAACTTCTTTACTCTCGATAATGACCCCGAAGAGATCTGATGGATTTTCAGAAAACGAAACAATAGCAACTTTGTTGTCGTAAATATTGATCTCGTTATGGATAGGAAACTCTTTAGCGTTAACGAGGCGAATCTCCCTGAGGGATTTACTGTCTTTTCCGTGAACCCTTCTTCCGATAGCATCATCTGGTGCAATTCCCTTCAGGAAAATGCCGTTTTTTATTCGTTTATTAACATAGTCATTGTCATATTCCTTCCAGAATGTCCGTACTATTTGTGAGTTTGCAAAGTTGAGCAGTGATCCATCTGCCGTGAGGGTATCCTCGTAGACTTTTAGTATCCCCTCTTCTCCTTCAAAGTACCGTACGTGTGGTGCACGATGATGCTTTCCCATCATAGACCGCAGGTCTGGCATAGCACGTTCGAGTGCTTCGACGTTCTTTCGTGCCTCGATACTTAGTTGGTCTGGTGCAACTGGTGCGTATGTCATTGCTCTTCCGCCTTCTGCAGACGTAAAGATACTTTTCTTTACAAGCTCTTCGAGGTAGTTATATGCAGTAACACGATTGATTTTAGTATCTGCTGCGTATGCACTTGCTGGTGCAGAACCAAGTTTTAATCCTGCAAGATAGAGCGCAGCTTCGTGTGGCTCTAGTCCCACGGATTGAATAACATGAAGAAGTGCTTTCGTTGTCATGCATTGAATATACCTGAGTGTTGTAAAATATTACAACAGCGAAAACATTAAACTTTTATTCAAATAACTGTATGTACTCTTCAAATTCTCTCTCTTTAAGGTCCGAAACAGGAATGAACTCCATTGCAGCGCTGTTCATGCAGTACCGTAGCCCTGTGGTGTCCTCAGGACCATCAGTAAAGACATGTCCAATATGGTTATCTCCATCCTTACTACGAATTTCAGTTCTTGTAACGAAGAGCTTTTTATCTGCTTTCTCAATAATGTTTTCAGGGTCGAGTGGCCTATCGAATGTTGGCCAGCCTGTGCCAGATTTGTATTTATTCGTTGATGAAAAGAGTGGCTCCTTCGAAACAATGTCAACGTAGATCCCCTCTTCTTTGTTGTCCCAGTACGCATTATCGAATGGTTTTTCTGTTCCCTCTTTTTGAGTTACATCGTATTGCAGAGGTGTAAGAATTTTTTTGAGCTCTTCATCTGATGGCTTAATGTATCCAGATTCTTTTTGAGGTTCACTATGAACTTCCTCAATTTTTTTGCTCCAAACAGACTCAAGGAATGTGTCTCTTCCAGATCCTTCTCGGTAATACTTGTATCGAATAGGGTTTTTCTTATAGTAATCTTGATGGTATTCCTCCGCAGGGTAGAACGTTTCTATTGGAAGAATTGGCGTAACGATTGGCTTATCGAAGCGACCAGACTCCCCTATTTCTTTTTTTGAAAGTTCGGCAAGATTCTTCTCTTCTTCTGTCTGATACCAAATACCAGATGTGTACTGAGATCCTCTATCCACAAATGATCCTCCGTTATCAGTTGGGTCTATTACTTCCCATAGATGATCGACGAGTTCTTTATAGGTGATAATACTTGGATCATATACAACAAGAATAGCTTCTATGTGCCCCGTACTTCCTGACGACACCTCCTTGTAGCTTGGCTTATCGGTCTTGCCGCCTGTGTATCCAGAAATAACAGCGACGACTCCATCGAGTTTTTCAAAGTCGGATTCTGTACACCAGAAACACCCTCCTGCAAAAATTGCTTCGGAAGTTTCTCCTTTGTATTCATTTATGATATCCATTTTCTTCGATACATCTTGAGAATCTGGTGGGATAAGTGAGCAAGAAGCCATAAGAAGAGAACAGAGAAGTAAGAGTGTTGTTTTCATAAGCATGTAGTATGCACTATATTCAGGAAACGCTCAACGTTTGAGGGATTTTGGCTGTATGAAGTAAAAAAGGTAGAATATTTCTGCAATCAATCCTCAGGAGGATAGGATCCTCGCAGTTCTTTTTCATGGCGATTCCTCGGTAATATAGAAAGGAGGTTCACATGTTTCAATGGATAATTCTCCAGATGTTGCTCAGTACGCAGTACTCCAAAATAACCAGACCTGTACTGCCCAGCTGCAATATTGCCTGCATGCCCAACGAAACTTGTGTACCTGATGCTTATCGACGAGACCTCTGTCTCGTGTGGCGTCAGGCACTGTTCTGACTCTGCGTTACCCGTTTTTCTGGCCTTAGTGAAAAGAAAGGAGGTTATACAATGTTTTACGAACTTCTCGTCTTCATGATTAAATTGAAGCGCGCATACCATGCGTACCTGGCTCTGCAAAGGGCGTTATATGAAGCGAAAATCGTACACCATTGTGTGATCGGCACATCCCATGTGCATGGTGAGTTTTTACTCACCTACCAGGGATACTGCCGATCCCTTGGAAAGAGGTAACACCTCTTTCTGTAATCCCCCTACCTCGCCTGCAGCTCTTACATTTGTAAGGGTTGCAGGCATTTTTTATAGTAAGAAATCTATTTTCGCAGCGAGAATAAAATCATTCTCTGTAAGCCCTCCTGCGGAGTGCGTTGTAAGGCTGATCGTTACTTTGTTGTATCCGTGTATAAAAATATTTGGATGATGCCTCTCTTGCTCTGCAAGTCCTGCGACTTTGTTCACGAAGAGGACTGCATCTTGAAAATCATTAAAATGAAATGTACGAGCGATGGTAGAGACGCTCTCATCGGCAAACCATTCTGGTGTTTCTGAAATATACGTAGCAACTTGTTCTGGTGTAAGGGCATCAACCCCTTCACATGATTGGCATTTTTTTGATAGTAAATCGGACATGAGTTGATTATATCTCTTGTCCCTTTTTTTTGATAAAAAAGGGACGAAAAAATCAAGTCAGTTGCTAACTCACTCAAAGCAATAATTATTTATTGTTGTTGTGCGTACAGATGATTATTCTTTTCGCTCAAACAAACGCAACTGACAGACGATATGGACGAAGATCACACCGTTGCACTTCTTTTTAGTGACGAAGAGCTAAGTTGCCGCAGCAATCTTAGTCGAGGAACGCACAGCGTTACATTCTCATTATTTCTTCGTTCATATCAGTGGCTAAGATTTTTGGTTACTTTTCATCGGAAAAGTGACAAATAGGTGTTACTGCAATATTTCAAACTCAATACTTGGAGATTGGTTGTACTCACAGTATGGCCCCCAGAGTCCCCTATCATATTTCTGCGCATCATATTCTTTGTCGATGTACCGTTGACTGCGAGCATAGGTATTGTTTCTATCGGCGAAGGCAAAACCTCTGTCTATCATCCATGCGTTCACATCAGTAGTTTGCTTGTAGACATATCGTAAAATTCTCCCTTGTCCATCCTCCCGAACGTTATCGTCTTTTTGAAGGTGCACTACTTCTCCAAGGAGTAGGCCTGCGAGGGTTTCTTTCGATTTCTCTGCAAAGCATTGTTGCTTTTTGGACCCTGTCTGGAGTATTGGTGCTTCTGCACCAAGCAGACGTACTGTTTCTGTGTCGCCATTTGGCATTTGGACGTGAATAACACTTCCATCAATAATCCGGGTTACGATTCCGGAAGTCTGTGCTTGGCGCCTTCGTGCAGATACTTTTGGTTGAACGATTTGCCTGCTAAGACGAATAGTTGTCCCCTGCTCTGTGCTTTGTAGTCTCTGCAGACGACGCTTCTCTACTCTGTCTGTTAAGGGTGAAGCAAGGGTAGTGCTCGGGGTTATTATGAGAATAAGAGCTAGTGCGATTTGAATTCTTTTCATATGTAACATGTTATAGCTCTATGTGACTTTTGAAAGATCAAAAGTAACCAAAAATCTTCGCCACTGATATGAACGAAGAAATAGTCAGAGTGAACTGCTGTGCGTTCCTCGACTAAGATTGCTGCGGCAACTTAGCTCTTCGTCACTAAGCAGGCATGAAGCGGTGTGATCTTCGTCCATACTACAGTGGCTGATTAATATTTAGATCTTGGATCAAAAATACCTATTTTTTCTTTTTAGATTTTATATTAGCTTTTTCTAGATCTAATCCATATAAAACATATTTAGTTGTTGGCTTTATCACTAGATTAATAAATGCAGAAACAAAAGCTAAAGAAAGAAGGTATATCGTTATATCAGAAAATGGCCTATTTATAAGCTCTGATTTAACACTAATTTCTGCGAAAAATTTGTGACTACAGAACTCTTCAGTGCTGTCTTCTCCACAAATATCTCTGTAAAGACCGGGGATATTATTCGTAATATTTGATATTTGCTTGATCATCATTCCATTAAAACTGCATTCATGGCTTAGAAAGATTCCTTGATGCTCATCTCCGAGTGTTACTATAATTGCTAGTGGGCCTGTATTTTGAATATATTTTTTTTCATCATTTGAATTATAGTAATAAGAGGACATTGTTAAGCAAATCCAGACTCTTGCACTTGGAAGGCTGACAGATCCAATATTAGAAGCAGCATTTGAATAGTATTTTGAAATATCCTTTTCAAGGATTTTGAGTTGCTCAGTGTCAAACTTTAAAATATTAGTGTTTAATTCACACACATTATCTTTGCAGATCTTAGCATCATCATCTTTTTCAATTTGAACTTCATATGGGAACGTCTTAGTAGTTTCACTATATCCATATGGAAAGTTTGGTATTAGTGCTGCAGAAGTTAGTACTGTTAATGTTATTACAGATGCCAGCCTATAGCTGTACATCAGTATTAGTAGTACCCAAATCAAATAAATACTTGAGCCTATTATAATTCTAGTAAATAGTTCATCTTTTGGACTTCCAAATATTATTATTAGATTTAGTAAGATAAAATTTGCAATAATAAACTCGAACAGACTAGATCTATCTTCTGAATTTATAAAACTTTCTATTTGTTTCCAGCTGTTCATATAGCTATTTTAACAAATCTTCGCTTTCCAATTTTGTATTCTCCTTCTGCGACTTCAGCATCGAGGGAGTCTATGACGGAATCACCCATTTTTATACCACCCTGCTCTATCAAGCGTCGTGCTTCAGATTTTGAGGTAACGAGCTTTTGTTCGACAAGGAAGTCGATGAGTAGAGTCCCTTTTTTTGCTTTTACTTCTGGTGCATCACTTGGGACATCACCTGCTGCTGCTTCGTTGTAGTACTTTTCGGCTGTATCTGCAGCAGCTGCATTGTGATAGAGGGTAACAAGCTCTCGCGCGAGTTGGATCTTTGCTTCTCGTGGCTCACCTCCGATTATCTTTTTAGCGTCTGCTTCAGAAACATCTGTGCAGCATTCAAAATATGTTTCCATCAAGTCATCGTTGATACGCATAACTTTTCCAAACATGTCATGTGGTTCATCATCGAGGTAAATGCAGTTGTTGTATGTCTTACTCATTTTTCGTCCGTCTGTTCCTTCGATGAGTTTTGTTGTGAGGACAAACTTCTCACGTTTTCCAAAGGCTTTCTGAAGTGTTCGGCCTGCAAGCATGTTGAAGTACTGGTCATTTCCTCCGATTTCACAGTCGACGTCGAGTTCGACAGAGTCGTACCCTTGCATGAGAGGGTAGAAAAACTCGTGCATGCTAATTGGCTTTCCTTCTTTTTCTCTCTTTGCGAACATGTCTCGTTCCATCATTTGCTGAACAGTGAAGTTGCTAGAGATGTTAATTACCTCTTCAAATGTTAGCTTTTGCAGCCATTCATGATTGTAGACAATCTTGATTTTACTGAAGTCTAGCACCTTGCTTGCTTGGTCTTTGTAGGTCTTGAAATTCTCTTCCACCTGCTCTTTTGTAAGGACTTCCCGCATACCGTCTTTATCTGTAGGGTCGCCAATCATGGCAGTAAAGCTCCCAATGAGGAATGTGACCTCGTGGCCAGCCTCTGCAAATGCCTGAAGCTTTCGCAGTGGTACTGCATGCCCTACATGAAGTCGTGATCCTGTAGGATCTATCCCTAGGTACACTTTGAGTGGTTTTCCTGCCTTTAGCTTCTTTTCGGCTAAGTCTTTTGGCGTCACATTCGTGATCGATTTTGTAAGGAGTTCGAACATAGGTAGAGGATAGCAAAGAATTTCGTGAAGGAATATGGAGTTTTGCTCTATAGTTCCGCCATGGAATTTATCGCTACTGAAGAGGTTCGGCTTGATGGGTTTATCGCAAAGCACGATGAAGGCCTTTCTCGAACAAAAATTCAAGATGCTATTAAAGATGGCTTAGTACATGTGAATGGCAAAGTGGTTAAAAAGCCAGCACATAAACTGAGTCCTGATGATGTGGTTATTCTTGATGCGAAACGTTTTAACGAGCCTTCGGAGGAAGAAGTAGAGATCGATGCTATTGATATGGAATTTGACATTCTTTTCGAAGATGATGCCGTTATGGTTATCAATAAGCCTGCGGGTATTTCTGTTCATCCAGGTCACAGTATGGATAAGTCTGAAAAGACAGTACTTAATGGTATTCGGTTTTTATTCGAACAGAGAGGTATTCCATTTTCTCCAGATGCAGTACTTGCCCACCGTCTAGATAAGCCAACAACAGGATGCTTGTGTGTTGTAAAAAATTACAACAGTCATGCAGCGTTACAGCAGCAATTTCAAGATCGCACTATTACAAAACATTACATAGCCATTGTTGTAGGTATCCCAGAACACAAAACAGCAACTATTGATGCTCCAATTGGGCGCAGTCTTACGGACCGCACAAAAATGAATGTCGTGAAAACGTCAACAAGCAGAGAAGCAAAAACAACATATACCGTTATTGATCATACAAATGATGCTTCTCTTCTCCGGTGTGATCTTCACACAGGCCGCACACACCAGATTCGTGTTCATCTTAAATCTATCGGACACTCTATTCTTGGTGATGAAGCGTATGCATCTGTTCGTAGCGACGAAATGACGGAGCAGTGTCATATCTCGGGGCTTTGTTTGCATGCAGAGAGTTTAACGTTTCTTTCTCCTGCAGATAACAGTGAACACACTGTAGTCGCTCCACTAGGAGCAGCATTTATGAATGCACTCGACGCTACGGGGCTCAACTATCTTCCTGGTGCAAATGTGACGACGTAGTCTATTTCGTCGAGGAGGCGCCCTGCTTCATCTCGAGTTGCAATATGGTAGACGTTTCGGCCTCTTTTGAGGGTGTTTAGCTCTACACTTGCAATGTAGTTGAAGAATCCTTTTCCTTTCTCGTAGAGACGAAGGTTGTAACCATTTACCCAAACACTTGCGACTTCTTTTGGAATATTCCCTTCGATAAGGAACTCTGCTTCAGATGCTTCGTATTCTGTCCCAGCCTGAGGGGAGAAAATACTAATTGTCCCCGGCATGAGTGGTGTGTTTGATGGTAGTGCTGCCTCTTCAGCTGATTGTGTTGGCTTTGCTACGCTATTTACGGTAGTACCGCTTGCAACAATACCTTCTTGTCCTTCTCCAAGGATAATGACGATCTTTGCAGGGTCGCTTCGGTATCCACCTCTGTTAATAGCCACAACTTCATATACGTTCTCACCGAGTGTGTAATTGTTATATTTCGTGTTCGCAAGATATGACCATTTTGTATCTCCTGGTTCGAAGAGTTGTAGACGATAGTTATTGATCTCAATACCAATTGCACCCTTTGGTGCAGTTCCACTTATTTCAATTTCTTGAGATCCTGTAAGATATGTATCACCGTTTCCTGCAGGAGAGCTGATAACCGGTGGCTCTGGGGGTTTGCGATCACGGATTACTGTTCTGATTGCCTCTCCAATAACATTTGCAGCTGAATCTACAGCTTCAATGGCAATACTTACTTCATCTTCATCTGGGAGGACAATTTCTTGTTCAAAAGTACTTTTTTCTTTATTGATGTTTGCGAGGTATCCGTTGATTCGCACTTTTTCCACATCTTCTCCGATACGACCACTTACCTTGACTGCGCTGCTTTGGATAACTGTTCCGTCTTCAGGTGATTCGATTGTAAGAGCGATATTATTCTTTGGCTTTGTATCCTCTCCACCTGTCACAACAATATTGTCAGGTGTGAGGGATCCTGCGTACACACTTCGACTTTTTTCGACAAACTCTGACTGTAATTGTGATGGGTCTAGTGGTTTTCGGTAGGCGTACAAGTCTGCAATGCCTTCTCCTCCAACTGGTAATGTAAATTGCTGCCCTTCCCCAATAATAATTTTTTGATCATTTCCAGCAACAATGACAGATACACCAAGGCCGTCTGCTGAAAATACTGCAAGGGAACGTGGAGTGATAACAAGCTCAGTTCTTGTTGGGAGTTCTACGTTTAGGTAAGGACTGGAAATAGAACGTGTTATTGAGCCTGAGTATGTTGCTAATTTTGGAGTTGAAACCCACAGTGTTCCTGCTTCGAGTTCTACTGAGATAATAGACGACGCTTCTCCTTGGAAACTCTCTTTAATACTTATTTGAGTGCTTTCATCGAGTCGCATGCTGCTGTTATCAAAAAATGTGAGTGTTGCATTATTTTGTGGACTTGAAACGATAGTATCCCCTGCATAGAGACTGAGTTCGTTCTCTGCTCTTTTGAGTGGCCCGTTATCAACAGAGACATTAATGACTCCCCTATCTTCAATGTTGAGAATAGTCGCAGTTCTCCTAATAGCATTTCCAACGCCGAAGAATTCAAGCGTCTTGTTGCTGACAATAATGAGTCCAATTGCTAAGAGTCCTAAGATTGCAAGACGCCTAACACGAGCATTTCGTTCTTTTGCTCGCAAGTCATCATGCCGTCGTCTGTGTCGTCTTTGTGCCATAAGGAATCAATAGTACTCAAAAGAGGTGTCTTTATGCAAGATAAAGAACCCTAATGACTACATCGTTACCCTCATGATCTCTGACTGTGTTGTGTCGCCATTGTCGACGAAAATCTTTCCCCAGTCTTGCATCGTTTTATAGCCTTCTTTTTTTGCTTGTTCGAGGATTGGTTCTGCAGTCTCGTTATTAAGGATCATCTGACGGATCGCAGGTGTGACAACAAGGAGTTCTGGCAGAGCCATTCGTCCATCGTATGTGTCGTTATTGGAAGGATCACATTTATTGTTTCCTTTACACTCATCTTTAACAGTTCGCACAAGACGCTGAGCAAGAACTGCTCGAAGTGCTGGTGCAAATGTATACGGACTTACTCCCATCGCAAGAAGACGAGGGATTGCTTCAATGGCTGAGTTTGTGTGAAGTGTTGACAACACAAGGTGCCCAGTAAGGGCTGCATCGATAGCAGTTTGTGCTGTTTCGTAGTCACGGATCTCACCAACGAGGATAACATCTGGGTCGTGTCGCAAAATAGACCGAAGACCGGTTGAGAATGTGTAGTCATGTTCATGGTCTACTTGGCTTTGGACAATTCCTGGCAATTCGTATTCGACAGGATCTTCCAGTGTAATAATGTTTCGCTCATGTCCAACAATAGTATTGAGTAGCGCATACAACGTGGTTGTTTTACCAGAACCTGTTGGACCAGTAATCAGAATAATTCCATTTGGCATCTTGACGAGTTCTGAAAGTTTTTCGTGCACTTCTTTCTCGAACCCGAGTTTTTCGAGTGGGACAATTCCCTTATCTGGATCGAGTAGACGTAGAGTGAATTTTTCACCGAATCGAGAAGGAATGCTCGCTACACGAACGTTAACTGTTCTATCGACACCATCTTTTGTTTGTTCAAATGTGTAATGCCCATCTTGTGGAATATTCGTGATATTGAGCTTTAGCTTACTGACGAATTTGATCTGACGAACGAAATCTTCGTATGTATTATGTGTTAGAGTCGCTATTTCTTCCAAAATTCCATGTAATCGCACCTCAAGACGCACCCCTACCTTTTCTGGTGCGAAGTGAATATCTGAAATCCCTTCAGAAGTACAGAATTGCTGTAGTTTCTTTTGAAGGTTTGGGCCATCGAGCTTGTTCCATTCAATGTTTGTTTCCATCTGTTTATTATACCATATTAGGCTTTATATAGCCATTCCTAGTTTTGCCCTGAATTATAGGAATAAGTGTACGATACGGTCTCTATTATGGGTCTTGCCTCGCATGCATTATCGGAGACACAGCGAAAACGCCTTGCTCGTCAGCGTATTCTCATTGTTCATGCTGCCCTCCTACTGGCACTTTTAGTAGTAGTTGCGCGTTTATTAGAGCTTCAAATCCTGAAAGGAGATGACTATCGAAGCCAAGCGCAGTCGCAACATTTCGGTGGAGTTGTTCTGCCTGCAAAACGTGGTGTCATTTATAGTATGAACAGTAAAACTGGTGAGGAAAGCATACTTGCTACAAATACAACACTTGATATGGTTTACGTTGATCCTCTTATTACTGATCGACCAACGTATGTTGCTGCAGAGCTTGCACACCTTTTTGTAACACCAGATTTTCATGCATTATGTGGAGCAGGAAAAAAAGAGTGCCCAACAGAACTAGCTGAATTTTATGCTGATTCTTTTGATCCACTTGAACGCGTTGCTCATTTACAGTCTGGCGCGTTACTAGAGCCACTAACAGGTGGACTGCCCGATGTTTCACCAGAGAATATTCCTGACATTGAAGATATTCGTACAGCATTTTCACGCGATATAGAAAAGCGTATTTCTGAAAAACGTGTGACATTTGTCCCTCTTGTTTATGGTGCGACGAAGGTTCAGATGCAAGCGGTAAAGGATCTTAGCCTTGATGGTGTGTATGTTGTAGAAGAGTCAAAGATTATTTTCGCAGATCCTGAGGAAATTTCTTCTACAAAAATTGCAAGCATGGCACGAGATCTAGAACCGTATATTGATATGGATGATACGGTTATTAGGCGTCTTCTTCGTTCAAAGCCACTTCGTTACGTGCCAATAATGCGAAAGCTTCCACCTGAGCTATCACTGAAAGTACGTGAATTAAAACTACAGTCTGCACAGGATACAAATGAGCTGCGTGCAGATGCTCCGACGAGAGAGGCTGCGTTAAAGATAAATGATCCTATGCGCAGTATTGCTCTTATTCCTGAACACTGGCGATACTATCCAGATGGAAAAGTAGCGTCGCACGTTGTTGGTTTTTTGAACTCGCAACAAGAGGCACAGTATGGAATAGAGCGAACCTTTAACCAAGAGCTCCGTGGTCAAGAAGGTCGTATTTCGACAATGTCAGACCCACAAGGAGGCCAGATCTTGACGTCAAATCAGACAATTGTAGATGCAAAAGATGGAGATAATCTCACGCTTACTATTGATAGATTTGTTCAAAAGAAGGTTGAAGAGATAATGGACGAGGCAGTAAAACGCTTCGAAGCCGAGGCAGGGCAAGCCATTATTATGGATCCTTTTACAGGTCGCATTATCGCAATGGTTAATGCTCCAACATTCGATAGTAATAATTTTGGAGCTGTATATAGCAAAGAGCCATGGTATTTAGATGAGGGAAAACAAAATGAAATTGTTGTGGAAATTTATCATCCAATTACGAATCAATTTGTTGTGAAGATGTATTTGAAGGATGTGTATTCTGAGGAAGGGCGCGCAGAGTTGAGCGAAAAAACATATGAGGCTTTGCAGGAGATAGAGAAGATGTATGACCTCGAAGACATTATGCGGTATTATATTTATATTGGGGAAAATAACCGTCGAGAGATATTCCCAACAGATAGACCAGATTTCTGGCTTCGCTTCTCCAACAACATTGGTGTTGGTGCGTATCTTAATAGAAATATTCAGCAGATCTACGAGCCTGGATCTGTGTTTAAACCAATCACGATGTCGATTGCTATCGACCAAGGAGAAGTGAGTCCTGAGGATACCTACATGGACACTGGAACCGTTGAGGTCGATGAATATAAAATTAAAAACGCTTTGAATGCGCATTATGGGGAAGTAACGATGACGAATTGTCTAGAGTTCTCCATCAACACCTGTATGACATCTGTTTCTATGAAGCTTGGAAAAAAATTGTTTCACAGAATGATCGAACGATTTGGTTTTGGAAAGATAACAACAATAGAACTCGAAGATGAACTCCCAGGAGAGATTCTTCCATGGAAGAAATGGTCACAGGCACTTTTGGCAACATCTGCATATGGACAAGGAATATCTGCAACTCCTCTCCAGGTTATTACTGCGTGGTCTGCACTTGCAAATGGTGGGAAGTTGATTCGTCCAACAATCGTTGACCATGTTACGAAGAGTGATGGCACAAAAATTTCAACAAAACCGTTTGTTGTCGATCAAGTTATTACGGAAGAAACATCAGATACCATCTCTGCAATGCTTGTATCTGTTGTCAATAATGGCTTCGGTCGAAGTGCTGGTGTTGAGGGGTATAGTATCGCAGGAAAGACTGGTACGTCTCAGATGGCGGGTCCTGGTGGTCAGTATGAAGTTGGTACTGGTTCGTCTATTACATCGTTTGCAGGTTTTGCTCCTGCGAACCATGCAAAATTTGTTATGCTCGTTAAATTTGATAGGCCAAAGGCGACAGGTATTGAATTCGGTTCTAACTCTGCTGCTCCAGTGTTCGGTGATATTGCAAGATTCCTCTTTAGTTACTACGGGATTCCTCCTAGGGGAGAGTAGTTTTTGTGTCTTTCTTTCGAGCGTACGACAGTTTTTTATCGAGAGTATGCAGTGTATTTGAAAGCATAGTGTGCACTGTTTGCAGTGGTAGTTTTGTTTTTTCTTGGATTTCTCTGTAACTCGCTTTCTTTTCTCTTCCAATTCCGAGGCGCATTTCTAGAAAGACTGCTGTTGCCATATGTTCTTTACGTATTTTTTCAATGATGCTTTTTATCTCTGTGATTTCACTGTCTTCTGCTATTGCCTCAATGGAAGCTCTTGTCATATTATATTCAGAAATTTTTTGCATTGTAGGGTTTTCATATTGAGGTATTCCCATAAAATCAGCCATTGTTTCCATAATATCCAGTAATTCTACTTTTTGCTCATATTGAATTTTTCTCTTTTCATTTCTATCGAGCGTATCTGGATACTGCTCTTCTGGGTGCAGTGTTCTCATTATAATGCGTTGTCTGCTTACAGGTAGGCTTTCAATCGCTTCACCTATTCTTCCTACATGACGAGAGTCAAGTATCCGTAAAGCAGCTTTGCGTATAGCTGCATTTTTTGTCGTATTCAGAATTTCGAGAAGGGTAACATACCCTTTTTGTGCTTGTGTTGATTCACTATCCTGTAGTAAATAATGCGTACAGAGTTCTGGTATGGCAAGCATCTCACCCATTTGAATATTTGCCTCAGTGTTGCCAAGTGCTTCTGCAGTTTCACGTTGTGTTGCTATACGACCATTCTCATGTTGTCCAAGACGGTATGCCAGAATATCTCTATGTAATTCATTTTGTGTACTACTAAGGGCTGTAAAAATCTTTTTTCTGACATCTTCCCCCAAGCTTCTTATAGTCTTATTTTTATTTTTACCTTTGTCTTTAATCATGTTGATTACTTTTTGTAGATTGTGATCTGGGCCGATGATCCCTGACGCAAGGAGTAGTCGAGACTTAGCCTGAGCACGCAGTGACGTGATACCGCTTTGGCTCATTGAATAGCGTTGCATCATTTCTTTTACGCTGTGTGTTTCTCTATATTTATTTATGCCGTGCATTTCTCGCAATACCGCTGCAATCCTTTGGTCATCTCTTTCAATTTTATTAACTATTGCACTAACAGGAAGTACGCCGTTGTTTTCAATTGCTGTTTGAATAGTATCGGTGGCAACTTGTTCTATTTGTCCAACTCGTTGTTTTGAGAGCCCCATTTTTTCTGCTGTTTCCTCCTGCGTATATTTTTTACCATCCATGGCACCTGATCTGTAAAGAATGATCTTAGCAGCAGACATATCGAGGAAGCCAAGAAGTTTTCTTTTTTTAAGCATCCTCTCCTCTGAATCAATTGCATTCTCGACTACCTGTGAATGGTCAGCACCGCTTGGATGCCACTTCAAAAAAGTATCGGATGATTTCTCGTGGCCGATTACTCTTTTTCGTCTCCGTATCTCATTTAGTATACCCCACCGAATGTGGTTACATGCATGTGTTGAAAATAATACTTTTCGATTGATGTCAAAATTATCAAAGGCTTGAGCAATGCCAAGATATCCAATTTCTAAGGCCTCATCATTGCTAAAGTATAATCCTGTCTTTCTATTAAAGAAGTATATGAAATTAGTCAGACTAGTGATCAACTCTTCTGCAGCATCTGCGTCCCCCTCCTTTGCTCTATAGAATAATTCCAGTTGCCTATCTGCTGGGATTTTTTGAGAATCCCCGCCTTCCATAATATCTTTTTCATCTATGCGGATATCTGTTGCATCTTCAAGAGTGGTTAATAGTCCTAGTAAGTCTTCATCATCATGATGAATTTCTTCCATTCTTCCAATGCTCTCAAATGCGGTAGCCATAAAAAAACACTACGCTTCTTTTTGGCTATATCAAGGGAAAATCTTCTTACTTTACCGTCACACTCTTTGCCAAGTTTCGTGGCATGTCTGGGTCCATTCCTCTCTTTACTGCGAGGAAGTAGCTGAGCACTTGAATGGGAATAATATTGATGATTGCTTGTGCAGCACCTGCATCCGGTACTTTGATCCATTCTTCGAATGCTTCGTTGTTTTTTGGTGCAATGCCGATTGTCATTGCGCCTCGGCTTTTGATCTCGATCGTGTTGCTAATAATGTCCCCTGTAACTTCGTCGTTCCCTGCAAGAGTAATACATGGTGTCCCCTCCTCTATGAGTGCGATTGGTCCGTGTTTTAGTTCTCCTCCTGCAAAGCCCTCTGCATGGATGTAGCTGACTTCTTGGATCTTAATTGCACTTTCAAGTGCCATTGGGTAGTTCCAGCTTTTTCCGATGATATAGATATTTTCGTGTGTCTGAATCTTTTCCGCGAGCCCTTCAATATGGTCGACATACCTTGGGTTTAACATGTCGTTAATCTGTGCAGCAGTTTCTAAAAGAAGCGTTTTTCCATCATGCAGCTTGTCTTTCATTGCGTATGCAATCATAAGAAGAACGGCCATTTGCCCTGTTAATGCCTTTGTGGATGCAACTGCGCGTTCTGGCCCTGCGTTAATAAGGAGAGTGTAGTCTGCTTCACGGTGAATGGTTGAACCTTCTGCGTTTACAATAGCGAGAACTTTTGATCCTTTTGCTTTTGCGATGTTCATTGCTTCAAGGACATCTGCCGTCTCCCCACTTTGGGATACCACAATGACGAGGCTTTCTGGTTTGAGGAAGTGATGATGAATCTTAAATTCACCTGCACTTGTGACATTAACGTGGTGCTCAGAAACAACAGAGAAGAAATACTCTGCAGCCATACATGCTTTATGTGCTGTTCCGCATCCGACGAGGAATGTTCCACGAGCATTTTTGATTGCTTCTGCAATAGTGCGGATCTGTTCGTCGTCTTGGTTTACCGCTCGGGCGATACTGTCTTTCTGCTCCATAATTTCTTTGAGCATGAAGTGAGCAAACTCCCCTTTTTGTGCCTCTTCGACAGACCATGTAATTTCGATCTCTCTCTTTGGTTTTTCTTCACCTGTTACGAGGTCTGTAAAGAGCACTGTCTTTCCATCGGTAACAACCATTTCGTCATCATCGAGGTATTGCACTATCTTTGTATGTTCCATGAATGCTGGGATGTCAGATGCAATGAAGTAACCATCATCCTTGGATACCCCAACAATAAGCGGAGATCCTGTACGAGTTGCGACAAGTAGATTGCTATCACTGTGGAATGCTAGGATTCCATATCGACCTTCAAATCTGCTACATGCCTTGCGCACAGCACTGGCGAAGTCTTTGTTGGTTTTCATTTCCTCTTCTATCATATGAGGAATAACTTCAGAGTCTGTTTCGCTAATAAATGTATATCCTTTTGATTCGAGTTCTTTTCGGAGCTCTTGGTAGTTTTCGATAATACCGTTATGAACGACAACAATATTTCCCTTGGCATTTGTATGAGGATGAGCATTAGCAGATGTTACACCACCGTGCGTTGCCCAGCGTGTATGAGCAAGAGCCATATGACAGTTTTGGCTGAAGTCGTTTGCATCAACAGTACTGATTTTCCCTGTGTCTTTTTTAATAACGGCACCTTCTTTGGTATTGCACGCAACACCCCAAGAGTCGTACCCGCGATACTCAAGATTTTTCAGTCCCTCGACTACCAGTTTCCCAGCATCATCTCGACCGCCGATATATCCAAAGATTCCGCACATATTGGCTTATAATAGCGATATTTTATATATTTTGAGGTCTTTGTCAATGCATAAAAGGCCACGCTGTACGAGTTGTACAGCCTAGAAAGCCTGGTTTGGGACCCTTGCAGCCGTTCACAGTGTGTCGTGATCCGGGTTCGACTCTCTTAATAAGTTTTCCCCCTCTGCTTTGTGATTCAAATATTCTTTTTGTTTATTTATTTGACTCCAATGAAGAGCTTCAGTACTCTTTTGCAGCTTTATGCCACTCATTAAATCAGCCATCAAACGCGCAAAACAGAATACGGTCCGTTACGACCGTCGTAAGCCTGTAAAATCTCTCATGAAAACTATGATGAAAAAGATGGAGGATTTTATGAAAGAAGGTAAGAAGGATGAAGCGGTAAAGCTCTTGCCACAGACACATAAGGCAATCGATATGGCTGCAAAGATCAACATTATTAATAAGAATAACGCTGCTCGTAAGAAGTCTAAGATGGCGCGAATGGTTGCGACCACGTAAGCTTTGTTCATGCATTACCTCGGACTAGACCTTGGGAAGAGAAGGACAGGAGTCGCTTTTGCTGATTCTGTTAGCGATATTATCTTTTCATTAGATACTATTGTTGGTGCATCTGAGGAAGAGCTTGTCAAAAAGGTCTTTACTCTTATTGAGGAGCGTAAAATTGACGAATTAGTTATTGGATTACCACTCCTTCCTTCTGGGAAACGAGGAAGTCAGGCAGATTGGGCTCAACACTTGATAAATAAGCTTGAAGCCCTAGGGACACCTATTTGCCTTATTGATGAACGATATACAACTGGAAAACTTTCAGAAGTGGATCAGGATGCTGCTGCAGCATGTAAAATATTGTCTATAAAGCTCGATCAGAATACATATAGCAGTTAGTTGACAAGTACCGAAAATGCTTTACAATCATTTCCTTTACGCTCATTAGACATCTTCGTTTTACAAAAGGTCATGTGGCCATAGGATAGATAATTAGTCTACTCGAACCGGTCTGGAAACTTTATCTCCTGTCAATATTATGGTAAAACAAGGGTTGTCATCTTCTCCCGCAATTATGTCCGATCAAGCTACCATCGCTCAAAAGCCAGTCAATCAAAAGATTTCTGTAGATCTACAGGATTTGCTCGAAAGTCTATTTATGGTTTTAACAGAAAAGGAAGCCTCTGTTATTCAAAAACGCTTTGCCCTTCAGGGTGAACAGAAGCAGACCCTCGAAAAAATTGGTAAGCATTTTAATGTTACACGTGAGCGTATTCGTCAGATAGAAAGTATTGCATTGAGCAAGCTAAAGAGAACTGTTCGAACAACACGGCTTGATGAGGTGAATGCTCTAGCAAAAGAGGTTCTGCGTATGAATGGTGGTCTTCTTCGAGAAGATAACCTTGTGACAGAGTGTCTTCGTCATATTGCAGATAGTAAGGAGATCGATGGAGCTGTTCTTCGATTGTCTTTTAGCATCGACCCAGATCTTTCTGCTGGTAGTCGTAGCCATAGCTATATTCCATTCTGGAGACTCGATAGCCTCGCAATGGATGATGTATCAAAAATTGTTAATAACATTGTAAAAATTCTAAAAAAGAGAAAGTCTTGTATGACATCAGATGAGATTGTGTCTTCTATTCAAGCATTAAATCTGTTTGATGGTCGCATCCCAAGTAGAGAGCTTATTACCAGCTGTCTTGCTATTGATGAACGTCTCCGAGAAATCGCAGATGGTTGGGGTCTTACAGAGTGGCGTTTTGTTCGCCCTCGATCTATTCGAGATAAAGTAGAGATTATTCTTCGTAAAACAGGAGAACCTCTTCACTTCATGGAAATTGCAAACCGTATTCGCGAGGCATTATTCGATCACAAAAATGTGACAATCCAAGCTGTTCATAACGAGCTTATTCGTTACCCTCAGTTTGTCCTCGTTGGTCGTGGTTTGTACGCTCTAAAGGAATGGGGTTACGAGCCAGGTACCGTCGCTGATGTTATCGAAAGTATTCTTACAGAAAAGGGTCCACTCAGTAAGAAGGAAATCATTTCAGAAGTTGCAAAGCAGCGTACTGTTAAAGTTGGTACTATCTCTTTAAACCTTCAGAAGATGCCATACTTCAAGCGAGTTGGACGTGCAGTATATGCATTTGATTCTGAAGCAAAGAAGTAATACATAGCTTTCCCATGCGACACTCAGTACTCTTTTTCATTACAGTGCTTATCTCCTCATCTCTTCTTTCTGGATGCAAGGGTAATGTTCTTCCTCCACTTCCAAGTGGAGACCAAACAGTTACTGGTATTCTTCGTCCAGCAGAGCTTTCTGCAGTGAGGCGTGGAAGTTTTTTTATAAACCAAGATGGTATTAATGTGTATTACGCAGAAAGTTCACTTGTGAATTTACGAGCATATGAAAATAAGCAGGTTACTCTTCGCGGAGTACTTGAACATAATACAGATCCAGAAGATCTCCCTGTACTTGTTGTAGAGTCTATTGTTGATGTTGAAGAAACAGTAGAAGACTACACACTTTCTGGTCTTAACGTTTCCCTTCAAGCTCCTCGGAGCTGGGAGATGCTTAAGCGTGAAGGGAAGTTTCAGTTCCGCATAAAGGATGAGGAAGACCCAATCCTTGTGATATGGAATGAGCAAGGAGAGCTTCTTCCAGATGGTGGTGTTCCTATTGTTGTTGATGCGACACGCGCTTCTCGTATGATCGATGAACTATCTGGTACACAACTTATTTCTGTAAAGCGCAATGGTGTTATTCTGATGCTTCGGTTTAGTCCTGGGGATCGTATCAATGCAGATCGTCTACGAGAAGAGTTTATGACGCTATTAAAATCTATAGATCTTCAGGTGGAAGACATTGATACTGGGCCAAGTATTGGAACGGGTTCCTTAAGCACTCCATGTGGAGGAACAGCAGGTATACTCTGCCCTGCTGGATACTTCTGTGATGTGCAAGACTTTGAGGACAACATTGGAAAGTGTCGTAAAATATAAAAAATCACTTGTCTTTTTTTTGCTACTCTATTGTAATGTTGAGTAACTCACGTTTTAGGGTGTGTGTCAGTGATTGTTTTTCAATATAATGGTTCTTCTCTTCGGAGACACTGGCCCTGCTGCCGTTGCAGTTATTGCATCTGGTATGGCTGCGGGAATGAAATGGATGAGACGAAAAAAGAAGTGGGAATTTACACTGCACACCAAAGGTGTACGTCTATCAATCTGAGTTACTTGCGTAATGGGTGTACGTGTGTACACTCTGTTCATGTTCGAAAAGCAAGCATCAACGGCTCCCCTCTTTTCATCTTCTTCTGTCGTTATCGACTGGAGCAAAGACAAGATGCCAACCTATGCCAAGGCTTCGGTCGGCAGGCAAAATCAGTTTAATGGATCGGATCTACTGGGATGGATTCGTAGTTTTCCATCTCCTGCAGAGGTTCATATCTATCTTGGGAATGTGTCGTTTAACGGAGATCGTATTTTAATGCGGCAGCTTCAGGCACTTGGTTGTACAGTAACGTGTCGGCAGTATCAGGGGTAGGAATGTATATTCGACGTGGTCAACGCAGAATGAAGCACTCGGATTACACTACTCCTGCGTTTTATTTTGTCACTATTAGCATGGGAAAATTGCTCAATTACATTGGGATAATATCCCTCATCACTTTGACTCACATACTAGTGTTTTAGTTTAGTTAAAGGGTAAACAATCTACATCAGACAGCGTCAATGCATTACTGTCGAGGAACAGTGAGCTCATTGCATATATCTCAGAGATGACATTATAGGTGAACAATCATACACCACCATCAAGGTGTACCCCTGACAAGTGAAGATATTTGACGATAAACACATATCCACGTTAATGTGGTGTACAAGTTTACACCTGACTTGTGTTACACCTTTCTCCTCTGCTCTTCAGTACCCCATTGGCGGGTAGGACTCGGGAGGCGGCACATAACACAAGTCAGTTCACTTCACCTTTTACTCCTCCTCTTCCTCCCCTATTATCATGGCGAAAAGTTCTTCTACCTCCTCAACTATCATGGCCGATCCAAAAGCTGGAACAAATAAAGCAGACATTTCTAAAGCAAAAGATGATGCAATTGCCGCTGCACTCTCCCATATCGAAAAAGAATTCGGTGTTGGTGCTGTTATGAAAATGGATGAGAATGCTGGACGACACATTCCAAAGTTTTCTTCTGGTTCTCTCTCCCTAGACCTCGCACTTGGTGGTGGTATCCCACAGGGACGTATTATCGAGATCTACGGACCAGAAAGCTCTGGAAAGACAACAATGACACTCCATGCCATTGCTGAAGTACAAAAGAATGGTGGCCGTTGTGCGTTTATCGACGCAGAACATGCTTTGGATGTGCAGTACGCAAAGAAGATTGGTGTCGATATCGATGCTCTTCTCGTCTCTCAGCCAGATTGTGGAGAGCAAGCACTTGAAATCTGCGAGACTCTTGTCCGTAGCGGAGCACTAGACCTCGTCGTTATCGACTCTGTTGCTGCCCTTACTCCTCGTTCAGAGATCGAAGGAAGTATGGGTGACGCACAAATGGGTATGCAGGCTCGCCTTATGAGCCAAGCTCTTAGAAAGCTCACAGCGATTGTGAACAAGACTCAATGTAGCATTATTTTCATTAACCAGATCCGTATGAAGATTGGTGTGATGTTTGGTAATCCAGAAACAACAGCAGGTGGACAGGCACTAAAGTTTTACAGCTCTGTTCGGTTGGATATTCGTCGTATTGATAAGATCCTCGAAAAACTTCCTGGCAGTGATGGAAAACCATCCCAAGAAATAGTCGGCAATAGAACCCGCGTAAAGGTGGTGAAAAATAAAGTCGCACCTCCATTCCGTCAGGCAGAGTTCGACATCTTGTATGCACAGGGTATCTCTAAAGAAGGAGACATTATCGACCTTGGTGTTCAGTATGGAATGCTTGAGCGAAGTGGTGCGTATTATCGCCTTGGTGAAGATACTATTGGTCAGGGAAAAGAACAGGCTCGCATCTACCTTAAAGATAATCCAAAAATTACAGCAAAACTCGAAAAAGAAATCCGCGCAGCGGCTGGACTTTAAATTATGGACGAACTTTACTCAGATAAAGACTGGCAAGTCATACTCGAAAGCGCTTCTCTCCCCGATGGACGAGAGAAGCGTACTTCGCGTGTAAAACGTGCAGATAGTGCACATATTATTGCCTTTAAGAATCAAGAAACTATTTTGATGCTTCGTGAATACAGGCCTTACTATGGTGCATATACCTGGATGCTTCCTAGCGGACGGATCGATAAAGAGGGGGATCATATAGTGGGTGCACAACGAGAATTACAGGAAGAAACAGGCTTTCGCGCAAATTTTTTAGAGTTTCTGTGTAAAACAAACTATTCAGAAAGTCTTATTGCCACAAACTATGTATACATTGCAAGTGACCTCGTTAAAGATCCTTTACCACAGGATGATGACGAGTTAATTGAAGTACATGAATGTACTCTAGAGGAAGCTTTAGATAAAGTTTTGACAAGTGAAGTGGTTCATACTGCAAGTGCATATGCACTATTTTACTATAGGCATCAGACCACAAAAAAATAGAAATAGGCGTGTAGTTTATACACAAGTTTTCCACATAACGTAAACATGACATCAGAGTTTTAACTAGAGTGTGGAAAGTATGCAAGTAGTTATCCTCTTGTTCTGGAAGACGTTTCCCTATTTAATCTTTCCCTATGCCTACAAAGTCCACTACACCAATCGCAACAACCCAACCACATAGCACGGAGGCTGAACGTACCGTCATTGGTGCACTGTTACTCGATCCTGATGCGATCATTAAAGTGTCAGACTTTCTAACACCAGATGATTTCTACGATCCTGTATACCGTGAGATCTTTTCAGCAATATTTTCGCTGTACACCAATCATGAGGTGGTGGACTTTGTAACGGTATCTGCAAAACTTGGTGATAATAAAAAGCTCCAAGACATTGGAGGTTCTGCTTTTTTGGCGCAACTGAGTAGCGATGTTCCGACGTCTTCACATATTTATCAGTATGGGCAGATTGTGAAATCTAAAGCTGTGCATAGAAAAATTATTAAAGCAGGACAGAAAATCTCCGGTCTTGGAATGGAAGAGAGCCGCGCTATTCCAGAGCTTCTTGATGAAGTAGAAAAAACTGTATTTGAAATTAGTAATACATTTTTGAAGGATAAATTCGTCCACATTAAAGCAATTCTTGCAGAACGATATGAGCGCTTCGCTGAAATGCATGAAGCAGATGATGACGAACTATCGAAGGGTGTACCAAGTGGTTTTGCAGGGCTTGATGCAAAGATCTCTGGGTTCCAACCAAGTGATTTGATTATTCTTGCTGCTCGTCCATCGATGGGAAAAACTGCTTTGGCATTAAACATTTGTCAAAATGCTGCCATTAAAGCAGGAAAGAGTGTTGGGATCTTCAGTCTGGAAATGAGTAAAGAACAACTTGTCGACCGTCTTTTTGCATCGATGCTTGGGGTCGATAGCTGGAAGCTTCAGAAAGGAAAACTCGACGATACAGATTTCCAGAACATGGGCCCGATTATGGATGAGCTTAATAACGCGAATATATTTATCGATGATTCCGTTGGCTCTTCTATTCCAGAGCTTCGTGCAAAGGCTCGTCGTCTTCAGATGGAACACGGGCTTGATATGCTCATGATCGACTATATGCAGTTGATGAGTACGGGAAACGCGA
>Ga0210057_1002717_pt1 | contig 25086 bp, 16 predicted proteins | sample CryGeyCG2114_010_2_FD_183968 | JGI IMG/M metagenome (GOLD analysis project Ga0210057, IMG submission 183968) | Groundwater microbial communities from aquifer - Crystal Geyser CG10_big_fil_rev_8/21/14_0.10 (SPAdes) (version 2) | ecosystem: Environmental > Aquatic > Deep subsurface > Groundwater ...
TACTATGTGGAGAGGTAGAAACATATGTGTCTTCGGCAGGCCATCTCAAACCAATACTATAAGGAATAAAATCCATTGAGGCAGATTCTTCTTTAAACCATGTAATCATATCTGCCGTCCAATATGTTCCTCCACCAGTAGCCGCAATCAGTTTGTCGTTTCCATAAATTGCCAAATCATAAACGGGATACTGGATTTCATCTATATAAAACCAATTAGCCTCTAAAGATGGCGTCATTTTTGCCCAGAATATTCCGATGTCTGTTCCAACAATAATAGTCCCATCAAATCCGCCATATCCAATTAGTATTTTGTTTATAGATTTTGCATCCTTCCCAACAAAATTGCTATCATAAGATTTTTGATTGTAGACATCGCTAGTAACCGTATCAATAAAGTTTCCAATATACAGCGGATCACTAGTCGGAACTAATACATACCTAAAATCGTAAAACAAATTATTGATAAATTCGCTATTAATGTCAGGATAAACATATCGAATGGCTTGTGTCAATTGCAGCAAATTGCTTAGATATGTGTCGTTGAATTTATAGGGACGACCATCGCTAAAATAAGATAGCCCATCTTCTATCTCATCGTGTGTCATTGTCCCGATATTACTCAAAAGACTGTTGTATACGCTCACAATAACACTAGAACTCGCATTTAATGCAACAATCTTTTCAACTACGGCAGGCGTAGTTATTGTTTTTGTTGACCGGGAATCTAATGTGAAATTGTTTTGATTTATGGCTGTTATAACGGAATACATTCTGTCTTCATTTGAATAAACAACGATTCTATCTCCAACAGAAAAATCAGAACCGTCAACCACATCTATTGAATCATCATAAACTGAAATATTCTCAGCCAATGATGTTACGGCGCTAAAGTCTATTATTCCCTCTTGAGTGTCAATTGAAAAATCATATCCATAAGTATCCCTTCTGTCGAGAGTAACTTTTGTAGATAACGTTTTTTTGTAATTGATATATACGTCATAAGCATCTGTGTCACCCCATCCTCCCCCCGTCGCATACCACTTATCCGTATCAACTAGGGCTGTCATTTCATTGGAACTTAGAGTAAAATCCTTAAAATGAAATGTTTGGCTCTGATTACTATAGGCATAACCAAAATATTTCTTACTTTCATTTTCGACCAATATAGCCAAAGGTAATCCGACAAATTCATAGACCAGTTCAAAAGATGTCCCGTCATACGTCCGATAAATAACATTGTCTCCCCCAATGAAAAATCCAGTAACGTCATTATTCCACTGGTAGCTATACGGGCATTTAGCTAGAACAATTGACCATGCCCCTCCATTACTCCTATATAGACCATCTGATTTTCCAACAAATAAATATCCAAACGCAGCAAAACAATCTCCACAATCTCCGCTAGGTAAATCAACATATTGTTCCCATGTCAGACCATTATCTAATGATTTCCATACAACCTTATTTGAATCGACAAGATAAAGAGTAACAATTAATGTATGGGAATGACCAAGGGTTGTTTGAACTTGCCAATCTATAACTTCGTGAACATGCGCCGTTCCACTTCCAATAGATTCTGCTAGAAAACCATTGCCGTCAGAATTAACATCATACAAATGATAATGACCGCTAACTACGTCCGATCTGTCTAGTGTTTTATCCCGCAAGATTTGAGTAAACCCGCCCCTTACATCATATACGCTTGTCCAAGTTTTACCTTCGTCTGTTGTTTTGAATGCTCCCGACCCAGAAACACTATAGATGGAACCGATTTCTCCCTCTATAACATCATTTATATTCGGATTTCCTCCCGGCAGATCAGAAAATGTAGTAACGGTTTCTCCATAATAACTTCTAGAAATCATTAATCCGTTGTTTGTAGAAATCCAGTAGTAACCCTGATAGTCCTTAATTACCTTTCTGGAAATTCCAACAAAAAATGGGGCATCTAGCAAATCCCAACTTTGATATGTCGTTCTATTTAACCCAGAAGACCTTGCCGCTACGTCTGAACCAATGGCCACAATATCTATGTTTGTGTATGACGTTATGTAACTTTCTCCAGCAACTGTCGCCGTTTCAAGTTCAATAGACCAAATTGGAGTGTTATTAAAGTCTCTCTCAACAGTATAATAGGTTACACTTGCCCCGTTAGCATCCGTATCTACCCGCTGAGATAAAACAACCTCATCAGATTGAATGTCATAATCTTCAACTTCCCGAGTATATCCAAAATCAGGCATCTTAAATTCAGATATTTTCTTAATCATTATGGTATCAGATTGTCTATTTGGATAAGGTGTTCCCGTCATCAAAACAGAATCGCCATCGTTAACTAATTCTGTAGCAGCTTCTTCTATGTCTGTCCCGTATAAATCTTCTGTAATGACCAGAGGATTGCCCGTTTCTTTTTCATATTGGAACTTAGCTTTACCCAAAAGATCCCACAAATCCGTGCCATAAAAATATAATTCGACCCCATTGACAACAAATTCATAAGCCGGATCAGAAGGGACTATTCTAAGCCCGTCTGAAGTTCCAACATATAAATTCCCATAAGCGTCTTCCTTAATGGAATAAACGGCCTTATTATCTCCAACGATAGGCGAAATAATTTCATGAGTGTGAACGGAGCTAGTGGTATTATTTTCGGAGTCATTTAACCAGCTCAATAACCCAGAGGAATCTACGTCTAGAACAACATTATATCTAATCCCGTCTTTACTCGTCATGGCATATTGAAATGGCAAACATTCTTCTTTTAATCTGCCGGCATGACTTATAAATGGAATAACTTCTGGTATGAATTCACCTGTCAAAATTTTATTGGCATTAAGATAAATTACGTTTTCTGATTTTAGGACTCCCGTTACCTCAGTATTGCTAAGGATTTCAATTTTAACAGTATCAACATCTCCCTTCTCAACCAAAGAAACTTCTATGTTATTTGCCGCGTCAGGTGTAAATACAAAGCGATCCCCGACCACCTTCAATAATGCTTGAGCAGAACAAGACTGATTTTGTAGATCGGTTATTCCCGTAATTCCGGTTCCATCAGAACTAAAAAAAATGAACGGATTGTTTTGAGAAAGATTTGTTTGTATTGTTCCAAAATTTCCAATACTTGTATATCCGGATCCTGCAACGATTTCTGTTCCTATGTCTTCCTCTTGTATGCTAAAAAATCTAGAATATCTAGTGTTAAAATCATTGATCATTGACAACATAAAATAATAGACGCTATATGCCTTGGATTCAAAAGTATATGTTTCTTCAAATGTCCCTGTTGCATCTACGAATGAGACTGGGAACGAAGACCGATACTTGTTATAGGCGACATTAATCCCTCCATTAAAAATAATATTCTTACTGGTGGGATTAACCGTTACGTTGGTAGAAGTTTCATCGGCATATGCAACATCATTAACATAAACAACAAATTGACTATCTGCGTCCCAAGTATCTGCCTTTTCAGTTTGGGTTTTTACGGTATGAATATGGGAATCTACGGAGCTTGAATTTCCCTGAGGATTCCCGACAACATATCCCGTCACAATATGAAAATGAGAATTAGTAGATCCAAGTTGATCAATAGTTATGCCGTCTCCATTCGCATCAACCCGATAAGTATGTTTGTGACCTAGCGTTATGCTCGTATAGTCTATTTCAACAACATTAAATGTAGCCTTGTCAGTATTGGTTTCATACTTAGACAGAACAGTACTTCTAATGTCTGTTTCTAATCTTATTTTTGGAGGATCATAAGATTTACTACCTCCGTGAACATGCCCAACTATATATTCTCTTGCAAATTTAGTTATAGTCGATTCCATATTGGCCAGACTATTTGCCATAGAAGTGTCTATAGATGTAATCTGCCCACTTCTTGCTGTTACTCTCGCCAGTATTATTTTTCTAGAATTAATAGTAAGAGATGTACTAGATACAAACTCGACAGCAGTAAAATGGTTAATTACATCATCATACCACTTATAATCGTTTAAAGCCGTAACCTGAGCATCCCACGCATCTTTGGCCGTTTTGTATAAGTCATAAGTAGTATAACTGCTTCTAACCGGTTGAGGTCCGGGAACTGGTGGGCGAGGGGGCGTAGTTAATGGAGGATATGGTTTTCTACCCGTAGGAAACTGAGCGTAAATATATGTGTCGGCGTTATTAGATACAGTTATTTGGGTTGGGACTACAACTTTGACATAAGAGTTTTCTATGTCACCAACCGGATTAAAAGTTGGATCATAAAGCTGAACAACGGAAACATATGTCGCTCTTTGGACAACCGTAAGATCGCCTTCTGTCGTGTGATCCTCGTTAATAACTTCAACTTCCCTATCTCCGGCCGCCATATCTGAACGCTGTTTTACCGTATAGGGACTTTCGGCATAATAACCATTGACAATACCTTCTCCCGGTAAAATTTGGACAATGAGACCGCTAACCGTTTCTACTGTCCAACCATCAATAATTCCTACCCCAACTACTCCAACATAGGAATCAAGGTTATAATCTAGTGTCCAAAAGCGGTTATGTTCAGATGAGGCGCTCCAATAAGAACCCCCTCTGAAATATTCAAGATTGTATTTTTTTGTTGTTTGTGGCATGGCGAAGATTCACTGATATTATTATACTAAAAAATTAACAACTTTTCCTCTATTTCTACGCATTAAGGTGAACTGCTGGAAGAACTTGAGCTACTGGAATCTATACTGCTCGAACTACTTGAGCTGCTGGAATCTATACTACTTGAACTACTAGAGCTAGTTGAACTAGTTGACATGTCATTAAGAACCAACTGCTGATCACCGGAAAACATAAGAGCAACTTCGTGTATAGTGACAGGAACTCCAGCGTCTCCTACCATCTCTATCATAAGCTTAATTTTTGTTGACAGAATAGAAAGCTCATCAAGCTCTTCTATTTTGTTGGGGTCTATATATTGATAATCGTTTGAATCTACGCTGTCAAAACCACTTATTGCAAACCGAACTATTGAATCCGATGTAACGTCTCCATTATAGGTTAAAAGAACATGTTTTGGAACAAACCCTAGATTAAATGCCGTGCTATAAAATATTGAAGCGTTAGAAGAGGAGGCATACGTTAGAGATATACTTCTAAATACGGGGGTTGCTGAAGAATACCCATATGACCAATTTTTAGTTCCATCACTACAGAGTGTAACCATAAATTGCAAATATCTTCCTTTGAGATCCGATATGTCTGTAGTGGTATTAAAATATGGACCGTTCCATTCCGCTGTAGATAAAGAATCGGTTGTCAATGCTGATCTAACATAAATAGAGACATCTGTTCCTTGTGGCTTGGTTGCGTCAAAAATAGCTTCTTGCCAAGTTATCAAATCACTTGTTCCGTCCACAACTTGGGAGACAAAGAACCCACACATTGACTGAATTTTCTGTGCGGCATAGACCTTGTGATCTAATAGGTTAAATGACACGGAACTAATACCAATTATTCCAGCTTTTGTAGGGCTTGAATCATTTATAATTATATCTGTCATTTATATTTCCCATTAAGAGCTAGAAGAGCTAGAAGAATATTCACATGGTATAATGCTTACGGTAGATTGTCCGTAATCTGGCTCTTCTGTTATATAGTCACCAAAAATAGGAGTAGTTACTGGACCAGAGGGACCAGACTTATACCAAAATCCGCCGTCGAAAGAACCCTTTGTTTGACTTATAATCCATAATCCATTCGGGGTTAAGACTTCATACCACCATAAATACCAGCTACCATCTGTTTTCTTCCAAGAATCTCCAAACAAATAAACGCCGTCTCTAATGTATTCTCCCGTTATGTCTTGGCTTAAATTTTCTCCACAAACATAAACCACATCCAAATAAGAACTGGAAGAACTACTTATTGAAGAACTACTTATTGAAGAACTGCTTATTGAAGAACTACTTATTGAAGAACTGCTTTCAGAACTCGGAGAACTTTCTGAACTTACCGAAGAACTACTTATTGAAGAACTGCTTTCAGAACTTTCAGAGCTTTCAGAACTTTCAGAACTTACCGAAGAACTAGAAGAACTGGAATCAATAGAGCTACTTGAACTACTGGAGCTACTTGCCTCACAGATATATTCAATACTGAATTTAAAGCTACCCAATCCATCATAAATAACATAATAAATGTTTCCTAAAACTTCTATAGAATAAACTTCTCCAAAATATGTAAACGTATGTTCTGATCCTCCAATGTCCCATACAAAATACCCGTTAACATTTCCAACCACATATGAATGCCCATTGAGTACTACTGTCGCATAAGTTCCAACCCGACTATCGTATTCCATATGGACAGAATTATTTGTAAGTGTGACAGTAACCGTATCTCCAGCATAAATTAGAGTTCTACTCGTCTCTTGGGCTAAAGTTACCAATCCATTTTGAAATGAGCTTACATATGACACGGTAACAACTGAAGCAGTATTTTTATCATATATTATTGGGTTATTAAATGACGTTGTAGTTGTAGTGGTTACATAATTCTGGATATTAGACATTAAAATAGTCCAGTCAGAAGAAAAATCAACTTTCCGAAGAGTAGACATAAATGCTATATCTACCCCATCGTAAAACAATGAACTATTACCTCCATCTATCGTCCAATAAGCATAGGTATTCAGCAACCGATCCGATGAATAACAATATAAATCTTCTATGTTCCTTAAAACATTAATGTATTGACTTCCGATGTTTGGATATTCTATTATCAGTCCTCCACCATTTTCTACAAATGTGGCGAATTTTTGTGTGATAATATTTGAAATAGACAGTGGCAATCCAACCATATATATGCAATCAAATGTTGACAGATCTTCCGTAATCAAATCGGGTATTTCGATTTTTTTAACAGTTATTGGATTATAACTATCGATACGATTGGCGTCGTTTATTTTAGTGTTAACAATAAGTGCGACTTTTATTAACTCACTTGGTTTTCTATTACCTGACCACTCAAAAATTCTTCTCCAAAACTCTCTAGGATTAGCGCCATGTCCAGTTTGAATTCCTCCCTGACGATCTGTATGTATCAAAATTCTACCTTGCCCATAGGTTCGAGAAGCCATAGCAACCGCAACGCTATTGCTGTCAAACGTATAAAACTCTGAAGAACTTGAACTCATATATTTATTAAATGTTTATTAAATTGTTTTTATCGCCACCGGTCATAAGAGAAAATTCTGCTACCTCTGGAATATTGGTATCATAGGCAATCATTTTTATACCAACCTTAATCCTGTCATAACTATCTAATGAGAAAAACTTATTCAACTCGACAACCTCATAATCATCCCAGTCATTTGAATTTGCATCGGAAATACCAAATTGAAGTTCCGTATTTTGAGGCTCAGTTATCGAGGCGACCATTAATCCAGACTTCACATTTGTATCACTACTTAAAGCAAATTTAGTCGTAAAGAAATAAACGGCGAATTTGGTAGAGTAACTAAGCGTCAAATTCACTATAGATGGGGCAACACTTAAACTTTCCGTCATCATCGTTACTTTAAATTGTAAATATTTCCCCTTCGTATGATAGTCATTAAGATTTCTCACTATCAACCCAGACGAACCATACCCGCTATCTGAATTCCTCGAAGTATAACAATAATCCCAAGGCAAAAGATTCAATTCATCTATGCTATCTGCCGATCTTATACAAATAACTATTTCAGTACCGCTCGGCTTATTTTCAGACCAAATTAATTGTTTCCAAGATACTAGATCATTCTTAACATAAATAATTGGGCTCAAGAATATTCCAGTTATTCTATCGCTCAATATAGATGTCGGGTTATATTCAAATTTCCACTTCTCTATCTCTTTAGACTCGTTAATCTCAGCTATCTTATGGTATAAACTATAGAATAAGGTAGTAAATGTGGTGTCAGAAACGTTGCCAAATCCATCTGCTACTTCTGCATAAACGTTCCTTTCTCCTGTCAAATAAGCATTAATTAGTGATTCCTGACATCTAATTATTCTTCCTTTAGATGTCGCAAATAGAATACCACCATCTGCTTCATCTTTCATCATATACGTTACATACTCATCTTCTCCTAAATCCAATATAGGTATGCCAACTGAATTTTTGACATCGGGAAGATTAGTGTTAATTAGAGTAGAGGTAGATGTCGTTGTTGTGGTTACTTCCTGAGGATAAGTTAAAGTGAAGTCGCCGCTATATCCAGTATAAGATTCATTAGTATTTCCAGCCGTAAGCCAAGTAATAGCAATAGAATACCCAATTCCCGGAACAACAGAAGATGGCACTATCCACTCATAAGATCCATTATTGGCTGTATTTGGATTTATGGAACTCTCTACATTTCCATCCTTATACAGATCTATTCCAACGGCGTCATTAAGTCCTCTAGTAGATGTCCATGTTATCGTAACCGTATCTCCCATTTGGAAACTTTCTCCACCGGCAGGGAAAGATACATTAATAATTGACGCAGGAGTTGTTGTCGTAGTAGTAATTTCTGTGGTCGTAGTCGTAGTTATTAGGTTGCCACAATAAACCAGATACACCTTATTATCAATAGATGCCAAATTAACGCCTACATCTATATTGAGTAATGAATGAACCGTGTTATCTGATTCGGTTTGAAATATCGGATAAAAAGTATTGTTGAAATAGTTATAAACCTTTCCATATGTCGATGTTCCCAATATTAACGCTTCGCCATCTACATCCGCACTCTTTAACCCTTTGGAATAATTTAACGGGAATATGTCATAAGATGCTTCTTCGCTTAATTGTGTTGGATAACTTGCGCTTCTAACATTGCTTCTCGTCACAAATTGATTATCTACGAATGGTTCTTTTACAACGTTCCTAACAGAAGATACCGTTTCTGCTCCACTGCTTTCTAAAACCCAATATCTTCCATCAAAAGATATAAAGTCGGGATGGTCCATAAAGACATATAATTTTCCATTAGTAACAAGCATTTTTGTTACTACCGGAGACGGAAGCCCATAAATAGCATCCCATTTTGACGTTAATGTGCTATACTTATATATCTGTGTTGGACTTCCGGCCGATGCATACATTTGGTTTTGATAATAAGCGAATCCATAAACCTGACCATTCATTTCCTGAGACAAGGACAAATCGTTGGTCAATAAATCTAATGTATAAATTTTTCCTTGAGGATAAGTTCCAATAAACAATGTGTCGTCTTGTGCCAAAAGAGCCTTGATACCAGTATCGTCTACCGAACACGTTTTGCTCCAGAATATCCTATCGGATGATTTTAACAATATCCCGTCTTCTCCCGTTCCAGCATAAATGTCATTTTTATATGGTGTCATTATCCAAATCGTATTGGGCTCTTCTATTTCGATAACAAATGGAATAGTTCTATTACTATGATAATCCAAATAAGAAGAACTGCTTGAAGAGCTAGTCCATTCCTCGATATAAGAGCTTGAGCTTGATGAAATTGAGCTACTAGAAGAACTTGAAGAAGAAGAGACGGAACTACTAGATTGGCTAGAATAACTTGAACTCGAATTAGAACTCGAACTTTCTGAGCTAGGACTACTTTCTGAACTAACCGAATAACTACTCTCACTACTTGGACTACTTTCTGAACTAACCGAATAACTACTCTCACTACTTGGACTACTTTCTGAACTGGGACTACTTTCTGAACTAGGAGACCCATCTGATATTACAGAAGAACTAGAAGATGATATTGCCGGAACCGGAGGAACACTTTCAGAACTTAAAGAAGAACTAGAAGATGATATTACCGGAGCCGGATGAACACTTTCAGAACTTAAAGAAGAACTACTTGGACTACTTTCAGAACTTTCAGAACTTTCAGAACTTTCAGAAGAACTACTTTCACTACTTTCAGAACTTAGTGAACTTTCTGAACTTATAGAAGAACTTGATTCGCTACTTATAGAACTTATACTACTAATAGAACTTTCAGAACTTACAGAAGAACTACTTTCACTACTTTCAGAACTTAGTGAACTTTCAGAACTTACAGAAGAACTACTTTCACTACTTTCAGAACTTAGTGAACTTTCTGAACTTAGTGAACTTTCTGAACTTAGTGAACTTTCTGAACTTAGTGAACTTTCAGAACTTGAGCTGCTTAATCCTGCGTCACCAAATAATATAAAATTGTCTGCCTCTGAATAATATGTTGCACTAACTTCATTTACACTACGTTCTTTGTCACTAAGTCTGTATTCGTCCAACTTACAATTTTTGCCATATCTGTAACCAGCACTAATTTTTATTACACCAAGCGAAAGTGTTGGAACAGTCGTCGCTCCATCCATGTAAAGATATGTTGCCGAACTGTCATTAAGTATGCCGTCAACATATAGCTTTAACCCATTGGTGGAATCCCAAGTTCCATCCATCTTATGCCACAATCCGTCAGTTGATATGTCATTGTCGCTCCACAAGTCAATAGCCGTTCCAGCGGTATTACGGATATTAAAAATTAATTTATTAGTCCCAGTGTTATGGTAACACGCAATCATCTGGTCGTAAGAACTATTTGTTTGTCCAAATATGTATCCATCGTTACCAGCGCTGTCCATTAGAAACCATATCGAAATGGTTCCATTCGCTTGCCCCTTAGTTGTATATGCTGTATCTACATAACTTGTATTTGAACCCTCGAAATCATCTGCGCCATCAATTTTAGTTGCTTTTGTAACGCCAGACCCAGAACCATCACGACTAGCACTTGTGGAATCGTATCTTGTGCCCGGGGTTGTTACTTCACTTAAATGGAATACCTGTAGGTAGTTTGCATCCCATACATTAGAACCAGCAACACTATTAACATCACCAACATAATTCGTATTGTCTTCGTGGTCTGCGTCATAATAAAGTGTTATTACATTGTCTTGACCAGTAGTAATTGTGGGAATTTTAACCCATAGGTATGCTTGTTCGTTTGCATCATCCCACTTTTCAATTTCTATATAACATTGATTTCCACTTTGGTCTAAAATCTTGATTTTTTTTCTATTGTTGTCGGAGTTGAGTTCGTCAAATACGGCGGTTACATCTTGTGCTTCTATACCAGAAGAAGCAGACAAATGTATAAGGACCGGAAAATTTGTTAATGTTCCAGTCAAGCGTTCTTTGGGAATTGTTATTCTTAAACTGTTTCCCCAAAATTCAGAAGATGAAGATGAAGATGACATAATTAACCCTTATAAAGCTCCTGAAATCCCGGCGGTAAACTAGATGGACGATGGGGAACACTATCTAAATAATCATATTTCCCGATATCATTACCAACATCCTGTATTGTCTTAGTATTTACCCCTATTGCCGTTAAATCAACCGGCTTTCTTATTGCTACACCAAAATCAACATCTCCAATAACAGGAACTCCCTCTCTTACAACTTCTATGGAATAAGGAATGGAAGCCATAGCCCCTTTATCAGAATCAGCATAATGAGATATCGTCATTCCAGAAGTATTAGATATGCCGGTTAGCGAAATATTAATACTGGTATCATACACTAAATCGGCTTTAAATATTTTATGTATTTTAATGCTCATTATGGACTACTCGAAGAAGATGATGAATTTGACGAACTACTTGACACACTGCTATATGAACTCGAACTCCAATTTTCGATATAAGAAGAACTGGACGACGAACTCCCATATCCCAATTCGTCCCATCTTTCCGGGTCGCTTAACAAATATAAAGTTCTTGATCCATATCCCTGAACACATTTTATAACATAAGGATATATTACATTCGAATATCGCTTAGTTTCAATAACCGTTCCTGTAGAATCATACTTTACAACCCATGCCTCCTCATCATTCCCACCAGCAACATATAAATACTGATTAGATTCTGAATTTCTATCTACATCTATTGCTCCAATATGTTCTGCATCGCCAACAACGGGAACCCCGATTTCAGTAATCGGGTCCAAAGCGAAGTTTAAAATGAAAGCCGAATCAATAACCGACAAATTATAAACGGCGTCATTAGCGGCAACCCATACATTTCCATTAACGTCAATAACCATATCCTGAAAAATGGTTGCGGCAGGAGAAAACGAAGCAAGAGTTTTTGAACATACCAATTGTGCATTAGAATTAAATTTGTAAATTGTCTTTGGAGAGGAATTATAAACAACACATCCACCGTCTACATCAGAAACAACACAATATGGAGAAGCAAGACCAGAATATGTTAATAGAACATTTAATTCGTTGTCGGTCTTAATCATACTATTCGTATTCGATTCTATAGCCCAACATCCTCGATCTTGCTGAGGTGGATATGTAACTACTGTTGACATTCTATCATCATATTGAATAACCGACAAAGACAAGGGATTATCTATTGCTAAACTCGCTACTTCCGTTCCATCGAATTCTATCTTCGTTATAAAACCAGTATCATAGTTGGCATAATAAACATTTCCACTCTCCCAACAAGAATCTATAGCATACTTATTATTGTTTTTTGACGTATAAATTGAAGTATAAATTTGAGAAAAAGAGTCTAACTTCTCTGTGTATTTCTGTAATCCCAAAGGAGAAATAACAGATAAACCCTGACTTGGCTCATAAAAATTGGTTATATTCATTTAAGCACTACTTGAACTTTCGGAACTCTCATCATTTGAAGAACTCGAACTACTACTGCTACTCAACCACGATTCCACTAAATTGTCTGGGATACGGCTCCAAATCGACAAATTTCTTATCGTACATTCCATATTACTGTAAAAAAATGGAGTATTCAAAGCATAAAAATTCAATCCGCTTATACTCTCATTAGAAATAGGAGTGTTACCGACATCTACATCCTGATTATCTACTCTCAATGCAGTCCGAACCATATAATCGTCAATATTATCAGATGACCAAACAAATTCTAAAAATACATCCGTGTCTGCATCTATATTCGAACTTGTATCCCTAAGAACCTGTAGTCCTTCAGATGTCATAATAGTAAATTCAATACCCCTTGGTGTTAAAGCCGCATATAATGAAGGCTGAGAAACTTCATATTGACCAACATTTATACCCCACAATATATATTCGTCTAGTGTTGCAGTATCACCGTCTAAAGGAACATAAACTCCGTCCCGTATGGCAAAAGGTAAAGATAGGGTCATTCCTACATATCCAGAACCCAAAGAAAATAATCGAGAAGCATCATTACAATAAATAGATGCCTGATTGTTCATTTTCTTTACGATACCATTACCGGTTTGGCTTTCACTCCAAAACCCGCCAAACATCATATGAACATTTTTTCCAACTAAAGGATTGTTAATGTAATTCAAATCCTTTAAATCAGAATAATATGTAATTCCAGACGACACATTTTACCCCTTATGAAAAATCAAAAAATACCTTAAACGCTCCATTGGTTGCATTTAAGCTTTCTGTATTCGCTTCGATATCTAGATAAATATATGCAGATGTGGTAGAATTTCTATTGGCGATTGAAACGTTACTAGAATCGGCAGCAGTAATAGTTGCATTAACCCCGGCAAAATGTCTCGCTAACTGTTGCCCGGCTTTTGCGCTATCAAAAACCAAACTACTCTCAACTCCAAAATAACCATTAGCTGAACTTCCATCTGCCGCAAGATCTGTTGGGTTTGAATTTACAGTTAATCCACCGCTAGAGATTACACCTAGCTTTATATTCCCAACATTGGTTACTTCTTCAAATGCGATATCTATAACTTTAACTCTACTCGTGGTTCCGCTAGTAATGCGTCCAAAATTCAATACTGAGATATTTCCCAGTAATGCACCACTTTCAGGGTGATATTCTCTAATTGTAATTGTAGCCATAATTTTCTCCTTATTTAGGCATAACGAAGCTTTTTATTTGTATTTCGCTCCATCCATATTGTTCACTAAAAGTCTGTATATGAATATAATAAGTTTGACCGGGCTGAAGGTTGTTTCCACCTCCATAAAACATACTTTTTAATGTTGTTTCAACTATTCCAGAATCCCATCTATCATTTTGGTATGGCTCTGATCCGACAAACAGCCTGACTTTACTCTGAACGCCTGAAAATCTAACTTTAGCCGTTCTAGCAGCAACCGATACTGCATTTGGTACGCCAGAATATATTAACCCATAACTCTCAAGGGTTGTTAAATCAAACACCGCGAATGAACCACTACCCAACATAATTACGACCCAGTTAACTTCGGCATCATAATCGATTCCTACTGCCATTTGAGTTAATAATGTCGTGGTAGTAGTTGTAGTAACCGAAACATAACTTAATATTGAAAAATAACCACTAATACTTAAATTGGCAGAATCAGAATTAGGAGATAGCCAAGTTATTTGAATGTTATAATCGTATCCCTCAACTGTATTCGATGGTATTTTCCAACCAAAAATTCCTGTATTTTCTGTTTTATTAGTTATGGTGCTATTAAAAACGTTCCCCTTGTATAATTCTATTTTTACGAAATCAGACATAGATTTTGACGAGAGCCACTTAATATCTACATCGCTACCCCTTTTAAATTGATCAGATCCTACGGGATATTTAATTTCTACGGCATCAGAAGTTGTTCCCAATGTAGTAGTTGTGGTTGTCAAAGAAATGCTATCACTAAAATCAAATTTGTTCAGTGTTTTTGCATTAGAGTCATAAACATAATGAGTAGCTGAATAGACGTAACTATCTTCTGTATTTAATTCCGAAATGAAATAGAATTTACCTTCTTTACAATACTTACAAAACCTCAAATTCTCAGTCGTTTTTTCATTCAGCAACAGGCTATAGAGATCGTTTTTTAAAACTCTAGCGATATTCCCCGACGAGCCATTAAAAAGCATACAAATAACACCGGACTCAGACACATCAAAATCAGCCAAACTATAACCATTGATTGAATAAACATGGCTTACAATATTTGTTGTCTGATCTATCTTCCAAAGAATGTGTGTTCCTCCTACGAAATAAGCGTTATGATATTTTGACTCCACAATCTTAAATGGAGCATCAAATTCACTATATTCACTTACGACATCAAGATTAGCAGGATTCATTTTTACTACTTTGTTATTGTAAGCCTGAACCGCCCAAGCATAGCTATTTTTATAGTTGTCAATTAACGAGCGTCCAGTGTTAGTAGAAAAAACAAGTTCTTTTACCTGATTTTCTGTCTGGCAATAATCAACAGCATAGGCATAAAGTTTATCGGGTGTTGAAACATACATCTTGTTTTCATTTTCAGCTAAAATAATTCTATCAACTGAAGAATTTAGATCGTCTGAATATACACTATCGGCTGTTTGCAAATCGTATTGTATCTCGTTCAAAGTGTTATCTGATGTTCCAATCCAAAGATAACTTTTAAATAGAGGTGTAGTTGTAGTGGTAGTGGTAGTGGTCACATTTACTCCCAAGTGAAAATAGGAACAATATAGACTGCTTGATCTTCGGCTATCTGATCAAACCCATATTTCTTAATTTCCGAATGAACGCTTACTTTTTCGATTCCGCTTACATCTTTAGAAAAAACATCAACATAAATATTATTTGAATGGGTATATTTATCTTTCTCTTTTTCAACAGTATAAATTGTCGTGCTCATTAGATATCTTCCTTATTTCCGGTTACATCTATTATGTTCTGATATTTAAACGCCGAAGAACTTGCGCTCTCTATCGTAAACCTTATTTCAGAACCATCTCCCAAATCAACAGACGGTCCTTTCTCAACTATAAAAGTAAATGGAATAATATCTCCTTGCCCTTGATTAATTAACGCAAGTCTAGTATCTAAAGTAGTAATATCCATCGAACTACTTGAGCTACTTGAACTACTTGAACTGACCGAACTTGAACTAGAACTGCTCGAATCAATAGAACTAGAACTGCTCGAATCAATAGAACTACTTGAGCTTGACTCGCTATAATTATCAGAACTGGAACTGCTAGCCATTTATTATGCTCCCAAATACGCAAATGATATTACGCTTCCATTGTCCCTAGAAATCTGAAGAATAAAAGTTTGACTATGAACATCTTCGGCAACAACAAATGCATTCCCTGTTACATATTCAACGTCTATGCTTTGGGCATTTATAAACCCGTCAGCCGAAATATCACATGCCAGAATTTGCTCATTTCTTTCATCCATCATATATACGTAACTTGAATCCACCCACCAAACCCTAGATCTAACGTGGTCATATACTATGGATCTATAATTTGGCATTACCGGGAAACTCTCTTCGCTAGTTCCAGAAACATCTACTGAGCTAGAAGAACTGGAAGAAGAACTAGAAGAACTTTCAGAATCGCCATACTCAAAATAAACTCCTTCCTCTCCATTGGCCGTAAAATATGCAACCCTTCCAACCGTCCTAGACATATCCGAATAACCCTTGACAAATGCGCCTCCCGAATTCAAATTAATAGCAATAGAGTGGGGGTAAGAAATTTTATCTCCAAGAATAAAATTAATACTTTGGTCTTTCTCATTTATACTTATGACCCTACCATTACCCGCATCTAATATCCAAATTTTTCCTCTGACATAATCGAATTTAGCATCGGTTGGATAATATAGGCTTTTATTCCCGAAAGAGCTTATCCTAACAGTAGAATCGATCCCTAATGCTTGAGACTGTGGAAATACAACTATGTCTCCACCGATTGACCCATCAGAATTAAGCGGTTCTGTTATTAGTATTTTTCCATTAACCTGATTAACGTCAATAGAGCGGATCATTCTGTCATTAAGCATGCTTCTGCTTGATATAACAGCATTTTCAATCAAATCTACGCTTATAATAGCCTCAGTCATAATTTTCCTAGCAATGTATAAGATAAGGACCGGGAACGTCTCCGGCTTGTATTTGTATTCCATTCCAATAAACAGTGCCTTCTACATAAGATGATCCAGAAGGAAGAAGGTTAATTGTCTGTGCGGCAGTAATTAATGTTTCTCCGTAAGCCACAGGAGTACCGGAACCATCGTTTTTAACCAATATAAATCCCATCCCTGCACCAGTCGGCCAAGCAATATACACAAGAAGTTCACACCCCGGCGAATCATGTCCCATCCAATCAATATTCCAACTAGATAAAACTCCACCATGACCCAATGTAATATCTGGTTGCATACTCGTACAGCAATATATAGAGGTTGTTGTAGTAGTCGTTGTCGTTGGGAATAATGTAGTCGTTGTCGTAGTAGTGGGGGGAGTTAACGTTCTGTCACTTATAACAATAACAGGTCTTTTTGCCTCCCTAAGAATATTCGCACAATAACTATCATAAGTCCCGCTCACCTGAGTTCCTTGTAGCTGACCATCTGAATATGTAGCGAGATATAACCATTCATTATTTAAAATAGCCATATTGGGGGTCGAAATGGGGAATGTATCATCTGAAGAATTCTCAAAGAAATAAATGTCTCCGCTGTCTAAAGCCATAGATAAAACAACATCAGAACTTCCTCTAAATGCAACCCTAATTGAACTTGGTACGATTCCATTACTGGGAGAAGAAATATCAATTGAACTATTAATTCTTGCCCGATCAACTCCAATTTCATACATTAAAAAGACCTTAGACGAAGCGCCGGACGTAATCATTTGAGGAACACCAGAATTATCAACACATACTGATATTTTCTTATATCCATTAATAATATAATCCGAACTACAAGTGACATTAACCGAACTTGATTCTACGACAGTGCTTAAACCGTCACTAGAAGTTTCAGTTCCATCATCTCTGATTAAAATACTACACACATAAGAGGTTGTTGAATCTCCAGAAACCCAACCCACTGCCATAAACCCATTAGACGCATCGTGATAACCTGAAAAGTCCATATCACGAACCGTTCCATAGAGTTCAGATTCAGACGATAGAGTAAAAGTGGCAGTTGACCAAACTTGAGTATTGATATCAAAAAAATTATACCAAATTCCACTGTCGTCAAAATAAGCTATGCCGATTTCAGAACCACAACTATCAATTCGAATAGTAGAGGCGTCGTCTATGATTACTGACTTCGATCCAATGAGCGTCCAAGACTGATTACTAACAGAATAAATTTTTATCTCTTCATTGGTCGAATCATATATGGATACAAAAAATAGTGGGGCTTCGTAAGAGCTGCTCGAACTACTAGAACTGTTTGACCCATTAGAACTACTGGAGCTACTCGAACTACTGGAAGACACATCTAGTTCGTGTCCATATTTAGTTATTCCAATCCACTCTGTGCTATAATCTACATCAAGTTCATTAAATGTCCATTCTCCGTTCATTAATGGGGAAGTGGCTATGGAATGTTTTGATCCCATTGCGCTTCTTCTAGAAAAGGCTATAGCTGGGTTTTCGTCTGAATCTAAAACTAAAGAATTCGGAGAGTAAATAATGGTTTCTTTGGATTTGTAAACTGAAGGTATACCATTAAACGCCCATTGTAAACCATCCCAATATCTATAATTAACTTCATTCGCCCCATCCCTTAGACCTAGCCAAGAAATACAAGGAAAGCCACGATCATCCAGTTTGAGAGATGGACTAACATTCTCAAGCCTAGATTCGGATACGTTTGGTTTATTTGCTAGTGCTACATACTTCATAATGGAAAAACTCTACAATTGGTATATTATTCTATTTAATGGGACAAAAAACCTTTGATTATTGGGGTAGCGTATCTATTTAATAAAACTTTTCACCCACTTAGTTTCTGATTTACTTAGGGTTTTTTGTATGAATTCAAAGTTCGCATTTAAATTGTTCTCAACGTAGTTTTTCTTTTTCAATATTTTATTAGAGTATTGTTTCCACCATCGACAAACAATGCGGTCATATCTCGTTACCTCAACATACTTATTGTCTCCGGGAAAATAAAAATCATAACGATATCTACTTTTAGGATAATTTTTATTGTGAAAAAACGTCACACCTATGTCTTTGTATTTTAAATAAAAATAGGCTTCCAGCAAAGACAAACAATGGGTTCCGTCTTTTAAAACAGCCCCGAAACATTTTGGACAACCACTTCCGTAACTTCTACTTCCAACGGTAGCTAAAAACTCATGCCCATTTTTACACTTCCACCAAACCTTCTTGGAATTATGAGGACTTATGTTGTGGGGAGTTATTGGGTCGTTTTTTTTATAATTCCACTCTTTACACAAATCAGGATTTATTACGGCCAAACAATTATCTTGGCACGTTTTCAAACCACAACAATAAGGGCAATTTTGTCTCTGATTAAACCTATTATTAACCGTAGCCTCCCATTCGTGCCCGTTTTTACAACGCCACCATACCCTTGTTTTACTTCCAGAAGTTACTTCAATTGGTGTTAGCTCTCCATTTTTTGTTGGGTGCCATTCTTTTGCTAATCTAGGGCTCATTGTGGACAAACAATTATCTTTACATACATATCGAGAACAACAATAAGGACAAGCCGAACCGTGATTCCGAGCACGAATAGATGCCTGCCACTCGTGCCCGTTTTTACACTTCCACCACATCTTTCTTCCGCTGTTATCTGTTACTTTATCTGGGCTTATATCATTTTTTTCAAAAACCCACTCCTTGATTAAGTCTGGATTTTTAATAAGCAAAGAATTAGTATTGTTAACTCTTTTTCCGTCACAAAATGGGCACGATTTGTGGTGAAACCTACCATTTATTGATGAACGCCACTCGTTTTTACAGATTAAACATTGCCACCACACCTTCTTAGAGCTACCAGAAGGAATATCGAACGGAGTCAATTTACCATTTTTTATCGGATGCCATTGTTTTGCCAATTCCGGTTTTAAAAATCCCAATGAAATTTCCCGATACACCCTTTGATGAGAGCAATAGGGACACTGACGATTACGAAATGTTCTAGACCCTACAGAGACATACCACTCGTGTCCGTTTTTGCATTTCCACCATACTCTTCGTTGACTACCGTAGCTTATGTCCAATGGCGTTATGTTTTTATTTTTTGAAAAATTCCATTCTTTAGCAATTTTTGGAAACTTAAGCGCCAAACAATTATTTTTATTAACCTTTATCACATTAGACACTCGTATTAAATTCTTTACAAAAATCAAAAACTGTTCTATTAAAAATGGAACGATAATATTGTCTTTCGTCTTCAATTATTTTTTTATTTTTATCGACCTCGATCATGGCTTTTTTTAGATTAACATCTTTGGGCAAACAATTTATAATTTTATTTCCAATTTCTTCCGGTAAAATAGTCTTGCAGATATATATTTTATTATAATAAAGCCAAAAGATTTCAGTTGAAAACGGAGAATTAGATCTATATCGATGACCGACCTCTATGCCAGTATGTATTTTGTTTTGTCCAGAGCTTAAATAATTCTTTAAACTTAAAAATGGTTCAGAAGATCCCCACATTTTTAATCCGCTAAAACCGTGCAAAAAATCAAATCTTTTTTTGGGCATAAAATATACCGCCCCAAGAATACAGGGGACACAATATTTTTCTCCATCTTGTTTATTTTTCCACTTGGCTTCAAAACACTCTCGACTAGGGCGATTAGGATCTGCCTGTTTGTCTATAAATAAAATGTCGGCAGCATAATATTTTCCTTTGTGTTTTGAAAGATCCATAGTCCCGTATCCCAACCCCAAAGAAGTTGTGCACCAAATTGTTTTTTCCTCTTCTTCGCAACATTTTATCATAGTGTTTAACCAATTGCTTCCATGATAAAATCGCATATGGCTATCCAGTATCAACAAATTATCTGTCGTCGCCATTTTCGCCCCTAAATCCCTACAATAATCAACTCCCATCCTTTTTTCATTATTAACTATTTTTACATCCGGAAAATCATTTAAATTAACCCTATATTTTACATCGCTATTGTCATCTATGGTAACTATATCAAATAAATTGTTGTCTGCTGTTTCATATATATTCTTAATTGTATTATATAACTCGTTATCAGGCTCATTTAGACTCGGGATAATAATAGTAATTTTTTTACTCATGATTCATTTTCCCATATAATTCGACAATAGAATTTCTAACAAGACTACTAATGTTAATATTAAACCTAGATCTCAATTCTTTTGCCATTTTGTTTTCTTTTTCAGTCAACCTTATAGTAATAGGTAATCCCTTAGCGTCTCTTGGGTTCTTTTTATTCATAATGTATTATTCCTGATTACACTTTGAAATTCCTCTAACTATTTGCGACAATCACATTATACAAAAAATGCAGAAAAAATAGGTGGATTTGGTCTAGAAAGGATTATTTAACATTCCAAATACCAAGCAGGACCAAAATCTAGGGCTTGATCGTATACCACTCCATTCCAATATACTGTCCCCTGTATGGCATTATCTCCGCCATAGGAAAAAGTAATGGTTTGTGGTACAGCACCACCGGCCGACACTCCAGTTGAAATAGTAACCTCTCCATAGCCGGTATCTCCCAGAAGGTAAAATCGTAATGGAGTTGTTAAATTGGAAAACGGATCAATGGCGACCCTAATCTTACAATTAACAACATAATGTCCTAGCCAATCAATAGTCCAACTACTCAATATAATTCCACCACCAGACCCATCAAATATCGTCCCCGTTCCTGTTGGATTAGTACAGCACAGAATCGGTATCGGAGTAGATGTTGTAGTAGTTGTGGTTGTTGGGGTTGGAACAGGTGGAGCTTCGGTTGTAGTAGTCGTAGTTGTTGGCGTAGTGGTAGTGTTGCTGGTTCCAAGGAATGTTATACTTACGTCTGTAGATATTGATTTGTTTTGCATAATAATTTCCTATGCTCCACTAGAACTGCTTTCAGAACTGTAATCTCCACTTAATACGCCCGTCCAAACATATCCTGTGCATGGTCCGGCAACGATTAATGAACCATCGGAATTCATTCCAAAGTTGCGCCAAGATTCTAAACCTGCTGAAGTCTGTGTTTCCCAAGTTACGCCATAGTCTGTAGAAATTTGTAATACACCAGTTGTTGCTATGCCCGTTACAACAATCCTTCCATCAGAACTACAAGCAATACCCTGCATCCCATTGTTAACGCCAATGCCATCTTGTCTTGTCCAATTAGCGCCGTAGTTAGAAGAAGTCCAAACATAAGAATTTCCAGCATTTGCATTAACTGTTGCTATAAAAGAACCGTCATAAGAACAGCATATATCCCTATAGCTTTGAGAAGTAGAATCACCCGCTATAGCCCAATTAGCGCCGTAGTCAGTTGAAACGTATATCTTTTGGTTAACGCCCGCTACATAAACTATACTTCCATCTTTAGAACAGCATACACCATATCCGCTAGTTCCACCCGTTGCTACAGTAGACCAATCAACCCCTCCATTAACAGATGTGTAGATGTTACCGTCAGCTTTAATCGCATATAAATAATCAAAATCAGAACTACAGGCTGTGTTATAAACCGCTGTTGGTGCATTTACTTGTTCCGTCCAAGTTACACCATAGTTATTAGAAGTATATATATTGTCGTTTAATACACCCAATGCAATATATTGTCCAGTATCGTCGCAGCAAGAACCACGGAATCTTTTTAATCCTGCCCCCGTTTGTGATGTCCAACTTGCACCTTGATCTATTGAAGTCTGTGGATATACATAACCATATGGTGACGAACCTGAGTCAGGTGATGCAATTATAAAACTACTATCAGGCGTAATTGCTACACCTTCATAGCAGTGTAAGAATGTATCGGTATGTTCAATCCAGTGGTAATGATCTACAAATGGCGCAGAAGAACTGGAAGACGTATAAGAAGATGAAGATTCGGAAGACGGTTCATCGCTTTCAGAACTTACAGAGCTACTAGAGACAGAGCTACTGCTTTCAGAACTTACAGAGCTACTAGAGACAGAACTACTACTTTCAGAACTTACAGAGCTACTAGAGACAGAGCTACTGCTTTCAGAACTTACAGAGGAAACGGAACTACTGGAAATAGAACTACTAGATTCAGAACTGCTAGAAATAGAACTGATGGAAACGGACGAAGCACTAGACGAGCTTAAACTACTCGAACTTTCAGAAGAGATAGAAGAGATAGAAGAGACGGAAGAACTTGACACGCTAGATTTACTAGATCTGCTACTCATCGAACTAAAACTAAAACTAAAACTAGATTCGCTGGAAGAACTAGAACTACTAGAGTCTATGCTGCTAGAACTCGAACTAGAAGAAACAGAACTTAAAGAACTAAATGACGAACTGCTAAATTGGTCTACAAGAGATACGGTAAACAATAGACTTCCGATTCCATTATAAGTAACGCTATAGATAGTATACCCAATTAATACATCTATGGAATCCCCCTCATAGCTAAATACATGTTCGCTACTTCCACCGATATCCCAAACAAGTAGTCCTGCAACTTTGCCAATAACAAAAGACTGTCCATTTAAAACAATAGTGGCCGTCGTTCCATTTCCTCCAACATATTCAAATTTTACTTCGGTTTCAGAAATAGTATACGTCTCTCCTGAATATAGAACGGTTGGAGAAGATGAAGAAACATATTTGACATCAGATCTAACAACGGAAACTTCTGGCTTCGTAAAATCGTAAACCAAAGCTCCAGTAAGCGAATCTCCAATTGATACTTCGTCATCAATGTTGTATAGGGTTAGCCGACATAACACCGAACCAGTTACCGTAATACCATCTAAATCTATAGTGGGTTGCCAAAATACTTTTCTTCTTCCCGGCATTACGTCATTTCCAAAATCGCCTTTTAGAGTAGTAACCGGAACCGTAGACCAGCTCGATCCTCCGTCTGCTGAAAACTGAACATATACAAACGCATTTTCCACTTCTGATTGGTCAACGTAAGTGTAATAAATGTCAACGATATCACTCCCATCGTTTCTCTGGTATATTTTGAGATCGCATAGATAGGGTAACAATGGAGATTCTTGAACAAAATCATTAGCAACAAATGATGTAATTGCCCCCGTATAGTCTTCGATATCAACTTGAGCCACAACAGATTGCCCATCTAAATCAGGATCTACTTGTCCATATAGATTGAAAACATGGCTTCTGCTATCAACATTAGTATCTAAATAGGTTTGAAAATCAGAACAGCCTAAAGCCCAAATTGAATAGCGAATTTCTTGGATATTAGAACTTCCCCAAACAACATCAAATGAGACCCTGACATTCGTGTCCGTGCTTACTAAGTCGTTTCCAAACTCATCTGTCATCAATATATTATTAACATCAATTAACCCATCATAAAGAGCAACTTCTATAGAAATGGGCTCAGGAGGATTTAAAATGGTTTCAGCATGATCAACTTGCATAGCATATGGATTAAAAATAAGCCCATCTACTCCCATGTCTTTCTGAACAATGCCATCTGTATTCATTAATATTGTTCTAACTGGGTCTATCGTAATCTGGCTGGACTGAAGATAATCCGAAATAACGCTCTCTATATCGACAGTAAAATTAAAATACTTATAGGTGGCAAACATTCCAAACAGTCTGTCTTTAACTAACGCAATAATCTCAGGATATTTTTTGCCATAAGTCACAATGTTTTCAATTATCTTTTGAGGAATGGTGGCCTGTAATGCTCCAAAACCAATAACGCTACTGGGATAAAAATCGGCATTGATAACGGGATGCTGAGATATAAATAAAACAGCAATTTGGTCTGCGATAATGGCTCTCTTCTGGGCGGCTGTAAGTGGATTCTGATTTAATGTCTGTAATGTTTCAAAAACTGTCTTGCTGAAAATTTGTTCTAAAGTGTCAGTGTAATCAGGGGTGCTAGTTAAAATGTCAGCATCTCCTGCATCAACCTCTATAATTTCCTTCGATCCAGAATATATCAAAAGTTGTAGATGGGATTGACTTTTGTTTGGTAAGTTTTTAGTAGATGCGTTTTTAAGCTCGGCATCTTCATAATACGTTTCGGTAACATCTAACCTAAGAACGATGACTCCGAATAAACCATATTGGGAAAAAGCAGTGTTGTTAATAGCTGGAACTTCCCAAGTAAAAT
>Ga0210057_1002718_pt1 | contig 25085 bp, 23 predicted proteins | sample CryGeyCG2114_010_2_FD_183968 | JGI IMG/M metagenome (GOLD analysis project Ga0210057, IMG submission 183968) | Groundwater microbial communities from aquifer - Crystal Geyser CG10_big_fil_rev_8/21/14_0.10 (SPAdes) (version 2) | ecosystem: Environmental > Aquatic > Deep subsurface > Groundwater ...
TTAAGACGCAAATTTGCATCGCTTTGTGCGCGTTTCTATTGGTAGCGGTTATGAAGAAGCGATTAAATATCAAACAAAATCTTTACGAAATTCTACAAATTTTATCAGTGTCCCAATTTGAGAAAACTCCTGTAAACACACTGCTTTCCAAGTTTGATCTACAAACATTTGAAGATCAAGCCCAGAAACGCCTGTTTTCATTGGATTTTTAACGCAACACTAGTGCTTAGAGCGCTATGCAAACTATAGATTCAAAACTTAAAAAAACCCTTGAATCATTGAATTTCACGGAAAAAGAGGCGCAAGTGTATTTGGCTTTGCTTGAATTAGGCAAAGGCACGGTTTCGGAAATCAGCAGAAAAGCCGGCATTAACAGAACAACCGGCTATGATATTCTGGATACGCTTGTTTCAAAGGGTTTGGCGGCTATTTTCGGCAAAGAACCAAAGCAGGAATATAGCGCTGAATCGCCGGATAGTATCACCAAGCTTGCAACCGAAAAGTTCAACCACGCTCAAGCGGAATTTGATGTTGCGCGGGAACTGGTTCCGAGTTTGAAATCATTGCACAATACCATTGGCCGCCCGCGGGTGCGTTTTTATGAAGGCACAGCCGGGCTCAAAGAAGTGTATGAAGATACCCTCACGTCAACTGAGCCGATCCGCGCGTATGCCACGGTTGATGATATGCATCGCGCTTTGCCAAATTATTTTCCGGACTATTACAAGCGCCGCGCCGGCAAAGGCATAAGCATCCGCGGGATAATTCCAAAAACGGAAATTGGCATGGAGCGCGGTCGGCGCGATGCCGAGGAAAAGCGGGAGACCGCTTTTGTGCCGCCGGACAAATATTATTTTTCACCGGAAATAAATATTTACGATAATAAAATTATGATTGCTTCCTGGCGAGAGAAGCTGGGCATTATTATTGAGAGCCGCGAGATTGCGGATGCTATGAAAAAAATTTATGAGCTTTCGTGGGCTGAGGCAAAACGGCTGGATCAAACATGTTAATTTTTTTAGTTGCTTTTTCAAACTTTTCACGGTAAGCTGGGATTATGGAAATCGAAATTATCAAGGAAAAAGTACCCCTTAACCATATTCGCGAACTGGCGCGAGCCACTTTCGGCGATATGGTGAAAATTGTGGTCGACGTGGGGCAAAAGATTATGGCCGCGGGCGGAGAAATGCACGCGGATTGCGAGGAGATTTTACTTAAAGACGGGTCAAAGCCGGAGAATTTATGGGGAGCCAATCTTTATCCGGATTCATCCGGCGATGATTTTATTGAATATCAATCTTTAATTAATATTCGTCCCAAAGCCGGAAACAGAAGCATGGAAATTGAGGATGAAGAAGTTCGCGATAGCGTAAAAAAAGTTATTGATTCACTGGTGGAATAATATGGCCGCACTGCATAAAACAATGGCACAAGGCCGGTGGGCGGAAATGTCTTTCGCGGAGCGAATGGGCAATATTGGCAGTGAGGTCAGCCGCGCGCGCGGCGCCGATGAACGCGGGAACATGGAGCGCCGGAATGCTTCGCTTGATCGCGCGCTGGAGTTGGTTGATTTGACCATGGCGCCAGAGAATAATTCGCGCCGGACAGAGCTTGGCCGCCTGCGCGGCGCGCTGATTAGAATACGCGGCCAGGCAAAGGCCGAAATATCGCTTTCAAGCATTGAGCAGTATTTATTGCCGTTTGGGGTATTGGCAAGAAAAAGCATTTATCGGCCCAATTGAGCGAGCCGTTGATTTTTTGATATGTGGCGGGTAAACTTAATGTATTATGATATACACAAAAAAATTCTCTCAAATTAGCAAAAAGTCGGTGCGTGAGGCCGGCGGCAAAGGCGCGTCACTCGGTGAAATGACGCAGGCAAAAATATCAGTGCCCCCGGGGTTTGTGGTGCTGGCCGGAACATTTGACGCCTTTATAAAGGAGGCGGATATTATTGAGGACATACAGGCGGAGCTGGAAAAGGTCAATTACAAGGACACCAATTCCATAGACCGCGCCTCCAACGCGATTCGCGGCATTATAAAAGATACGCCCGTGCCAGATGACATCAACGACGCTATCCTTAAATCGTATCAAGATTTGGGAGCGAAATTTGTTGCAGTCCGCTCCAGCGCTACGGCCGAGGACTCCAAAACCGCGTCCTGGGCCGGGGAATTGGAAACGTATTTGTTCGTGAATAAAAAGAACGTGGTGGAAACTGTGCGCACCTGCTGGTCGTCCTTGTTCACGCCGCGGGCTATATTCTATCGGCATGAAAAGAAAATGTTAAAAACACGCGTCAGCGTGGCCGTGGTCGTGCAGAAAATGGTAAATTCCGAAGTGTCGGGCGTGGCCTTTACCGTGCATCCGGTCAATCAGGATAAAAACCAGATGATTATCGAAGCTGGCTACGGCTTGGGCGAGGCGATTGTTTCCGGTTCCATTACGCCGGATTCGTACGTGATAGATAAAGAGGATGAGTTGATTCTGGATGTTTCTATTGCCAGCCAGGAAAAGATGATGATTATAAAGGGGCAAACCGGCGGGCTGAAGTGGGCCAAGGTGCCAAAGAGCCAGCAGGAAAAACAAAAGCTTTCCGGCCCAAAGATAATGAAGCTGGCGGAGCTGTGCGCCAAAATTGAAAAGCACTACAAGCATCCGCAGGATATTGAATGGGCAGAAGAAGGCGGACAGATTTATATTCTGCAGTCGCGGCCGATTACCACGCTATGAAAATTTTGACTTAAGCGGAAGTTGATGTCTCCATAGGGATAGTAAGAAGAACATAATTCATGCTAAAAGAATCCACAACCGAAGAATGGCTAGCCTTTGAGTGGCCGGGCTTGTATTTTTATCAAATGGCAGTACCAGCGCCGGCGTGGGCGTATGGATTTGCGAAATATACAAAAGGTCTTTCCCAAATGGTTATTACGCACGAAAAAGCAACTTCTAGCTTGTATGTTATTAGGCGTGAGTATGAAGAAATGGGAAAAGAATTTTTCCCAAAAGTAAAAAAAGATCCCGCCTCGCTTTATCGGGCGCTTAAAGAGACGCACCAAGCGGCTTTGCAGATTTTTAAATTGGGCAATAAATGGAATTTTGACGATTTTTCCGCGTTAAGCGACGAAGAATTAATTGCCCGCCATAAAGAACTTTTTAAATGGGACGCGCAATTGTGGCAGGAAGGGCAGGTGCAGAACATAATTGAATTGCATAACAGCAATTTAACAGAGTACATAAGAGAGATGATTGCGCGCGAGTTTGCAAAAAGTGATATTACGGATGTATTTGGAGTATTGAGCACAGGCAAATACCGCTCACGGCTCGATAAGCAAGATGAAGATTTTGTTAAGCTTGTAAAAAGTTGCCGACTTTTGAAAAAGAATAATAAAGATTTTATTAAGGCAATTGATAAGCATTGGAAAAAATACACCTGGATGACATATGGCTGGGCGGGGCCCGCCATAGCGGAGAAATCATTTTTAGAGAATATGCTTCTAGCGCGAAAAAATTTCCAAATATTAGATGAAATTAAAAAAAGACATAAAAAAAAGAAAATCGCGTTAAAAAAACAGAGAGTTCTTTACAAAAAACTAAAAGGCGCCGAAAAAAAAATGGCCATTCTTTTTCGAGACTTGCTGGACAGCAAAGCAGAGCGCGTGGACGCTCATTCGCAAACATATTTTCTGGCTGGAAAAATGAATATTGAAATAGCAAAAAGAACCAACCTTTCTTTGAATCAAGTGTTAACTATTCCGCCATTTGATGTTCCAGAGGCGTTTAAAAAGCCTAAAGCGGAACAATTAAATAAAGAATGGGATTACATGCTTTTGTGGTATGAGGGCAAAAATTCTCCAAAAAAATATACCGGCCAAGCGGCGCGCAATAAATTTAATTATGTAAAAAAGCGTTTACCAAAAATAAAAGCCGTCAATGAATTAAAAGGAGAATTAGCTTATCCGGGAAATGTAAAAGGCAGGGTGAGGCTTATTTTAAATATTAAAGATGCTGGCAAATTTAAAGCGGGCGAGGTTTTAGTAACCAGAATTACGGACCCAAGCTATGTGCCGATTATGAAAAAAGCCAAAGCTATTATTACCGATATCGGCGGCATTACCTCGCACGCCGCCATTATGTCGCGCGAACTGCAGCGGCCGTGCGTGGTGGGAACGCGGATTGGGACGAGAATTCTAAAAACCGGCGACAAGGTTGCAATAAACGCGGAAAAGGGCATAATAAAAAAGCTATGAAGTTAAAATATTTACACGACCAAGATCCGTGGCTTTTGGGAGAAGATATTCCAGATTGCGATATTTTCTTTTTTCAGCTGCCGGCCTCTATGTTTGTAAATAACCGGTCTTATAATTTTATCGCCAAGAATAAAAAGTTTTTAGGCGTGTATAAAAAATTCAATCTTAAATTCTATATTGGCGAGAAAGATTCATATGATGTGGCGGAGGACATTATAAAGGCGTTGGTTAATCGGAAGGGATTTGGCAAGGATTTGGATAATAATATTATGAAGCACTCGCAGAAACTTATTGATTTTTCCGCGTCTGTAGACGCCATGCCTCTGGAATCTTATACAAACAAAAAATTATGGCAAATATACAAAAAGCACGATGATATCCATACAAAATTATATACCTATGGCTGGCTGCCGGTGGCGATGGACTTGTACCACAGTAATTTTACTAATCGCTTAAAGGCGTATTTAAAAACAGTATGCAAGAATATCGAGGAAGTTGAAGATGCCTTTGTTGTGCTTACTTCCCCGGCAAAGAAAACTATTGTATCCGAGGAACGGGAAGATTTTTTGCATATGTATTTAAAGCATAAGCAGGAGGCGCAAAAATACAAAAAAGTTCCGCGCCTGAGCAGTTTTTCCGTTGAGCTTCGCGGCAGCCTTGGCGCTCACGCCAGAAAATGGGGGCATATGGGATATATTTACGCGGGGAATCACGGCGATTTCGGCCCCCAGCATTACGCGAAGGAAATGATAGATTTTTGCTTAAGCGGAATAGACGCGAAAAAGTCCCTGCAAAACGACGCGAAATATATCGCCAAAACCCGCCAGAAAAAACAAGCTTTGCAAAAAAGGCTTAAGATTAGCAAGCTGTATCGCGATTTATTTGATAGCGCGGCTGATTTTGCCATATCAAAATTATTTAGGCGCCATGCCCAGCTTTTTATGCTTCACCGTTTACACAGAAGCTTGCTGGCTGAAATAGCCAAGCGCTTAAAATTAACCCGCTACCAGGCGCAGTTTATGCTTAAGGATGAAGTAAGAGATGCTCTTCTTGATAGCATTAGCAAAAGAAACATTATCCGCACTCGTACCAAAAGCTGCGTGTATTACGCGGAAGCGGGCAAGGAAATTATTTTTATCGGACAAAAGGCAAAGAAAATCGCCAAACAGGCGGTGGTGGCGGCGGCGGACGACGTGGAGGAGGTAAAAGGCCAAACAGCCCAGCCCGGCAAAGCGCGTGGAATCGTCAAAAAGATTTTCCGGGCAAGGGATATGAAGAAAATGAATAAAGGCGATATTCTTGTGTCAATCGCAACCGACCCGGACGTGGTTCCGGCCATGAAAAAAGCAGGCGCTATTGTAACCGACCAAGGCGGCATTACCGCGCACGCGGCCATTGTTTCGCGCGAACTGGGCATTCCTTGCATTATTGGAACCAAGATAGCTACCCGTGTTTTTAAAGATGGTGATGAAGTGGAAGTTGATGCCACCAGAGGAATTATTAAAAAGTGCCGTTAATATGAAGAGTAAGCAATACAAATGGGAATCTTTGGCGCAAGACTTTAATTCTCCTTTTTTGCGCAACCATATATGGATAAGCAGCCTATTTTTTTATAAAGATTTGTTAGATATCTCCGGACCAGCAATGTGCATTGCTTCTGATAAAAATTATATAAATTATTTGTCGGATAAATCGGCTTGGAAAAAGGCTCATAATAGCGCGGTTAAAAAAATAGAAAAAGATTATCATTGGCTGCGAAAGGCAATCGACAGAACTATGGCCTTTGGCGAATCTTTTAATAATTGGACGCAGAAAAATATTTATGATGCTGATTTAACAAAAGCAAGCAATAAAAAATTAATAAATCTTTTATATGGATTCGCAACCAGGCAGAGCAAACTTTATACTCTCGGCGTGCTGCTTCCGATATTAGATTTTCAGGGATATTCTTTTGTAGAGCGAAATCTCGAAATTATTTTAACTGCAAAAGTCCCTGCAAAAAATCGTAAGGAATATTTTCGCGTTTTAACTGAGCCGATTGGATTTTCCTTTGCTCAGGACCAAGAAGCGGCATTATTAAAACTGATAGCGCGATTTTATAGCAAAACGCGGAGTAAAAATATTTTGAACTCCTCTCTTGCCGAAATAGAAGAAAATGATCCAAAATTTTATTTAGCATTAGTTAAGCACGCGCAAAAATTTGGTTGGACATATTATGTTTATATGGGGCCGGCTTTTGATGCTGGCAATTTTTTGGAATTTGTAAAAGATTATCTAATAAAAAAGTCTTCACCCAAAAAGATACTTGCTGATTTATTAAAAAAACGAAAAGATACGGAGAGCTTAAGGAAGAAATATATTAACAGCATAAAGCCAACCAGTTTCGAGAAGGAGGTGTTGCTGCTGGCAGGAAAAATGGTCTGGGCAAAACCGCGCCGAAAAGATTACCAAAGCAAATCGTATTTTCATGTTGAAAAATTAATAAGAGAAATAGGCAAGAGACTGGGTCTTTCTCTTGATCAAGCGCTGTCAGCGCCTTTTGAGGCTATGGCCAAGGCGTTGTTAGAAGGAAAAGATATTGATATCCATTTAGTCAATCAAGTAAATGAACTTCATGTATGCGTGCCAAATTTTAATGCTAAAAGAGTTGATGTTTTATACGGGAAAAAAGCAAAAAGTTTTTTTAAAAAATATATTCCAGCAATTAAAAAGGCAAGCTACAAGAAGGAAATAAAAGGATCAGTTGCCTATAAAGGAACTGCGCGCGGTACGGTAAAAATAGTTAATAGTCCAAAGGATGTACATAAAATGGAGCACGGCGATATATTGGTTTCCGTGGCCACCACGCCGGCAATTGTGGGCGCCATGAAGAAGGCGTCCGCCATTGTGGCGGATGAGGGCGGGCTTACTTGCCACGCGGCCATTGTTTCGCGCGAGCTGGAGACGCCGTGCGTGGTGGGTACAAAAATCGCCACCCGCGTTTTGCAAGATGGCGACATCGTAGAAGTAGACGCGATAAAAGGTATTATTAAAAAGATAAAATAACATGCCAGCCAAAAAGCACAAAGGATTTTTTATTCTGGAAGAGGTGCCGAGCGCGCCGCCGTATATTTTTGTGCTGGCGGACGCCCATCTTCTGAATCCGTATTTTAAAAATACGCATAAACTTAAAGTTAATACCGGGGATTCTTTTTCCATTTTTGAAAATTACACTTTTAAAATTTGCCATAATCTTAATTCCTTGCGCAGATGCGCCCAGGGTATTTTTGATAAAATTATGGCCGACCCGCAGTGGGGGATAAGAATGGACGACCGCATCCTCAAAACCGCGCGCGCTTATATGGATTATTCTAAAAAGCTGTATCAGAGCGATATCCAAACCATGAGCAATAACCAGCTTTTTCGCGTGAGCGAGCAGTGGTTTTACAAATATTTTCGCGATTCCTGGATGAGCGGGTGGCCGGCTGTTTTGGTGGACTTTGAACGCAATCTTTTTTCCAATCATTTATTGAATTATCTAAAGAGCAAAATTAAGGAAAAAAATTACCCAGAATCCGTGGGCGATATATTCAGCGTGTTAACCACGCCGTTGGAAGAAAGCTTCGCCCAAAAGGAGTCGGCTTCTATTTTAAAACTTTTGGCCAAGGTTAAAAAAGAGAGAAAGATTGTAAAGCTTATTACTTCTTTTGACAGCCGCCATGTGGCGGAAAAGTGGCGCGGCATTGATATTGCCACTTGGCGCGCTTTTGAAAAGCATTTTGAATCATACCGGTGGCTGCCGTTCATGTATACTGGTCCGGCCTGGGGGCGGGAATATTTTATTGAATCCTTGGCCGGTCTTTTGCACCAAAGGGTGAACCCGGAAAAAGAGCTTAAGCGCGGCCGCAAGAAACGGCAAAAAACCGCGCACCTGCAAAAAAGATACGCGAAAGATCTGCATATTCACGGTGAATATGGAGTACTGTTTGATATCGCGCGCCGGTTTGTGTTTTCCAAGGGTTTCCGCAAGGACGCCATGTATTATTCCTGCTATGTTTTGAATTTTCTTCTGGAAGAAATCGCCCGGCGGACATATCTTTCGCTTAAGCAGGTGCATCACGCGTATCCATGGGAAATTAAAAATCTGCTGGCAAGGCGCGGCCCGAGCGCGGATGTTCTTAATGAAAGAGCTAAATTCGCTATTATGTTTTCTACCACCAAGAGCCGGAAGAATTTGGAAGGCAAAGAAGCGCGCGCGTTTTTACGGCAGATGCGGTTTGTAAAGCAGAAGCAGGCGCGCCCGCGCGAGGTGCTGGGAGACTGCGCCTGCGCCGGCAAAGCGCGCGGCATCGCGCGTATTATTAACACCCCAAAAGACATGGACAAGATGAAAGAAAATAATATTCTAATTTCGTACGCCACCAGTCCGGATATTGTGCCGGCTATTAAAAAAGCCTCCGCTATTGTGACTGATTTGGGGGGCATTACCTGCCACGCGGCCATTATTTCGCGCGAACTGCGGATTCCGTGCGTGGTGGGAACCAAATCCGCCAGTACGACTTTTGCGGATGGCGACATTGTTGAGGTGGACGCCAACCACGGCATTGCGCGCTTGATTAAAAAGGCTAAATAATTATATGAAAAAGCTTGACCTAAAACTTATTCTTTTTGATTCCTACGGCGTGGTGTTATTCGGCGGATATCCAGACACCTGCCGGTATTTGGGCAAGAAGTTCAAGCGCGACTGGCAGGAGTTGTACGAGGTTATCTACAAAAAATATTTTAACATAGCGGCGGAGCGTAAAATTAGCCAGCAGGAAGCTTGGCAGAAGTCTACCCGCGAACTGGGCTTGGATATAACGGTCAGTGAGATTAAAAAAATTCATTATGGATTTATGAGCGTTAATCAGAAGGTTTTGTCCACTGTCAAAAAATTGCAAAAGCAGTACAAAGTCGCGCTTCTGACAAAAAATACGCGCAGTCAATTAGCGGATACAACCAAGCGGTTTTCCGCGCTTAAGGCCACATTTGGCAAAAATTTGCTTAATACCTGGGAGTACGGCTTGCCTAAGGCCAGTTTGCAGACAATAAGATTTGTTTGCCAAAAATATAGCGTTAAACCGAATGAGATATTGTACATTGATGATCAAGAGGCGAATCTGGAGCCGGCAAAAAAACTGGGCGCAAAAACTATATTTTATAAAAATTTTAATCAGTTTAAAGGGGAGCTAAGGGAGTATATTTATGCTTAACAAAAAAATTAAACAAATTAAATGGTGGCAATTATCCCAGCGCCAGCGGATGAGCCCGTTTCCAAACTACATGTCCATGGAATCCGTTACCCGCGAGATGCGCGGTGTAATCGGGTACGCGTATGAACAGGTGGTTATGATTTTGGAAGAGGGTAATTTTTGGCTTTTTATGGATAAGGCGGAGCATGAGCGGGTGGGTAAAGGGGTTTTAAAAAAGGTTTTTAAAGAACCGGCTATGTTTGTCCGGCTGGCCAAGGAGCAAAGGCGGTTTGCCAAAAGTTTTTATACTTTTTTAAAAAAGAATAACAAACCATCCGCGCTAAAAAAAATAAGCAATAAAAAATTATCCGCCTTGCACGAGGAGTATGAGAAAAAATACAAGCAAGTGTATTCCCACTACTTTCCTATTCTTTCCGTGGAAAATTATTTTTTTGGATATTTAGGCGACTACATAAAGCAGCGCGAGCCAAGCCCGGCTGCGGCCGCGCATAAAATCGGCTCTCTCATTACAGAGCCGCGCGCCATGTGGAATCGCTTAGAGACCGCGGACGCGCTTGAGTTAAGCTTAAAAATTTCTAAAAACAAAAAATGGCTAGCCTGTTTTAAAAAGCGCGCTTTAAGCGAAGCCGTTGAACGCGTAAAGCAGGATTCAAAGCTAAATAAACTTATCAACCAACACGCCAAAAAGTGGTTTTGGATTACGCGCGACTATGATGATCCGATTTTGGAATTTGAAGATTTTGTGGAGCGCGCGCAAAACCATCTTAAGGGCAATCCAAAGCAAAAATTGGAGAAGATGCAAAAAGAAGACAAGCAATACAAGCAAGATATCTCCGACATCATCAAAAAATTAAAAATTGATAAAAAGCACGCGCGCCTTTTCCAAACCATGCGCGAAGGGATTTATTATAAAGAATTGCGCAAAAGCATTGTTTCCCAGACTTTGTATTATTACGACCCTATTCTTAAGGAAATCGCGCGCCGAGCCGGGCTGACATTAAGGCAGGCGCGGCACCTTAAAACCAGCGAGGTGCGGCCTTTGCTCGCAAAAAGGATTGATATGTGCCATGAACTGAATGGCCGCATTAAGCTTTCCGTGTTCCACGCTATCCGCGGCCAGACTATAATTTACATTGGCAAGCAGGCCAAGGAATATTATGATTATTTTGTAAAAGTAGATAAAAAAGTCAGGGAGCTGTACGGCGCCGGCGTTAGCGCGGGCGTGGCCCGCGGGAGGGCAAAAATTGTCATCAATCCAGACGCGTTCCACAAAGTAAAAAAAGGCGATATTATTATTACCTTGCAAGCCACGCCAATATTCACGCGTGTTTTGTCAATTTCCGCAGGATTAGTCTGTGATGGCGGGCCGGGCATAACTTCCCACCCGGCAACTCTCGCGCGCGAAGCCGGCATACCCGGAATTATTGGCGCGCGCATGGCTACTAAAATTTTAAAGGATGGCGATATGGTGGAAGTTGATGGAAATCAAGGTGTAATGCGTAGATTATAGATGGTGGAGGCCTGTCCAGAACCGGAGCGAAGCGACTGGTGATGGGTGAATGAAGCGAGGGTGTTATGAGGCGACTTACTTCGTCATCTTGAGCGAAGTGACTCGACGTACTCGTCGAGGAACGAAGTCGAAAGATCTCGTTGAATTTAAATAGCATGGTTTTGTGCAAAAGAAAAAGGACTATCACATTGTTTGTGATAGTCCTTTTTTAGTTGCATAAAGAGCGGGCGGGGTGGGTGCGGGTTAGGGCAGGATCGCGTTCAGCGCGCGAATGTATTCGGGCTGACGGATTAGCTCAATGTTCTGCAGCTCGTACGAGCTGCTGAATTCGTCGTAGCTGAAGCAGGCTACGAAGCCTTCAACCTTATCGAACATCCCGCCGTTGTTGCCCAAGGCCATACTCGAATTCCTTATCCTTAGGCAGCAACCGTCGATGGCTGCCCCGTGGACAGTAACCAGGTGGTCACCTGATTCTTTGCCCAGTTCGCGGACAACTCCCTCGTACTCCGAGGATTTTATCTCGAGCATCTTGCTCGCCTCGGGTGCAAGGAAAATCGCCTGTTCCGGTTCCAGGCCATTTTTTTTGGCAAACTCTTTCACGGCCTTGACTTCTTCCACGAACCGCTGGTCCGAGGAGAAGTCGTCCAGACGCTGGTCTGTCTGGACGGGTCGCCATTTGGCTTCGTTATAGCCGTTAATGCCGGCCATGAGAATGGCGGCGGTCCTGGTGGCGCGGGGTTGCGGGCTGGACGTCACGTCCACAATATTGGCAAAGAACCGCTTGCGCAGTTCCATACCCATCGCATACGCCGCCACCTCGCCGCCGGGCGTGGGGGTCTGGGGGTCATCGGTGTTCGACTTGTCTCGCTCCACGTGCCGGAGCACGAAAACTCGCGAAACGATTTCTGAACCGGTAACATTTGCCATTTTTTCCTCCCATGGAAATTTTGGCGGTTGTTTTTTGGCCAATATGGCCACTTATAGTTTAAACTTCTATAGCTTTATTTAAAGCCTATTTTGGCTAATTAAAGCTTCAAATAGGGCTACAGAAGCAATAAAAGGGCGATTTATGTTAAAAAATAAGTATAACATATCTAGCTTAAAAAGTCAATCACAATAGGTTCTTTAACATCTTTGGGTAAATCACAACAGGTATGATAAGCTGAAATCATCCTTAAAAGTTAGTTTTAGCTTAATATTATGCACAAAATACCATTGTGTACACTAAAGGAATGCACAATCATTTTGAGCGGATCAAACGCAACCATTTTGGCATCAGGAATATTGACCGCTTCTGCAAAAGACTGCTTTTCTGCTTAATGCCGGCATCAACGTTGTCCAGATATTTACCCAAAGATGTTAAAGAACCTCACAATATCAAAAATACCCTAATATTAGGGTATTTTGGTGTTTATTTGTTTTTATACTAAATATCTATCAATTCCAGCCCCGTCTCCTCATCTTTTACCCTCCCCACCGCCTCCTCTCCCGCGAACAAATGAATTTCGCACGCGCCGCTTATCTGCATGCGCGAAAGATGTCCGGCAAACGTCTCAAATTGATTGTTCGCGACAGTCGCGTGGATGTGGATTTTTTTGTCTGTGATGATGCCGGTCAGGTTCGTAACTTCGTGCTCGCCGGTAAACGCGCGCCGCGAGTACTTTTTTGTTTCCACGCTATAGTGCGCGAGTTCAATTTCATCCGCCGCGCCGATGCCGTGGAAAGAACCGGAAAAAATTTTATTGGCCTGGCAGAATTTAGTAAGTTCGGCAATTACGTCTTCGCCGCGGTTAAGGCGGAGAATGTATTGGGTGGATTGTGATATTTTTTTATGGGGCATATTATTTTCGTTTTGTAGTCTTCCGAATGCGATCTATTGCTAAATTGTTGCATCGTTTTTGTTGAACTTAGTTTTTTAAAAGCAATTTAGCAATTCAACAATTTGACAATTTTTTATTAGCAATGAAAAGAATTGCAATTTACACTTACTTTCCGCATATAAATGATTTGTGATTTATTTATCCTGCACGCTCTGCAGCATCTGCCTGGTCATTACAACTTCTTTATATAAATTCTTGGAGAGCGCTAAAGCCAATTCCGCGGCCTGGCCGTCGGTCATTTCTTTTTCCGGGTCAATTTTCATGCGTTTGGCCTGCTGGATTATTTCGTCGGAAACTGTGGCGCGATTTTTCAGCATATTGTCCAAAGGTTCCAGCAAAGGTATCCTGTTTTTTGGCATGCATGATTTTGCCAGCTTCAGGAGTCCATGGCAGTATTTGTAAATATCATCGTTCTCCAGGCCTTCCCAGGCCGCCTTTTTTTGCAGTTCGTAAAATACGTGCGTGTAAGGCGGAATATAGATTGTATTTTTTTCGAATTTAAAAGGATTGGCAATGCCCTCGTCTGAAGGCACGACTTCGGTGTAATTTTCCTGAACTAATTTGGCAATATATTTAATAACCAAGGCAATGGCGATAATAACCCGTGGATGGTTGATATCCATGCCTCTTTGCTCCATGGTGCCGGTGGAGTTGATTTTTACCGGGTTCCAGCCCATATCAAGCGTGGACCCGCGCTTGGTAACGCCTTTGTCCGCGCCGCCGTTTATGCCGGCCATCAGGCCAGACCAAACCTCGAACCGGTTTTTTATTATATGCGTTAAATCACTGCCGGTTGCTTTGTATTCCGGCAGTCCGCCCAGCATAGGATGGTTGGTAAAAATTCCCGGGCTGTAATCAATGTTTTCGCCGCCGCGCCAAATCATAACGCGCGCGTCCTTTCCCTGCCGTTTGCCTTGATAAAACGGTGAAGATTGGGTAAACGTGGTAATTGCCGGATCCATGGCAATAAATAGATTATAAATATTTACCATGCTTTGTTTGTTTTTTAGGTTTTTGAGTTCCTTAACCTCTTTTGTTTTTTCATCAAAAACACCCCACGGAAGGGTGTAATGGCAGTGTAGGCCCACGCACCTCCCGAATAAGCTGAATCTTTGCTTGCCAAAAATTTTCTTAATGGCCGAGTATCTTTTTGTGCGGTTGAATTTTGGGGTAAATGTTCCCGGATACGTGCCAAAAGGATACAAGACAAGGTGTTCTTGTTCCGCGCAATAGAGCACGGTTTCCAGGTCAGCCATGGCGGTTTCAATCACATTGGGAATATCTACATGGGGCAAGGAATTAATTTCCACCATGTTTTTGCCGATTTCCTGCTTGATGTCAATATTTTTGGCGGTTTCCTTTACTCTTTTTATCAGCTGGTCTGCTTTGTTGGACATGTAGCCTTTTTCATCAAGCACAAACATTTCCAGTTCCATGCCGAATTTAAAATTTTTTGCGGATGGTTTTCTTCTTTTTTTGGCGGGCTTTTTGGCAACCGGTTTTTTTTGTTTTTTTGCCGGCCCGGCCTTGGCAGGTTCTTTGCTCGGAGGCTTAGGATTTAGCTTTTTTGGCGAAAGTTTGGATTTAACCATAAATAACAATATACTATATTTATGTACTTTAGTCAATGCTTGTTAGATCTGTTTTAGGGGATTATAAAATTGCCCTTAAAAAGGCAATGTGTAGGAAATTGCGAACATTAGTAATTAATTGACCAGTTCCCAATTTGCATTTGCTTTTAGTGTAGCACACTTTTGAAAATTTTTCTTGGGGATGTGGACGGACTGTGTGTTTGTGGAACTATCCCGTTTAGCGTGATAATATCCGGCAATGGCAATCATGGCCGCGTTATCCATGCAATAGTTTAAGGCTGGAACAAGCAAGCGCGTCTTTTTTGGCAGGGAGTTTTTTAAGGTCTGGCGCAACTTTTTATTGGCGGCCACGCCGCCGGCCAGGATAAAGGTTTTGGGATTATATTTTTCTGCGGCTTTGAGGGATTTTGTCGTGAGTACATCAACAATGGCGTGCTCGATGGAGGCGCAGAGATCGTTTAGGGTCGCATCAGAAAGACGTTCCGATGGGGCGTCTGTACGGAGGCGCTCAATTAGGAGCCTAATGGCGTTCTTCATGCCGGAGAAGGAAAATTCAAAATTGTTTTCCTGGATCATGGGGCGGGGAATGGCAAAGGCTTGCGGATTCCCTTTTTCCGCCCGTTTGGAAATTTCCGGCCCTCCGGGATAGGGGAGATTAAGCATTTTGGCGGATTTATCAAAAGCTTCGCCAGCGGCGTCATCGCGGGTTCTGCCCAGAAGACGATATTTGCCATGCTTGGCCATTAAAATTAATTCCGTGTGCCCGCCGGAGACAATGAGGGCGATGGCGGGAAAATAAATCTTTCGGTTTTCCACATTACCGCCCCCCGACCCTCTCCTTGGTATAGGAGAGGGAGATTTATGGAGCAGGGAGGAATAAATATGCCCCTCAATATGATTGATGCTTATTAAAGGCAGGCCCCAAGCAAGGGAGAGCGCTTTGGCGGTTTCAACGCCAACATGCAAAGAGGTAATTAGCCCGGGTCCGCTGGTCACGGCAATAGCGTCGATTTTTGGGCGCGAATTTTTGGATGAAGAGCGCTTCGCGCCCATGATAGCCTCGTTGATTACGGGAATAATTGTTTCCACGTGCTGGCGCGCCGCCACCTCCGGCACTACGCCGCCGTATTTTTTATGCAATTCCGCTTGCGAGGCAACAACATTTTTCAGCACGCGAAACTTGCCGCTTTTGGCCTCTATTAAAGCGGCGCACGTGTCATCACAGGATGTTTCAATGCCGAGTATCGTCATAAGTCCTACAAATTACAAATCTCTTACGAATTTACAAATATACAAATAAGAAACATATAAAAAAGGTGAGTTACTTTTTCAAGCATAACGGTTTATTGTCTATTTGTAAATTCGTAAGAGATTTGTAATTTGTAGGCTTGTTATTTGCCGAAGGCTATCCGGTCCGGAACAAAATTCTCCGCGCCCAGCATTGTTCCGTGCATAATAGAGAAGCTTCCGTGTTTTTCTTTTATCTTGTCCATTGTGTCGTCTAGTTTTGATGGCATCGCTTGGCGAGAATTTTTATTGAGCCATGAAAGCTGATAATTTTCCGCCGTAAGATTGCTTACCCCGATGCTTAGCACGCTTACTCTGGCAATGGCGGGAACTTGTTTTAGCAATTCAACCGCGTGATGATATATATCAAGCGTTGAGCGCAGGGGGTAATCTGATTTTTTATGCAATGATATTGATTTCTGCTTATAAAGGCGCAAGCTTATGAACACGGTTCGCGCGCGCAGTTCATTTTTGCGCAGCCTGCGGCCGACTTTTTCACACAGCTTCATGAGAATTTTGGGAATGTTTTTTGTTGTTGCCATTTTTTTTGGAATAGCGTATTGATGGGAAATAGATTTTGGCGCTGTCTCCTTGCTCATAATCGGGCTGATTTCTATGCCATGGATGTTGGCGTACCAATAGTAGCCTGGCTTGCCGAATATGGAAACAAGGTTTTGCATGGGGTAGTCGTAAAGCTGGCGGATGGTTTTAATTCCTAATCGCGCGAGCCTTCGCTCCCATCCGCGCGCCAATCCCCATAGGCTGGTTAGCTGCAAATTATCGTAAACAGCCGGCAGATCGCCTGGAGTTATAACAGTCAGTCCGTCCGGTTTTTGGATGTCAGACGCGACCTTGGTTAAAAATTTGGTAAAGCTGATTCCAATAGACGCGGAGAGCCAATCGCCAACCTCGTTTTTTACGCGTTTTTTAATTTCCCTGGCTTTGTTCTTCGCTTCATCCCAGGATTTTACCCAGCCTGTCATATCAACAAAGCTTTCGTCAATGCTGTACGATTCAACGCAATCGGAATAGTCGTTCAGAATTTTTTTAAATCCTTCGCTGATGGCTTGGTATTTGCCGGTGTCGTTTTCCACTATGATAATCCGGGGATAAATTTCTTTCGCGTCCCGCACGCTGGTGCCGGTTTTTATTCCCAGTTTTTTTGCTTCTATGGATGCCGCCAGCAATATGCTGTTTGGCCCGTTATAAGCCGAAACTCCCACGGGTAGCCCGCGCAATAATCGGTTTGCTTGCTGTTCGCAAGAAGCAAAAAACGAATTCATGTCAATATGTAGGAGATATTTTTGTTTCATGTTTTTTTAGTGTTAATCAGCCTGTTTCTTCCAGCCACCATTCCAGGGTTTCGGAATTAAACATCAGTTTAAAATAATTTTCTCCGTCATTTACACCAAAGTATATAAGCATGGCTTTGCCTCTCCGCTGGCGCCAAATTAAATTGGTTTGCAAATTCCCATACAAATTATGGCCCCATTTAAAATTAAGGGGCGCTGTTTTATGGCGGTCAAATTGGACGCAGACGGCAATTGGTTCGTGTATGCGGGTGTACATGGGGGAGGTGATATATAACGATACTTTATTAGCGACGGGGTCAATACCCTTTATTTTACCCGAATAAAAACCGAAATACAAGATAATAATAAAAGCCCGCTTGCGCAGCGGGCTTTTATTAATGAAATCGCTTATTCTTCGTTTTCGTCGCCACCTTCTTCGGATGTTTCTTCATCCTCTTCTTCTTCCATTGGTTCATCGAAAATAATCATGTGATTATCTCCCTTGCCCTGTAAAATGCGCGAGCCAATTTACAGATGCTTACTAATAAAACATGTTCAGTATATCAGCGAATACGCAGTCGTCAATTCAAGGATGTTGATGATTTGTTGAAAAACAGCTTGACGAGCCTTCTGGCTGTGTTTTAGGGGTTTTTTATTAGGAAAAACAAGCGGTTTACTTTTTATTTTGGCAATTGACGTATTAATAAAAAGTAGGTATACTCATCATGTTTTTGAGCCGCCATCGTCTAATGGTTAGGACGCCAGGTTTTCATCCTGGTAATAGGGGTTCGATTCCCCTTGGCGGTACCATCCTACGCTCCGGGTACGGAGCTACGGATGGCAAGCCATCCACAAAACAAGAATGAGTTATTCATCCTCCGTAGCTCTGTACTCGGAGCGTAGGAGGACGGATGGCAAGCCACCCACCTCCATAGTCGCCGATTCGGCGGGTGTTTTATGATTGTTTGTTGTGCAGAATACCGATGGAATCGCGCGCTGGATTTTGAAAGGCTGGCTAGAACCTATCTCAAAAATAATCTTTGGCCATTTTTGGCATATATTGGCTGCAAAAAGTTCAGATTTCGTCGGTATAGTACGCGCTATTCCTCCTCAATCTTCACTTTTTTCGCTCAATATATCCTCAAAACTGGCTCAAAGCTATTTTTGAGATAGGTTCTAAAAAGAAAACGGCTTCGCGAAAAAACGAAGCCTTGGTGTTGAATTCATGGTCTGGGAGCAATCAGTCAACCTTATTGAGTCCGACAAGGTACGTTTCAAAACTTCTATCCCGCGAGGCCGGGGGCTTGTGAGTGCTGACTTTTTTGAATGTTTTTTGCATCTCTTTCATTAATATTCGGGTATCAGAACCTTGGAATATCTTGACCGCCAAAGAGCCGTCTTTTTTAAGAAAAGCGCGGGCAATTTCCAGAACCCTGTTAACCAGCTCTTCTGATTGGGCTTGGTCGCGGATTTTAATGCCGCTTGTTTTGGGCGCGATATCGCTGACAATGGCATCAAACGGAGCAAAGGCGGCAATCTCATCCGCAACCGTCTTCTCAAAAATATCCCCTTTAATTATTTTTATATTATTTGATTTGAATTTAATTTCGCTGATATCAATGCCAACTGCCAAGCCTTTGGCTCCAATTTTTTTGCTTATAACCTGAAGCCAGCTTCCGGGCGCGGCTCCAATGTCAAGCACCCGGTTTCCAGGCTTAAGAATGGAAAATTTTTTTAAAATGTCTTCCAGTTTGAAAGCGCTCCGCGCCAGATATCCCAGAGATTTTGCTTTGCGCGCGTAGGCGTCGTTTGGGTTGAAAGGTTTGGTCATAATTAGGCTATACACATCTTGTTAATTCACACATTTTCTTGTATACTGTATTATGTAAAGCATGATATTAAATCTTAGTATATACACGGATAAACGCTATTAACTTGCTATAACTTTAAAGTAATTATATATATGGTTAGTTTTTTAAACAAGCTTACCGGCATTAAAGACGAGGAAGAGCAGGACATAAAGGCCATACACCGGGATAATTTTGATTCTAAAGATCCGAAGGAAGAAAGCCCGGAAGACAATAAAGACTGGCTGGAAGAAAATTATGAGGGCCAGCTTTCGGTTGACGTATACGCGACTGAGAATGAAATTGTCGTGCGTTCAACCATTGCGGGCGTAAAGCCGGAGAATATTGATATTTCCATCAATAACGACATGCTGACTATCCGCGGAGAGCGGGTGGAAGAGCACGAAGAAAATGTTGAAGACCATTATTACCAGGAATGCTATTGGGGCGGATTTTCGCGCTCGATTATCCTGCCGGTTGAAGTTGACGGCGGAAAGGTTTCCGCCAGTTTAAAGAATGGAGTTTTAACCGTTCGCATGCCCAAAGCCCATAAATCCAAAAGCATATCCGTAAGCGTTAAAGAGGAGTAATGCGCCTATGCTAATCGGTCGTGTTTTTGTTAGTGGCGACCAAGGTTATGCGGTTGAGCTTCCGGGGGGCGAGTCTTTTAATATCAATAAGAATGATTTGCCAGAATCACTGCGGGAGAACGGCAAGGAAATTAGGATTTTGTTCGGCGCCGCCGAGGAGGCGGAGAGCCCGCAAAGCGCTCGCGAGCTTATTAATTATTTATTGCATATCCAGCCATAGCTGATTGGTTGCCATAATTTATTTTATATATATGGCAAAAAAAAATAAAATTGAACGGCGCATAAAAAAATATATCTGGAACAATTGGTGGGACAGGGCGTTCACCATTTTTTTTATTCTCGCTTTTATGGCGTTAGCTGTCTGCGTTGTTTATTCCGCCGCCTACAGCGCCCGCATGTATCCGGGGATTAAGATAGGCTCATTTCCGGTTGGTTCTTTAACCAAAAAGGAGGCGGAAGCAGCCATACTTTCCAGCATAAATTTGCTGCAGGAGCGAGGTTTAATCTTTGTGTTTCGGGATAGGACAATATCCGTTCCCACCGTGGTCGCGGCCCCCGGGGATCCGGACTTGTCGTACGAAATTACCGCGTACAATGTTCAATCCACAATAGACAGGGCATACGCGTTCGGCAGAAGCGGGCCGCTCCTTATCCGCTGGAGCAATCGGCTGGCCGCGTTTTTTGGGCAAGCGGTAGTTTTCCCGGAGTACCATTTTCGGCCGGAAAAAATTTCCGAAATTTTAAAACAGAACCTATCCTCCTTGGAAAGCCCGGCGCAAGACGCTCAGCTGGTGATTCGCGGGACAGATATTAGTTTGCAAAAAGAAAAAGAAGGAATCGTGTTTAATTACGAGGCCGCCTTGGCGGAGGTACGGCCGCAATTGGATTCTTTAATTTTTTCTCCAATTCCGCTTAAGCTTAGCAAGGATTCGCCTAAAGTGCTGGCAAAAGACGCGGAACCGCTTTTACCCAGTGTTTTAGCGCTGGCAGAAGAAGGGGATGTGGCTGTTAAATTTGAAGACAAATCTTGGAATTGGACTCGGGAAAAAGTTAATGAATTGCTTGAACTTAGGCTGAACAGAGCATCCGGACAGGCTGAAATTGGAATATCAGAAGAAAAATTAACAGCCGCGCTGGCGCCAATGAACGCGGAGATCGATATTGAGCCGCAAGAGCCGCGCTTTAAGCTTGATAAAGAAAAAGTAGTAGAATTCAAGGCCAGCCTTTCCGGAAGAAAAGTTAACGTTCCAGAAACTTTAACCAAGTGGGAGCAGGATTTGCTAAAAGATTACGCTAGCTCCCTTTCGCTGACAGTTGATACTATCGAGCCGGAGCAGAAAATTTCCGATTTGAATGATTTGGGGATTAAAGAAATATTGGGCGTGGGAAAATCCAGTTTTGCCGGCAGCCCCAACAACCGGAGGCACAATATCCGCATTGGCGCTGAATCGGTAAATGGCACCCTTATCCCTCCGGATGGAGAATTTTCGCTTCTAAAAACTCTTGGCACTATCAACGCTTCCACCGGGTATCTTCCGGAGCTCGTCATCAAGGGCAATGAAACCGTGCCGGAGTTTGGCGGAGGATTGTGCCAGATAGGAACCACCACGTTTCGTGGAACATTGGCGGCCGGATTGCCAGTTACCGCCCGAAGAAATCATTCATATACTGTCTCGTACTATTTTGATGATGACGGTTTGCCGGGGACAGACGCGACTATTTACGATCCAGCTCCGGATTACAGGTTCAAAAATGATACCGGAAATCATGTCCTTATTTCTACGCGCATTGAAGGCAATAATTTGTTTTTTGAATTTTGGGGAACAAAAGACGGCCGGACCGTGGAACAGTCAAAGACCCGTATTTGGGACAGGGTTCCGCCTCCAGAAACCAAGTATATTGAAACTTTAAGTTTGGAGGTTGGCAAAACCAAGTGCACAGAAACTCCGCACTCCGGCATGAAAGCGGCCTTTGACTATAAAGTCAGTTACGCGGATGGCGCGGTTAATAAAACTACCTATACCAGCCAATATCGTCCTTGGCAGGAAGTTTGCTTAATTGGCGTGGAAAAACTCTCTGAAGAAATTGACGAACAAGGTTTGGGGGTTGAGGATGTGGACGCGATTGACGCCACTATTTCGAATTAGCGGTCACTATTCGAGTAAATAAAAAACCACTTGCAAACTGCAGTCAAGAAGATATTTTAAAGGGATACAGCAGCTAAAAGCCGCCATAATCCTTTAAATGTATCCCCATGCTTGTCGTGACTGCAGTGTGTAAGTGGTTTTTGCCATATTGATTTTAAGGGGATATATTAGCATACCTTTTGGCGCGTGTCAAGCCCAAATTTATTTGCGTATTTTTTTTGTTTTTGGTAAGGTAAGCTACTACAAATTACAAATCCCTTACAAATGCATAAATGCTGATATATAGCGATTATAGGGTAACTACTTTAGCCTGTATTTGTATATTTGTAATAGATTAGTAATTTGTAGGAGTTATGATGACCATCAAACAAATTTACGATTTAGTCGTAAAAGAGGGAATAAAGAATGATCCAAGGGGAGCCGCTCGGGTCAAAGAGCTTTTAAAGCGCACTAACAAAAAGTATGAAGCTTTGTCCGAAGAACAGAAAAATGAATTTGATGAAGAACGGTTAACTAATCCGTATTCGGATACCCGAGTATTTTACGGTGACGAATCAACTAAGGTCAAAAAAGTAATGGTAGGAGTTGATATTGATACCGGGGAAGTTTTGCTCGCTAACGAGCTCAACCGCCAGCATCCGGATAACCCGATTGATTTAATAATCGGGCACCATCCTTTGTCCGGAGGGTTTGCCGGATTGCATGAAGTAATGGATTTGCAAATCGAGTTTTTGGCGCACTATGGGGTGCCGATAAATATAGCGGAAAAGCTTACTCGCAAAAGGATTGGCGAAGTGGAAAGAGGCATTTCTCCCATTAACCACGGCCAATCGGTTGACGCGGCCAAGCTTTTGGATTTTCCTATCATGTGCATGCACACTACGACCGACAATCATATTGCGTCTTATTTGTACAAGGAGATAAAAAAGAAGGAAAAAGAATTAGTATACGTGGAAGATGTAATGAGCTTTCTTAAATCAATTCCGGAATATCAGGAAGCGGCTAAGCAAAAAGCCGGTCCAAAAATTTTTGCCGGCAGCCTGGACAGTTTCGCGGGCAAAATAGCGGTAACGGAAATTACCGGGGGCACGGACGGCGCCAAGGAAATTTACGAAAGGCTGGCGCATGCCGGCGTGGGAACAATTATCAGCATGCACCAAAGGGAAGAGTGGAAAAACGAGGCCGTTAAGAATCATTTGAACGTTATAGTTGCCGGCCACATGTCGTCCGACTCCCTGGGCTTGAATCTTTTTTTGGACAATCTGGAAAAGAAGGGGGTGGAGATTGTGCCGTGCTCCGGCTTTATCCGCGTGTCGCGGGTTAGAAAGGGAAGACGATAAAATATAATTCTAAAAAGAGCGGCCGCCAGGCCGCTCTTTTTGTTTATTGATAGATATCATGATTGCCAGTGGAATGGAAGTGCACAGTACCCTTGTCGGCGAATTCAAATATAATTCGATATTTGTAGCCAATCGAGAATGACCAAAATTCTTTTAACCGGCCGTGCAGTTTATGCGTGTCCAGTGATGCGTGGAAAGGGTTGTCTCGGAAGAGTTGTTCGTTCTGTTCGGCAATACTTTTTATCTTGTCAGGCAGTTTTTTGTATTCACGCCTGAATTTAGGCGTGTAAATAATTTTCATATTTACTAGCGCAAATTTTTGAGCGAGCGTAATACTTTGCCACGGCCGGCTTTTATTTCCGCTCGGCTTTGGTTTAATTCCAGCAGGGTTTTTTCTTCCATCCAAGCGCGTAAAAGAGAGCGCATAAATTCGCTCTTACTGGCGTATTTACCTGTTTTAACTTCTTTATTTATAACCGTGGCCATTTCCGGGGGCAGGGAAAGGTTGATGATTTCACGCATAGTAAGTTTAAATTATTGTAATATTTTGTATTACAATAATAACAACAAGCTATTTTTATGGCAATATTGACAAAATAAGCATACTATAGCAATATACACTATTCATCTCAAACCGAGGTGAAAAGCGCCGTGGCTATTCACGGATATTAGTGATCTTTCCATACCGGCGAGTATTTGTCGGCACACGAGGTGCTGGCGAGTATAAGCCATTACAGTAAGGAGGATTGTCATGGGATACATTCTCACTGGCGATCAGCAGAGAACCGCGAATAAGCGGATCGGGGAAATCCTGCGCCAGTTTGGGCAGGACGAGTATCCGTACGATCCAGAGCGCACGCTGGATGCGCTTCAGGCTTTCCATGAGGGTCGATTCGATGCCGTGGGGGTCGCCACCCTGCAGCCCATTCTCCGCCTCATATCGGGTGGCGAGACGTTGGTCATCGACGAGACGGACGGAAAGGAGACCGTCGCTGCCGCCAAGGAGTTTTTCCCCGGCGGCATCGACCTCAATTTCATCAACTGGAGCGCGGATGAGGCGAGTGGGCCGACCCTAAAAACGCCGGTCTCGGTCTATGAGCTGATCCGCTACGCGACGTTCAGCCAGATGTTCGGCTCGGTCTCCACTGACCCCGGCCGCTTCTGCCTGACGCAGAGCCAGATTGTGGGCTTCGTCAAGAAGCACCGCAACTGGCTCCGCACCGGCGGCTACGGAACGTTTTTCCTCTTCAAGTCGAGAGGAGAACTCTTCGTTGCTGCCGTCAGCTTCCACGTTCGCGCGCGGCTCGCCGGGGGCGTCTTCCGGTTCGGGTACGATGTCGGGTGGCTCGCCGGGGAAGGGCATCGCCTGATTCTCCCGCAACTGTGATTCTTGGGTCGTTAGCGCTACGACCCTTTGGTTCTTTGTCCCCTGGACTCTTTGCAGTTCAGGGGACTTTTTTTATTGGCTGATACCCGCAATCCGTGATAATCTATAGATATTATGTTAGACGAAAACCGCATTATATCCGCAGAAAGCGAATCCCAAGAAGATAGGGTATTGGATATTACTCTCCGGCCAAAAACATTGGCGGAATACATCTTATCTTGTCAGGCAATTTTTTGTATTCACGCCTGAATTTAGACGTGTAAATAATTTCCATATTTACTAACGCAAATCCTTGAGCGAGCGCAATATTTTGCCGCGGCCGGCTTTTATTTCGGCGCGGCTTTGGTTTAATTCCAGCAGGGTTTTTTCTTCCATCCAGGCGCGCAAAAGAGAGCGCATAAATTCGCTCTTGCTCGCGTATTTGCCGGTTTCAACTTCTTTATTTATAATCGTGGCCATTTCCGGGGGCAGGGAAAGGTTGATGATTTCACGCATAGTAAGTTTAAATTATTGTAATATTTTGTATTACAATAATAACAACAAGCTATTTTTATGGCAATATTGACAAAATAATCATAATATGATAATATATAACATTCATTTCAGGCACTGTCAGTAAAAGTGTCACCTGAAGAATACTGATTCTGTGCTAGAATTAGAGTAAAAGTGATACAATAGACATGGTAATCATTAATAACCATGTCATATGAGAAAACGCACACTAAAAAAAAC
>Ga0210057_1002719_pt1 | contig 25072 bp, 26 predicted proteins | sample CryGeyCG2114_010_2_FD_183968 | JGI IMG/M metagenome (GOLD analysis project Ga0210057, IMG submission 183968) | Groundwater microbial communities from aquifer - Crystal Geyser CG10_big_fil_rev_8/21/14_0.10 (SPAdes) (version 2) | ecosystem: Environmental > Aquatic > Deep subsurface > Groundwater ...
ATTGGAGAAGATATTCCGTATGCTCAGGAACTTTGGAATGTATTTCTCCAAGAAGATTGTAGGCAAGTAGAAATTAACCCACTGGTGAAAACTGCATCAGGGGAATGGATTGCCGCCGACGCAAAAGTCGCACTTGATGATGACGCATTTTATCGACATTCAAAAGATGCAAAAACGCGTGCTGTAGAAAAGGGACAAGACCCAAACGTGATTACCGACTGGGAAGAATTTGAATCTCGGACGATGCTCGGACGTCCTGCCACAGAGCGAGAAATCGCAGTGCAGGATATTGATAAGGGAGAAAAATATTATCAAGGGACAGCCGGGAAGTATATCGAAATGGATGGCGATGTCGCGTTGATTTTGAATGGTGGTGGTGCAAGCATTGCAAATATGGACGCCTTGGCAACCGTCGGGTTAAAACCAGCAAATTACACTGAATATTCTGGGAATCCTCCGAGGGAAAAAGTGTATCAGCTCACAAAAATCGTTTTATCAAAACCAGGTATTAAGGGAGTGTGGATGTGTGGTGTTGTCGCCAATTTCACAAATGTAGAGGAAACATTTCATGGTATTGTAGATGCTCTTGATGAAATAAAACCAACGTATCCTATTGTCGTGCGCCGGGCAGGACCACATGACAAAGAAGGAATGCGCCTCATGCAAGAATGTGCCGAGAGAAATCATTTGAATATGAAACTTTTCGGAAAGGAAGTTAGTATGAGTGAGACAGCGAAGGTGCTGGCGGAGATGGTGAATAAAAAATAATACATTCATTTTATGATGTCATTCAAAGAACGACGAAATTATGAAGCTGCTGGTGCTGGCATAGGTATGGCTCTCTATATTTTTTTGGTAGTGTTTGTAATTGCTGTAAATGGATGCTGGGATTGTTCAGATAGTGTCATGGGTATACTTGGTTTAGGTGTGCCAGGTTCCTTTGTATTCATAACAGGAGCATCCTTTCTTCCTGAAGCTTGGGTAAACAATAATACTGTAATTGAAATAGTTGCAATGTTGCTCGGTGGAATTATTCAGTATGTTGCGATTGGTTTAGTGGGTGGTGCTATGGTAGCGAAATCGGTAAGTTATATTTCATCGCGTAAAAAATGAATGGTATGAAAATGAAGGTACGAGCAGATATAATGAATTAAAAATACTATGTCTATTCTCATCAACAACAACACAAAAGTCCTCGTCCAAGGAATCACTGGCAACGAAGGACAAAAGGCTGCGGCTGCTATGCTTGAATACGGCACTGATGTCATCGGAGGTGTACGTCCTGGAAAAGGTGGTGAGGAAGTGCTAGGCAAGCCAGTGTTCAATACGGTTGCTGAGGCCGTTGCTACGATTCCAGATATTACAACAAGCACGATTTATGTCCCACCGTTCGCAGCGAAGTCTGCTATCCTTGAGGCGATTGAAGCAGGGATAATGCAAATTAATACTATCGTTGAACGAGTTCCAATAAAAGACACGGCCTATTGCCTTGCTGCTGCAAAAGAACGTGGCGCACAAATCATCGGACCAAGTTCGCTCGGGTATATCAATCCTGGTGTTGGGCGAGTAGGTGTGGTAGGCGGACCAAAAGCGCAAGCAGATGAAATTTTCACCCCTGGCAGTATCGGAATTATTTCTCGATCTGGTGGCATGACAAATGAAGTGAGCTGGCAGATCAGAAAGGCTGGCATGGGGCAGAGTGCTGCGGTGCATGTCGGTGGAGATTTACTGATGGGGACGACGTATGCAGATTTGCTTCGATTGTTTGAAGCCGATGAACAAACAAAAGCCGTGGTTGTCTTCGGAGAACATGGGGGAAGTTATGAATTTGAAATTGTAGAAATGATAGAAAAAGGAGAATTCACAAAACCGCTTGCGATTTATGTCGGTGGAAAGTTTGCCAATACCCTTCCAGAAGGAATGAATATCGGTCACGCTGGAGCAATTGTCGAGCGAGGGAAAGGAGCCGCGGAAAAAGAAGCAGCATTGAAAGCCGTTGGTGCGTTGGTGGCGGAGGATTATGAGGAACTTGCTGAGTTGGTGAAACCTTTTGCATGAAGCATGTAGCATATAACATATAACAATCAGACGTATGAAATTCCAAACTTCCATCACAAACATCAAGGACGACGAAGAAATAATTCGTGGTTACAAACTTGAAGAACTTGTGCAAACGCATTCATTTGTAGAAGTGATCTATCTTCTTTTTACCGGCAAACTTCCGACTGCATCTGAAACAAAGATGCTCAATGCACTCTTTGTATCAGCCATCGATCATGGTCCTGGCACGGTGTCTGCCATGACAGCACGCATTTCTGCTTCATCGGCAAACAGTACACATAGTGCACTCGCTGCTGGGATACTTGGTTTTGGTCCGAGACATGGTATTGCAGGAGAAGGCGCAATGGAATTTTTTTACAAACATGGAGAAGAAACTGATATAGCAGGATTAGTCGCTACACTCAAAGAACAAAAAGTACGTATTCCTGGGTATGGACATAAAATCTTTACCGACGTAGATCCTCGTTCTCTCACGTTATTCACTATTGCAAAAGAACTCGGTATTTTTGGCAAACACTCAGCATTCGCTTTGTCCGTAAAAGATGAACTCAACAAGATTTCATCAAAACCGCTCCCACTCAATATTGATGGCACGTTTGCTGCTATTTTATGCGACATGGGTTTTGATGCTCGCATGGGACAGAGTTTTTTTCTTATTGCCAGAACGCCAGGACTCCTTGCTCAGATACATGAAGAGCAAATAAACGATGTTGGTAGTCGTCGTCTCGAAGAAGATGAGATTGAGTACCTCGGGTAATGCACACCCCCATATTGCAAAGCAAAAAAGAGAGGAGTAGGATGACATCATCCTCTTTTTTTGTATATTTTTATGACAACAGACAAACCACTCCAGCAGTGTACATTCACGATCGATGAATGGATGCGTGACGATGTCGTCACACTTCCCGCATCGGCAACCGTCAGTGAAGCTATCGAGACGATGCTCGATAAAAAGACCAATGGTATTGTAATTGTCGATGGTGAAGGACATGTTGGTGGTATTTTATCCTCTTGGGATATTATCAAACATATTGTTCCTGATTATCTTGAGGAAGACGGACATCTTGCTTCGTTTGAATCTGCAGATACGTTTTGTAATCGTGTAGAAGAAGTGAAGAATGACACCATTGATCAATTTATGACCAAAGATGTTCAGACGATCAAACAGCATGGCAGCCTTATGAAGGCGGTGACCATGTTATCAAAATTTCATATTCGTCAGCTTCCTGTTGTCGACGACACTGGAAAACTTGTTGGCTATCTTAATAGAACAGATATCAAGAGAGCCGTAGGGAAAGTGCTTGGGATTGGTTCATATCTTCAGTAACATATGCAGACATTGACAATAATAGCCCTTGCCATTTTTTTGCTTTCATACGTCGTCATCATCTCAGAAAAAATCCATCGAACTGTAGTGGCTCTTTCTGGTGCTGCGCTCATGGTACTTCTCGGTATTTTGACACAGGATCAGGCACTTGAAGGTATAGATTTCAATACGCTTGGACTGTTGATTGGGATGATGGTGATTGTGGGTATTGCAAAAGAAAGCGGAATGTTTCAATACGTAGCAATCCGTGCTGCAAAAGTTGCAAAAGGAAAACCAATCGCAATTTTTTTGTTGCTTGGTCTGATCACTGGCGTTTTTTCTGCGTTTCTCGACAATGTCACGACGGTGTTTTTGATGGTGCCAGTTACCTTTGTTATCACAAATAATCTGCGCATTGATCCAAAAGCATATTTGATTGGCATTATTTTGTTTTCAAATATTGGCGGTGCTGCAACGCTGATTGGAGACCCTCCAAATATTCTTATTGGGAGTGCGTCAGGGTTGACATTCAATGATTTTCTTTTCAATCTTGGGCCTGTGGCGTTGTTGAGTTTTTTGACAGTCATGGGTATTTTGCTTATCAAATATAGACACGCATTTGTAACAACAGATGAGCATAGAGCAAATATCATGAAGTTCAATCCACGAGAAGCACTGACGGATATACCACTTTTGATAAAATCACTGATCGTTTTTGCACTTGTATTTGTAGGATTTTTGACACATGCTGTGACGCATATCGAGGTAGCGACGCTGGCACTGGCTGGAGCTGCATTGCTTCTTTTGCTCACACTCAATGATCCAGAAGATCATTTGCGCGAAGTAGAATGGGGAACTATTTTCTTTTTTGCTGGGCTTTTTGTCTTGGTGACGGGTATCGAGCGCGTTGGTATTATAGAGGCGGCTGCCAATTGGATGCTGTCAGTGACAGCAGGGAATCTTACGATTACCACATTTGCGATACTTTGGGGTTCTGCGATTGCGTCTGCTATCGTAGACAATATTCCATTTGTGGCGACGATGATCCCTCTGGTCAAAGAAATTTCAATGGCAGGACATATTGTAGATCCTGCACCACTCTGGTGGGCACTTGCTATCGGAGCTGATTTTGGTGGGAATGCAACCATCATTGGCGCTTCTGCCAACGTAGTTGTCAAAGGGATGGCAGAAAAAGCAGGACATCATATTGGGTTTTTTGAATATATGAAGGTTGCTGTTCCTGTGACGCTTCTCGTCCTTCTCGTAAGTAGTGCATACATCTTCCTTCGATACCTCGTCTAGATTTGATATACTCTCTTCATGCGAGATTATCAAAAAGAGACAATTGACACATATACAAAACAAGCAACTGCGTTTCAAAAAACGCGGGCTGCTTTTTTTGAAAAAGACAAAATAGAAAAATTCCTTTCTCTTCTCCCTGGAAAGCGTGTTTTGGATATTGGCTGTGGACCGGGTCGCGACGCCGCAGAATTTGTGAAGCGTGGTTACGACGTGACAGGGATTGATATCACTGAAAATTTTATTACACTGGCAAAAGAAACCGTCCCTGAAGGAACGTTTTTTACCATGGACATGCTAGACCTTACTTTTGATGACAATACCTTTGAGGGTGTCTGGGCAAGTGCTGTACTGTTACATTTGAAAAGAGAAGATATTCCTGAAGCACTGAAACAAATATATCGCGTGCTTGTACCCGGTGGTATATGTAGATTTTCTGTAAAGAAAGGAACAATAGAAGGTATGGAAGCCGATGTTCGGCTTGGCAATGCCAAAAGATTTTTTACCTATTTTGAAGAAGATGAAATGAAAACATTTGCCCTAGATTCGGGTTTTATAATAGAAGAAATAAAGACAGAAGCAGATGGCATGGGAAGAAATATTGAATGGATAGATGCATTTGTAAAGAAACCAGCAGATGAAACAGATTCAAACAAATGACAACAGAATATGATTGACGTGGCGCAGTACAACAAACTTACGTATGTTGTTATTGGCGCGGCGATGGAAGTGCATAAACAGTTGGGGTGTGGATTTTTAGAGCAGGTATATCAACAAGCGATGATTGAGGAGTTACGGATACGTGGTCTTTCATTTTTGTCACAGAAGCCCGTAGATGTTTTTTATAAAGAAAAAAAGATAGCTGTATATGTCCCTGATTTTATTGCAGGATATAGGCTCCGCATTATCGTTGAGTTGAAAGCATTGGAAACAATAGATTATAATCAAATTCAGATGCAAATAATTAATTATTTGGTTGCGACTACATATGATGTAGGATTGTTATTGAATTTTGGAAAGAGGTCTCTTGAATATAAAAGATATGTGAGACCAGAAAAATTACAATCATCTGTTTAAATTAGTTTGGATCCCTATAATCCGCTGTATATGATCACTCAAATTCTCGATCTGCACACCCATTCAAAATATTCTCGTGCCTGTTCAAAACATTTGGAATTGCCAGAGATAGCTCGCACATGTGAGACGCGTGGTATTAATATTGTTTCTGCAAGTGATATCACGCATCCACGGTGGTTTTCGCATATGAAAGAATGGTTGATTGAAACCAAGCCTGGATCGGGAATATATAAGATACAAGAAACAAGATATTCCCATTTCAATGGGCATATACCAAAAACGAAATTTATTTTGGGAACTGAAATTGCGTGTATAAAAAAACATAAAGACAAAACACGTCGGATTCATGTCCTTGTCTTTTGTCCGTCGCTTGAAGTGGTGGAGAAATTGAACACGTCGCTCGCAAACGATGGATTCAATCTTACAGCCGATGGTCGTCCGATTCTTGGCATGACGGTAAAGACACTTTTGGGATATATCAAACAAATCGACGAACGTTGTCATCTCATCCCCGCACATGCCTGGACACCTTGGTTTGGAATTTTTGGGAGCAAAGGGGGGTATGATTCTCTCGAAGAAGCGTTTGACGAATTGGCACCAGAAATTTTTGCTATCGAAACAGGACTTTCGAGTGATCCATTGATGAATTGGCATTTGAGTGCGCTCGACAATATTACGTTGATTTCAAATTCAGATGCACATAGCCCCGCAAAGCTCGGACGTGAGGCCAATATCATGCAATTTGCTTCAGATGATGCTATTACCTACGATGACATTTTCGATATATTGAAAACGCAAGACAAGTCACGCTTTTTGCGTACTATAGAATTTTATCCAGAAGAAGGAAAATATCATATGGACGGACATCGCGATTGTGGTATATCCTTTCACCCTGATGAAACATCAACGCATAAAGGCATCTGCCCAAAGTGTAAGAAGCCACTTGTCATAGGCGTGATGAATCGTGTCATCGAGCTGAGTGACAGAACAGAGGAAGAAGCAAAAGAACATGGCAAATTGCGTATCCCGTACACCAGCCTTGTCCCACTCGTAGAAATCATTGCCAACACGGTACAAAAAGGATGGGCGACCAAAACAGTACAGGCTATTTACAACACCATGATTGCAGCGCTAGGGAATGAGTTTCATATATTGATGAATGTACCACTGGAAGATATAGAGAAAGTAACAACAAAACACATAGCGACTGCAATCGACAGAGTGCGAAAAGGAAATATTGTTATCAAGCCTGGCTATGATGGAGAATTTGGTGTAGTGAAAGTATTTGCTGATGACGAAGATCGTGGAGATGTAAAACAGAAAGCGTTAGTAGGTCTATAAAAATTATATGAAAAAACAACGTCTAATGCGTTGTTTTTTTTTGCAAAAGAAAAAAGAGTGAGGGAGACAATGGCAAAAGGCGCATCGTCTCCCGAAAAGTCCGACCGAGGGTGTCAGGCGGACCTGGTATAAATGCCCGGGAAGCATACGTGAGTGACATGACATACTAGTGCGAGCTGAGTACGCTGCCCCCCGGGAGACCTACAGCAGATGCGACTACTACCACCACGCACGTTGTGGCTCTACATCTGCCTTGTACATCGATAGTCCACTGTCCACTGCGAGAGCAGACCACTAGATGTACCCTAAGCAATTTTTTGGAAAAAGTCAATAAAGATGTATTTAAGTTTTCTTTTCAAAAAATAAAAAGACGTCACATGTGTGACGTCTTTTTTTATTCAGATATATTTATTCTTTTGTTTCCTCGACTGGTTCTTCAACCATTTCCTTTTCCTGTTTGAGAACAGGATTTTCTACTTTTGTTATTTTTGTTGCACCTTTTTCACCACGGACCTCTTTGAGTTTCTTTTTGTGTTCTCTGAGGTAGTAGGGTCGTGCTTGTGTTACTTTCATCTGACGAACCAATTCGATCTTGTCGACAACAGGAGAATGGATAGGAAATATTTTTTCTACGCCTATTCCATCTGAAACTTTTCGAACAGTGACTGTTGCGCCTGCTTCCTTGCCATGCTTGACCGCCAAGATTGTTCCTTCAAAAAGTTGGATACGTTCTTTTTCCTCTCCTTTTGCATTGGTATCTTTAATTTTTTGGTGCACTTTGACAATCATGCCTGGTTTGAGTGCCATTCTGATATCTTCTGACATATATATAGAAATTACTGAGAGGTTGGAGGATTGTTCGCCCTTATTCCCATATGGGGACAAGAGACACCCAACGTCATATCGTGCGCGTATTCTATAGGAAGAGAATGATGTTGTCAAGGGCTATACACATGGAGCATTGACCAAAAGAGAATTTTCCTGTAGTCTATTGCAATCACACGCACCCGGCCTAGCCGGGAAGTTCTGGAGGACGCATGAAGGTTTTCTTGGCTATTGGGACGCTGATAGCGTTCCTGGTGCTCTACCCGCGCGACTGGCATCCGCCGGTTGTTGCGGACGACGCCACGGCGACAGAGACGCCGGTCCACGGGCCGTCCATGGTCGTCGTCGAGGAGGAGGAGTTTGACCTCTCTCCACTCTACATCCTGAAGGGGAAGGACGGGCAGGTCATCACCTGCCAAGGACAGGGAGGCGAAGAACTTGACACCGTCGCGGGTGCCCCCTGCGACGACGGGAGCGAGTTCCATCTCTTCCCCCCTCAGAAGGTGGTGGTCGTCGCGCACAAGTAGCGCGGGACACTACACGCACACGCGCGGACGGACTGAGCCCAGAGCACTCAGTCCGTCCGTCGCTTCGCTTTTTTCTGGACAAGATATTGCCCTGAAAAACGCAAATCCGAGCCCAAAAGCTCGGATTTTTAGTAGCTATAGGTACTCTTGCAAAATTTCTTCTGGTATGGTATGCTCTCTCGGCTTAATTATCCCTGTATAACAGGGTCCTCGTGCGGGTTTCGTCACCTGCGGGGTAGTATTATTTATAATATGTCAGACGAAGAAAAGAAAGGTACCTTTGGTGACCTTTTGAAGAAATTTTTTACCAAGTTGCCTGCTGCAGGTGAATTGGTAAAAGGAACCGTTATTTCTGTAGATAATGGTGCTGTTCGCATCGATGTCAATGGCATCACCACTGGTGTGATCCGTGGACATGAATTGTTTTCAGAATCAGAAGAATTTTCAAATACAAAGATTGGTGACGAAGTAGAAGCTACCGTCATTGAACAAGAAAATGAAAATGGAGAAATGGAACTTTCTTTCAGAGCTGCTGGACATGAAATTGTCTGGAAACGTATGGAAGAGCTTGTGCAAAGTGGACTTACTATTGAAGGAAAGATTGTCAATGCAAACAAAGGTGGACTCATGGTACAGGTAGATGCACTTATTGGTTTTATGCCAGTGTCACAGCTCTCACCTGAAAATTATCCACGTGTTCCTGGCGGAGACAAAAATCGTATTCTGGAACATCTCAAGCAACATATTGGCAAGGCAATGCAAGTAAAAGTACTCGATGCCAATAAAAAGAATGAAAAACTGATTGTTTCTGAAAAAGCAGTCTGGGAAGATTCTCAAAAAGCAGTGCTCGATGCGTACAAGATTGGCGACATCATCGAGGGCGAAGTTGGCGCACTGACGTCATTTGGAGCATTTATCAAATTTGGTGAAGGTCTTGAAGGACTTGTCCATATTTCAGAAATTGCATGGCAACGTATTGATCATCCAAAAGATGTTCTCAAGATTGGTGACCGTGTGAAAGCACAAATCATCGATCTCAACAAATCAAAAATTTATCTCTCTATCAAGCGTCTCGTGGACGATCCATGGAAGAGTGTGAAAGATAGCTACAAGATCGGTCAAATCGTCGAAGGTGAAATCCACAAAGTAGAACCGTTTGGTCTTATGATCAGACTCGACAACGATATTCATGGACTTGCACACATTTCAGAATTGTCCAATGCTCAGATGAGCGAAGACAAAATGGGCGAAGAATTCAAGGTTGGGGATGTGAAAAAATTTGAAATCGTCAACATTGAACCAGCTGAACATCGTCTTGGACTTCGACTCGAAGGAGTAAAGCCAAAGGTAGAAGCAAAAAAAGAAGAGAAGAAAGTTGAAGAAAAATCTGAGGCTGTAGCGGAAGAGAAAGAAGAAGAAAAGGTTGAAGAACAAGCTGCAGAATAAGACAAGTACAAAAAAACGGCTTTCATGTGAGAGCCGTTTTTTTATATTGGAAGCGATACACTGGGGTGGCCAACGGGAATTGAACCCGTATTGTCGGTACCACAAACCGAAGTAATAACCATTATACCATGGCCACCCCGCTATATCGCTTCTGTAAGGAACGAAGATGAGTATACTGTATAGATACTCAAATGTCAAGAACATGCATGTCTATGTATATACGAATTGCCGTATTAAAAACACCCCAATAGGGGTGTTTTTAATACTTGCTAAGGTCGTTGGTTATTTGTCACCGATGCGCTCAAATGCACGAAGAATCTCAAGTGGTACTGCAAAGATGACGGTGTTTGATTGATCTGATGAAAGATCATTCAGACTGTTTAGCGTGCGAAGGTGGAGTGCCCCTGGCTGTCGTCCGAGCATTTCTGCTGCATCAGCGAGATTCTGCGCTGCAGATTTTTCACCTTCTGATTTGATAATGACCGCACGTCGTTCTCGTTCTGCTTCTGCTTGCTTTGCAATCGTGCGTTGCATGTCATCTGGAAGCACGACATCTTTCAATTCGACGCTTTCTACAATGATCCCCCATGGATCCGATGCTTTGTCTACAATCGTTTTAATTTTTTCTGCGGCTGCTTCACGATTGGCGAGCAGTTCATCGAGTTCCATTTCACCAACAACATTTCTCATCGTTGTCTGTGCAAGTTGACTCACTGCAAACCAAAAGTTTTCTACTTCGAGGATTGCTTTGCCAGCGTCTCCAACTTTGTAATAAATGACGGCATTTATTTTTGCAGAGATGTTATCTCGTGTAATAGCTTCCTGGTAGGGGACATCCACTGCTTTGGTACGCATGTCTACTTTTGTCATGCTTTGAAAAACTGGCACGACGAGACGCCACCCTGGACTCACGACGCGGACAAATTTTCCAAGTTGAAATTTGACTCCACGTTGGTATTCGTTCACCTGACGGATGGAGATCAGGAGAATGACGAGGACGAGGCCGAAGAAATAGCCCATATGGTTTTTCTCAATAAAAAATAAACTACACATATATAGTGCAGTATACAGCGAAATTTTGCAAGGGGAAGCTATGCTATGACTACTTTTTTGTAGAGTTCTTCATCAACATCTCCTTTTGCTTGAATTTGAGCGATAAGCTTTTGGGCTTCAGGGTGTGTTGTATTGATGAGGATTATGCTTTGGACTACAGGGATGACAATATGCCAGCCTGGTTGCCCTAGACGCGTGTAATTCCCCAATGTGTAGATAATGGCCTGATGGTGTTGTGTTACTCGTCTGATAGAGACACCTATGACAACGAGTATAGAAAGAAGAATATATATCATACTGTGAGCCCACTAGGAATCGAACCTAGAACGAGAGCTTAGAAGGCTCCTGTTATATCCATTTAACTATGGGCTCGTGAGGCAAATACTTCGACATCATAGCGAAAAAATGAGCAAATGTCAATCTTCCTTCCTTCCTTTGCCGTGAAATTTTTTGTGTATATTTTTTAGTTCACGGTCAGTAATATGGGTATAGATTTGGGTAGTCGTAATAGAGGAATGTCCTAGCATCGCCTGCACAGAGCGAATATCGGCACCATTTTGAAGCAAATCAGTTGCATATGAATGTCGAAGGGTATGAGGAGAAACTGGCTTTGTAATGCCTGCTATTTTGGCATATTTTTTTACGAGACGTTGGACTGATCTTGCTGTGAGATGGTCGTATTGAGATTGCCCTTTTGTTTTTCCGCTCAAGGCGGATCCGCCTTGGGCGGATTTCTTGTGAGCACTTTTACGTTTATCATGCGACACAAATAGGAATGGATTCATGTCTTTTCTAATAGAAAGATACTTCTTTATCCAATATTTAGCTTGTTCAGACAAAAATACGACGCGACGCTTGCCACCTTTTCCTTCAATACTAAATTCGTCACGGGTAAGATTGATATCTTCCTTTTGAAGTGTCGCTAGTTCAGAAACACGAAGACCTGTTGAAAATAAAAGTTCGAGGACAGCCTTGTCACGATATTTTTGGAGTACCGTATTGGGACTTTCACTTTCATGTTGTTCTTTGAGCGGTGCTTCGAGAATGCGATTCAAATCACTGCCTTCGAGAAAACTCACATCTCGATCTGGCATTTTCATAAGTTCTATTTTATCAGCTACAAGTGTTTTGACATCTCTCTTTGCAAGATATTTCAAAAAAGAGCGAAGAGCAATAAGATGATAATTTTGTGTATTTTTTTTCAAAGGTTCACCATGAACATCGATAAGTCGATTGAGCCAAAGGCGATATTTTCGTACTTCTTCATGTGTAATCGCTGTAGGGGATTTTGTTTCACCAAGATATTCCAAAAATCGACCTAAATAAAACGCATAGTTTTCAAGTGTTTTTGGACTGCGATTTTTTTCTATCTCGAGATGTTCAAGATATTCTGTGAGATAGGTGTTGAGGGTCTTTGACATATAGTCTATGAACGAACAGTCGTATTATCTATATGTTCGTATATATATTGTACGACACTTGCTCTATATATACAACATAAGAATTTTTTGGTAGGGTACATCTCTATGAACAACAGAGACATTATTCTTATTCTCCCCAATATCAGATCGTGCCATAATGTTGGTGCGATGTTTCGTACGGCCGATGCGTTTGCTATTTCCAAATTATATCTTGTTGGGTATACGGCGACGCCACCAAAAATTCAAATAGATAAAGTGTCACTGGGTGCTGAAACGTGGATGCCGTGGGAGAAGAGGGAAGATATGCAAGTGCTTGTTCATGAATTGAAAGAACAAGGATTTATGGTTGTAGGCTTAGAAAAAAATGAGAGCAGTAGAGAAATTAGAAAATTGAAATTAGAAATTGACATTGATCAATCTATAGCGCTAATTGTTGGGAATGAGGTGGATGGAGTTGATGATGATATTTTGCCCTTGTGTGATGCTATTGTTCATATTCCGATGCTGGGGAAAAAAGAAAGTCTGAATGTGAGTATTGCGGCAGGCATTGCGATGTATGCGCTTCGGCACCAGTAGTATCTTCACTACGGCTTTGGTATACTAGACATATATGGATACCGTAAAACAAACACAATATACAAAACAAATATTCCGCACATTATATGAATTTGTGGTTCCTGTGCTTCCACAAGATATGGGTGATGAAATGCGACATGCACTCGAGCACGTGGAACAAGATACTGAATTGAGTCGTGATGATATAGAAGAAACCATGATTGTTTTTGGCAAGAGAATTTGGCCGTATCGCAAGGCACTTCAAGAAATAATCTCGCTTCATGAGGGGGCACTGGGAGAAGGTTTTTTTCGTGCATCATTGTCGCGAAAAATGCAAAAGAGGTTTGAGGAATTTCGCGCACATGGTGGCACTGTCCATGATATATATAGTGGTGCTCCTGCAGATTTTTTTTCTTCAGAAGAACGCATAGCGTTGAATCACGCCTTGGTTGATATGGATGTCCATTTGAAAACCTATGCAATTCAATCGATCAAGGGAACAGGGAGGAATCAATTTCATTCGTCTGTAGAAGAATTTTCAAAACTTCTTGATGAACTTGAAGAAGAGCTTGGAGACATCCGTATCATGGCAGATGATGCCCAAGAACATCCTCTCATCGCACGAGAAATGCGTGAGCATATTCGTGGATTTGAATATGGGCTTGTTCTGCTTGGACAAGAATACAAAAAAGATCAAATGGAAAAAGCAGACGAACACTTTTCTGGAAGGCGGCGGGAGTTACAGGTGAGGGGATTTGATGCAGTCAATGCAGTATAATAAAAGAAGCGGTATTACCGCTTCTTTTGTTTAGGTTGAAGTTCAATTTTTACAATTTGTTCGATTCGGCGTATATCTGCAAGGAGTTCTGGACGCTGTACATGTGAGAGTGTTATATCGCATACGGATTTTCCTCCATGTTTTGCATGCATACATTTTTCACCAGGCTGTATATGTGTAGCAATGCTCGTAAAAGATGATAATTTTTTTATTTTTCGTATTCCTTCAATATGTTGCAGGATACCCTCTTCTTTCGCAAATAATTTCATAACGGCAACGTACGTCTTTCTTTTTTTAGGGATAATTGGTTTTTTGTTTAATCGAACTATAAGATCATTTGTATCATGATCAATGCCATATGACAACATATACATATGGTGTCGGAATCCTCCAATACGAGGTCCCAGTTCTATAATTTTCCATCCATCTTCGGTACGCATGAGTTCAATATGAACCGTGGTTGAATGGAGATTCAGTGCTTGTATAGCTGTTTTTGCCACGATTTCTGCTTTTTGTATGTTTGTCGTACTCAATTGAGATGGTGTCATTTGGAGATATCCAAAAAAATCATCAAACCCAACCGATTTTCCTGTTTTTACATAGACAAATGGGCAAAAGCTTGTATTCCCTTGTTTGTCGACATACGCATCAACAGAATACATTTCTCCTTCCATAAATTGTTCAACAAGTAGTTTAGGAGTCACGACTCTGTTGTTCTCTTTGTAAATTTTTTTTATCTTTCTTAAAATTGTTTTCAATGAGCTACGAAGTTCATCTTCGTGATAACACATCGTTACCAATAAACTGAGAGCCAACCCTGATGGTTTAATAATAAGAGGGAAACCAACTTTTTTAATGATTCGTTCAATCGTTTTTTCCTCATTATCTTTTACAATGGTAAAGGCTGGAGTAATGGCTTTATCATGTGCTTCAAAAAGATGTCTCATCGCTATTTTATCAGTTGCCCATTCAATGCTTTCTGCAGACGGTAAATCAATATATGGTAGGTGGGGAACAATTTTTGCAAAAAAAGATGCATTTGTTTCTCCACGAAAGGTAACTGTGTGAATAGTTTGTTTCCATGGAGCAAGTGCTTTTTCAATATCTTGAGGCTTGTTAAAATCACAAGTTAATACTTGAGCAACATTTCTCTTTTTTGCTCGTGCTTCCCAATTTTTTTTATTTTTATCTCTGAGCACAAGAATACGAAAATTTGTATTAAATTTTTCATTATATCGTTTGACAGCATCGACATCTCGCTGTGAAGCACTTGTGACGAAAAGTATATATTTGTTTTTTTTCATAAAAATCAGTGTCCTTCTTGTGGAGAAGGTATTATATTGCTTGTATATCAATCATTTGTTCAATTCGGCGTATATCTGCAAGGAGTTCAGAACGATTGATATTTGATAATACGATGTCACAGACAGATTTCCCCCCATGTTTGGCAAATAAACATTTTTCTCCTGGTTTAATATGAATATCCATTTCTTTCAATGAAGCAACAGCTGTTATTTTCCGTACTCCTTTTATCTTTTGCAGTTGCCCTTCCTTTTTTGCAAAAAATTGAAGTACTGCTACATACGATTTTAATTTTTTAGGAATAATAGGTTTTTCTCCTAGATGTATGCGCAAATCATTCATATCATGATCGATCCCATAAGAAAGAACATACATATCATGACGGAATCCTCCCATCCGTGGACCAAGTTCAATAATCTTCCATCCTTCTTCTGTTCTCATCAATTCGATATGTGCAATTGTTGAGCGTAAATTAAGCGCTTGAATTGCCTTCATGGCGACATGTTCTGCTTTTTCCTTTGTCGATTCTTTAAGTTGGGTTGGAGTCAGACGAAGATATCCAAAAAAATCATCAAACCCAATCGCTTTCCCTGTTTTTACATAGACGAGAGGACAAAATTGAGCATGACCATGTCTGTCTACATATGCATCTATTGAATACATATCACCTTCCATGAATTGTTCCACAAGAATTTTAGGGGCAATGGACCTTTTGTTTTCCAAGTAAATTTTTTTTACTTTTCGAAGTGTTTTTTTCAAAGATGAACGAAGCTCATCTTCATGATAACACATGGTCACAAGTAGACTCGCCGCTAACCCTGCAGGTTTGATAACCAAAGGAAATCCAATTTTTTTTATGATTTGTTCAATTGATTTTTCATCCGCATCCTTTACGACAATAAAGGGTGGGGTTATAGTCTTATCATGCACTTCAAAAAATTGTCTCATCGCTATTTTATCAGTTGCCCATTCCAAACTTTGCGCTGTTGGCATGAGGACAAATGGTATATGAGGAACTATTTTTTTGGCAAATGGTGCGTTGACATCACCATAAAATGTGGCTGCTTTGATAGACGTTTTATATGGTGCCAGTGATCTTTCTATGCTCTGTGGAGAATTGAAATCACATGTGAGAAGTTTGTAAATATTTCTTTTTTCAGCGACTTTATCCCAATTTTTTTTATTTTTATCTCGTATAACAATAATTTGGTAGTTTTTGCCCATTGTTTCATTATATTTCTTCACCGCTACTGTGCCACGTTTTGAAATATTTGTTATAAACAGAATATATTCTTTTGTCCGAGACATATAATATGAGAAAGAAAGCGTACCCGATGGAAGGGGTACGTTGTTTCTAAAAAGGGAGAGTATGCGTAATGTTATTCTACTTGGATATCGACTGTCTGTTCGAGACGTCGAATATCTGCAAGAAGTTCTGAACGATTTTTATTAACAAGAATAATATTGAAGACACTGCTGCCACCATGTTTTGCAAATTTGCATGAATCTCCAACTTTTTTATTGATATATAATTTTTTGAGTGATTTCAGATCCTGAATTTTTTTTATTCCCCCAAGTTTTACCAGCTTTCCTTCTTCCTTTGCAAAAAACTTCATGGCTGCTGCGTAGCCATGTTCTTTTTTCTTAATATTTGGTTTTTTTGGAAGTCTGATAAGTATGTCATTTGCTGTATGGTTGAAATCAAACGCTGCTTCGTAGAGCATGTGCCGAAATCCACCAATACGTGGTCCTAGTTCTATTACTTTCCAACCCTGCTCTGTCTTCAAGAGTTCTATATGAACAGTGGTACTGCGCAGTGCCATCGCTCGGATTGCCTGCTCTGCAACTATCTCTGCCTGGGCTATACTTTCCTCATTGAGGAGCGTTGGCGTCATTTGCAAATATCCAAAAAAATCATCAAACCCAATGGCTTTGCCAGTTTTCACCGATACCATAGGACAAAAGTACATACGACCAACATCTGTGACATACGCATCAATCGAGTATTGCTGTCCTTCCATAAATTCTTCTACCAATACTTTCGGTGTGCCATTACCACCGTCTTCCTTATACACAGTTTCTATTTCCTTGAATACTTTTTTGAGAAAATCAGATAATTCTTCTTTGTGATAACAAATACCTACGAGTCGACTTGCAGCGAGGCCTGCAGGCTTTACAATGACTGGGAAGGTGAGCGTTTCATGGACAGCTTTGATACTCTTTTTTTCTGTATCTTTGACCACCATGAAAGAGGGGGTAATATTTTTATTGTAACTACGAAGGTGTTTTCGCATGGCTATTTTATCCGTTGCCCACAAGAGAGACGTCTCCGTAGGGGCATGGACAAAAGGAACGTATGGCACAATTCGAGCAAACGAAGTGATTTGATCCTCGCTGCGTGTTGTTAACACCAAAATTTCATCCTGAAAAGGAGCCAGTGCTTCTTGGATGGCCGTATCAGATGAAAAATCACAGGAAATAACAATGTCGAGTTTGTCGACAATTTTTTCTGTAAATTCATCAAGTTTGGTTTTGCTATCGTAGATCAGTCCGAGGCGAAATGTTTTGTCTTCTGCTTTTTCAAAGGCACGCAAAGCGGTGTACATATGCGGAAAAAGTTTTCCGACATAAAGAAGAATATTCTTTTCTTTTGAATCATCGGTTGGTTTGACCACCTTGATCATGTGGTCGTAGAGCTTCCCCACAAGCGTAAGTGGCACCAAAAGGTTATCAGTAGTTTTTTTCATAATACGTGGCTACGTGGGTCAGAGTATAGCAGAATACTACAATTTGTCAATGTCTGACATTGATAAAATCGCTAGGTAAAGCTCTTTTAAAGCTTCTTTGGACGTAGTGTACTATGTGTTTCGAGAACAGTAAGAATCCCTTTTTTCGAAAGCAACCCTTCTTGGGCTCCGAACTTTTGGATAACACCTCCAGCGTTTGCTGTACCCCACATCATGGCTTCTTGTATATCTTTGCCATGTATGATCGCAGAGAGGAACCCGCTAGTATAGGCATCGCCAGCACCTGTTTTTGCTTCTGCCTTTATTGGGTATGAGGGCATCATATATTGTTCTTTTCCTTGTGCGGCATAGGAACCACGGGTTCCGTCTGTAATGACTACGGTATGAGGTCCTTTTGTGAGGAGTGATTTGAGGAGAGAAGGTATGCTTGAACGTGTAGTTTTGTTTGCGAGTTTGGACGCCTCTTCCTTATTGACTATCAGTACAGAAACCTGAGGAAGGAGTTGTTGAACAGTCTCAAGTCCATGAGAAAATTGGTATGAACCCGGATTCATTGCGAGTTGTACATCTGGGTGCTTTTTTAAATAGGTAACGAGTTGTTTTTGTAATATGTCAAAATGTTTTCCAAGTGATGTGTAATATATCCATGCTGTATCCGGAAGTACTGGGAGTGTATATTTTCTTTCGGCATGATACGAGAGAATGGTTCGTTCGCTTGCATAATTGAGGACAACAGAATATCGTGTTTCTTTATGTTTGTGAATTGTTATGAGCGAGAGATCCACGTCTGCCTTTTGGAGTGCATCGAGGACGACTTGTCCATTGATATCATCGCCAAGTTCTGTAACAATTGCTGTGTTCAATCCAGTTTTTTTTGCACCGACAGCTACATTGGCAGCGTTACCACCGACAGCATGCGTACTTTGTTCAATAGACATTTTTTCTGCATAATTGAAACACAGTTTTTTTTGATTTTTATCAAGCGTACATCCTGTATTTCCTTCGTCAATAACAAAAAAAATATCAACGAGTGAATCTCCTATAGTGATAAGGTCTAGCATACATAATTAACAATAAACAATTTTTTCTCGATCACCTATCGAGCACTGTTTGCACAACAAGCCGTATTATTATCTCGGCTCGATATGTTTTGTGCGAACAAATGATTTATACCGTTGTAAATCTTCTGGACTGTGTTTGTGTAATCCTAACAGTATTTCGATAAATTCAACAAGTGAGGCTACGGCAAGTGCTGCCATGGCGATTGTAAAAATAAGATTGTGTATATAGATTGCGTAGACGAGGAGTCCTCCTGTCCCAACGAGACGAACCAGATCTTGGCGATGTTCTTTTTCTATAAATACGGCATACATCAATAAAATAATAGAAATACTTGCACCGACAAAGATCCATGTTTCAGCAACCGATGATGGAAGATATGGAATGAGTGATTGGAGTAACATAGGCGTAGAACTATTTTTTTGTAAGTATGTAAAGTTCGTAGATACTTGCGATGGTGAAGATAATTTGGAGGGGGATAAAGACAGGATCTTTCAGATACGAACTGTAAATGAGAAGTGCAAGACCACCAATAATAAAGACAATATTGCGCAGTATTGCTTTTTTTGTAATCACACCGTAGGTGATGAAAAGGAGACCTATGGCACCGATAACTTTAAATATCATATAGGTACAGTGTAGCAAAATTGGACTAAAAAATAAACAGTCCACCATACCGGTGGACTGTTTGGGTTGTATGAAAAAATTAGAACCTTTTCATTGGATTATCTGTTCTGTCTTGATTATTCCCCAAGCGGTTCCCATCGATTGATATAATCAATTGCAGAGAGAGCAGAAGTAGCTCCATGTCCAGCTGAAATAATAATTTGTTTGTATGGAATATCTGTGACGTCGCCTGCCGCAAAGACGCCTGCACACGTTGTTTCACATTTGAGGGACACTTCGATTTCACCTTGTTTGTTTTTATTGCCACAGGTAACAAAATCTGAATTTGGGATCATACCGATATGCACCATGACACCGTCTGTGGCAATTTCTTTTGATTCATTTGTGACCGTGTCTGTGTAGCGTAGTCCCGTGACAAAGTCTGTGCCAAGGATATCTGTTGTACTGGCATTGTAAATAATCTCAACATTCTCGAGCGCTTTTACTTTATTTACTAACACTGTTTCTGCTTTTGGAAATCCGCCTTGAGTTTTTGGATCGTCAGCATATTTTGTGACGAGGTACACTTTGTCAGCAATGCCTGCCATCATGAGCGCGGATTCGACTGCTGCATTTCCAGCTCCAACCGTTGCGGTAGTTTTTCCTTTATACAGTGGTCCGTCACAGACCGTACAATAGGTGACTCCTTTGTGTTTCAATGCTTCTTCTCCTGGAAGAGACAGATGTCGCGGGTGAATGCCACTCGCAATAATAACTGATTTTGTGCGGTATTGTTTTTCTTCAGATCCGTACTTTACGTGGACGATATGGATATTTTTTTCTTGTGTGATTTTTGTCACTTCATGTCCATTTTTGATATCGACATCATAACTTTCTGCGTGTTTTTGAAATTGTGCGGCGAGTTCTACACCATTTGTATGTTCGATGCCAAGCCAGTTTTCGACTTCACCCGAACGAGAAACTTCGCCACCAATGTCCATACTGACAACCACAAAGTTCAATTTTCTTCGGGCAGCATAAATAGATGCAGAGAGGCCTGCTGCGGATGCACCAATGATGACGAGGTCAAGGAGATCGTTGTGTTCTTTGCTCATACAAAAACAAGTAAGACTAAAAGATTCAGTTCCAACTTCGTTGAAACAAGACTGAAAGATTATTTATTTTGGAGATTCTTTATATAGAGGTTGAGTTGTTGTGTTAGCATTGTATAGCGTCTATTCAGATCTGTAAATGTGGATTGTTTTATATACCCACGGCCATACGCAACAGCAAGGTGGCTTCGCGTTTCTACAATTTCACCACGTGTAATATAGAGAACGCGTGTTTTGTCTTTATATGTATATCGTCCATGCGACTCAGCAATATTTGCAATAATAGAATTTGCAGATCTTTTCAATTGATCACTGAGTGCATATTTTTCATCTCCTGGGAATGATGCTGTGAGTGTATACACGTTCATGAGCAATTCATATCCCGTTTTCCAAATTTGTAAATCATGAAAATCTTTGTATGTACTCATACCCCTCCATACTACGAATAATCTTTCAATCTTTTTTTGCGAAAGCAAAAAGCAATCTTCTAATCTTTCGTCAATTTTCCGATAAGCTCCCGCATTCTCTTCACATTCTCCGCTGGCTTTCTGTCATTGCCAAAAATAGCACTGCCTGGGCACACCGCACTTACACCTGCAGGCACAATTTCTTCGAGGGTGTCTTCATTTACTGCCCCGTCCAGTTCTATATATAAATGAGGATATCGGGTACGTGCTTCAGCAATTCTATCAATTGTTTCTGGAATAAAGCGTTGTCCTTGTTTCCCAGGAACAACACCCATGAACATGAGGGCATCGATATCCTCTATGAGAGGATCGACAACATCAATTGGTGTGTCAGGATTGAGTACGAGACCTACTTCCCAGCCATATGATTGTACTTGAGAGAGAATATTCAAGATATTGTCTGGATCAGATTCATAATGTACGAGAACTCGTTTTATCTGAGGTACTTCTTCCCAGATACGAATTTCTTCGAGAGGATCTTCTACCATGAGGTGAAGTTCACAATCGATATGGAGTCGTTCTCGCACCACATCAGGATCTGCCCAGGTATCATTTGGTACAAATTTACCGTCAGCAATATCGAGTTGGATCATAGGGAGGACTTCTTCGACAGCTTGTGACCATGCAATAAATGTCGCTTCATCTGGAACGAGGATGGATGGAATTATTTGTATCATAGGATTATGCTAAATCGTTGTATGTTGTTTTAAACAATATAATTAGCATTGCGAATAAAGATTGAAAGATTGCATTTGGCTTAGCGCCAAATTAAGATTAAAAGACTAGGTACTGAATCTTTTAATCTTATCCCGACGCAGTCGGAATATAATCTTTTAGTCTTTTTGCGTCTCAAGTTCAGTAACTTTGCTCAGCCGTCGCACGTGTTTCTCCGCCTCACTAAATTCCGTCTCCAGCCATTTCTTTACGACTGCCATGGCGTGATCTTCTGATAAGTGATCTGCAGCAAGAGCAAGAATATTGGTATTGTCATCTTTCATCATGGATTCGGCAACCTCGATATTGTAGCCAATCCCACAGCGGATATCTTGTACTTTATTTGTAGCAATACAGACACCAATGCCATTGCGACAAATCACAATACCACGTCCACCTTCTTTACGTACTTTTTTTGCCAGTGGAATTACGTAGTCTGGGTAGTCATCAGTTTTTTCGTATTCGTGTGGACCCATGTCTTCAACGTCACACTTCAATTCATTTTCAATAAAACGGACAAGGCGTTTTTTCAATTTGTAGCCACCATGGTCGGAGGCAATGGAGAGAGATCCTGTATACATAGCAAGTGGCAGTTTATAGATATGAGTTCATTGTAGCATAGGGGAGGGAGGTTTCAATAGCAAATATGGCAGTTTCTTTTTTTTTGTTGACAAATACACCTTTTTTTGCTATATTCTGAGTACAACTATAACAACATTTGACCTGTTATCAACAGGAAGTTGGGAGAAGAACCCAGGCTTCATTTCGTTGCGCCGGGCAGGCTCGCTCATAATTATGACGAGCATTGGCCCCAAGCAAAGTGAAACTGGCTAGTAGACCTCTCCGGGTAAGCCCGTTAGCGCTGTAATAAGCACCAGATCAGGGTGGTACCGTCCAAACATTGGGCCCCTGACACGCGGTGTTTTTTTATATGAAAATGCTTGGGATGCCTGTAGCATTCACAGCCTCCTGAGCTTTCCAAGCCTTCTAAGCTTTTTGTCTATGCCATACAATGCCAGCGAACACGAACATGAAATATTATCGTTCTGGAAAGAGAACGACACGTTCCAAAAATCTATTGATCAAAGACCATCGGACAATCCGTTTGTTTTTTATGATGGTCCTCCATTTGCGACCGGACTGCCACACTACGGGCACATTGTTGGTTCTGTGATGAAAGATGTCGTGCCTCGCTATCAGACCATGAAAGGACATCGAGTCAATCGTGTGTGGGGATGGGATTGTCACGGATTGCCGATAGAAAATATCGTGGAAAAAGAACTTGGTACAAAAAGTAAAAAAGACATCGAGGACATGGGTGTTGAAAAATTCAATGAGCTATGTCGATCAAAAGTGCTCGGCTATGTAAGTGAATGGGAAAAAACTATTCATCGTCTCGGACGCTGGGTAGATATGAAACACGCATATCGCACGATGGATAAAAATTACATGGAATCTGTGTGGTGGGTATTCAAAGAACTATGGGATGCCGGATATATTTACAAAGGTTACAAGCCGATGCATATCTGTCCACGTTGTGAGACAACCTTGTCGCAGCAAGAAGTAACTGAAGGGTACAAAGACATCAAGGATATTTCTGTTACTGCGCAATTCAAATTACAAGATACAGATCTTAAAAAACAACTTGTTGGCGAAGGTGATGCATACTTGCTTGCGTGGACGACGACGCCGTGGACATTGCCGGGGAATGTGTTGGTTGCTGTTGGGGAAGATTTGGAATATACGATTGTAAAAATTGAAGATGCACAGTACATTGTGGCAAAAGATTTATTGATGGCAAATGTTGAAGGAAAAGAATTTGAAGTAATAGCACAAGTTCGTGGAAAAGATTTGGTTGGGTTGCAATATGAGCCACTCTTTCCATACTATGCAGATAGTGAAAACAGTTTCCGTGTGGTCACAGCAGATTTTGTGACGACTGATGATGGTACTGGACTTGTTCATCTTGCACCAGCATTTGGAACAGACGATTACGAAGTATTCAAAAAAGAAAAAGTGCCATTCATCCAGCATGTTGGTATGGATGGATTGTTCAAAAAAGAAGTGACCGATTTTGCAGGCATGCATGTGAAGCCTGTAGAGGATCACATGGCAACGGATATTGAAATCGTGAAGTGGCTTGCGCACAATGGAAAATTATTTGCAAAGAAAAAATACGAACACAGCCACCCACACTGTTGGCGTTGTGATACACCACTTCTCAACTACGCAACAGATAGTTGGTTTGTCGATGTGACAAAAGTAAAAAAGAAAGCATTGGAACTTGCGGAAGATATCAATTGGTCACCCTCACATATCAAGGAAGGGCGATTTGGGAAGTGGCTGGAAGGTGCGCGAGATTGGTCTATTTCTCGTCAGCGTTTTTGGGCATCTGTGATCCCTGTGTGGCAGAGTGAGGATGGCGATCAGATTTGTGTTGGGTCAGTAGAAGAACTCGAAACATTGTCAGGACAAAAAGTAGATGATCTGCACAAACATATTGTCGACAAAATTACGTTTGAAAAAGATGGAAAAAAATATACACGTGTTCCCGATGTGCTCGATACGTGGTTTGATTCTGGATCCATGCCATACGCACAGGTGCATTATCCATTCGAACATCCTGAAGTTTTTGAACAAGGATTTCCTGCAGAATTTATTGCAGAAGGGCAAGACCAAACGCGCGCATGGTTTTATTATCTGCACGTCATCGCGAGTGCGATCAAAGGAAAACCTGCATTCAAGAATGTCATCGTGAATGGTATTGTGCTTGCAGAAGATGGCAAAAAAATGAGTAAGAAGTTGAAGAATTATTCAGACCCAAATGAGTTGCTCGAAAAGTATGGTGCGGATGCACTTCGTTATTATCTCGTGACATCGCCAGTGATGCAGGCAGAAAATTTGAATTTTGTTGAAACTGGTGTACGAGAAGTGTACAACAAAGTTGTGAATATCCTGTGGAATGTGGTTGAGTTTTACACCATGTTTGTAGACAGTGAACAAGGAACAGTGAACAGTGAACAATCTTCACATGTTCTTGATAGATGGATATTGACACGACTCGGAGAATTGAAGCGCGATGTAACAAACGGCATGGATGCATACAATTTGCCTGAGGCAAGTCGTCCTATCATGGATTTTATTTTGGATCTGTCACAGTGGTATCTTCGTCGTAGTCGTGATCGATTCAAGTCTGATGATGAAGCAGAAAAAAACTCTGCAGTAGAAACGCTTGGCTATGTACTTCTTGAACTCAGTAAAGTCATGGCGCCGTTTACGCCGTTTATTGCAGAAAAAATATATCAGACAATTAACAATAAACAAGTAACAACTAACAGTGCTGCAGAGTCTGTACATCTTGTTGATTGGCCTGCTG